>CXWL01008403.1_pt2 | contig 29999 bp, 32 predicted proteins | sample 590931 | NCBI WGS metagenome assembly CXWL01 (sample SAMEA3498368, study PRJEB10139) | groundwater metagenome | biome: water well; material: biofilm material | place: Germany | collected 2015-04-27 | reverse complement strand
GGCGGCAATGACAACGACACTTTGATCGGCGGCGCTGGCGCGGATTCGCTTGGCGGCGGCGCTGGAATTGATACGGCGGATTATGCGGCATCCTTGGCCGTCAATGTGAACCTACAAACTGGAAGCGCGACGGGCGGCGATGCGGCGGGCGATACGTTTGCTTCGGTCGAAAACATCATCGGCTCGGCGTTCGCCGATACGCTCACCGGCCGCGACGGCTTCGCCAACACGCTCACTGGCGGTGACGGAAACGATGTGCTCTCCGGCGGCACCGGCGGCGCTGATGTGATGAATGGCGGCGCTGGCATCGACACGCTGGATTATTCGCTCTCGCCCAACGGCGTCGATGTACGCTTGTTTTCCGGCGCCGCAGCGGGCGGTTCGGCCAATGGCGACAGCTATTCCTCGATCGAAAACATCATCGGCGCGGCGACCAAAACCGACACGCTGGCGGGCGATGCGAACGCCAACTCGATCTGGGGCGGCGGCGGCAACGAAACCATCACCGGCCGCGAAAACACCGACACGCTCTACGGCGAAGCCGGCAACGACACCTTGCTCGGCGGCGCCGATTCAGACGTGCTGATCGGCGGCATCGGCGCTGATACGTTGGGTGGCGGCTCACAAGACGACACGGCCGACTATTCCGCTTCGGACGCGGGCGTGACGGTCAATCTGCAAACCGGTTCCGGCGTCGGCGGCCATGCGCAGGGCGATGTGTTGGTGTCGATCGAGGACGTGGTCGGCTCGGCCTTCGCCGACGTCATCATCGGCAAGAACAACGTCTGGGACAACATTTTCGACGGCCGCGGCGGCAACGACACCTATACGGGCGGGCTCGGCGACGATGTGTTCGTGTTTCGCTTGAACGAAGGAGCGGACACCATCACCGATTTCGTCGCCGGCGGAACCGCCGACGCGGTGGAGCTGCACGGTTTCGGCGCGAGCTTCGACAGCTTCGCCGAAATCATCGCCGCCGCCACCCAAATCGGCGCCGACACCATCATCGATTTCGGCGCCGGCCAAACCCTCACCCTGCAAAACGTCACGCTGGCTAATCTCACCAGCGGAGACTTTCTCTTCGGGCCGTGAGCCCAGATTCACCGCTTGGTGTCAGCCCGGCCAGCGCAAGCCGACGCGGCGGCGTTGTTGCAGGGTGTTTTCGGCGCGCTGCAGGGCGCGCAGGGCGACTTCGGCTTGTTGCAGCGAATCGGTTGAGCGCAGCGCATCCATCGCCAGGCGCAGGCGCGAAGCGCCCTCTTCCAGCTTGTCGCGCGCGCCTTCGCGTTCGCCCAGAGCCGTAAGCGCGCGACCGATTTCCTGTTGCGCGGCGCCCCAGGCGGCCGGGTCGGTCGTGCGATCGACGCGGTCGAGATAACGCTGGCGTGCGTCGAGCGATTTCGACAGCCATTTGATGTGGCCGCCACGCTCGCCCAGGCTCAACGCGCCCGATGCGAAGTCCGAGAGGATGTCGAGCTGCAGGCCTTCGCTGACTTCGGCTGATTTGGCTTCAACCATCTGGTCGAGCGCTTCGACGATCGGCTGCAAGCGTTCGGGCTTGTAATCCTGCGGGCGGTGCAGCACCGGGCGCGCCTTGCGCGCCAGCACGAACGCAAGCGCGCGTTGCACCAATTCGTCCGGCCGGCCGGTGCGCCAGCCCAATTGCATATCCTGCACTTCGTGCACGCGCCCATAGCTGGGCAGCGTCGTGATGCGCAGATCAAGCCTGCCCCACGAACGTTTGCCCCAGATGATCACATCGGCGGCGGAGCGTTCGAGCGCGTCAGCGGCTTCGACAGCAACGCGGCGGCGGCTCTCGGGATGGGCGCGCGGCGCCAACGTCTTCAGGCGAATGGGAAACAGATCGACCTGAACATCTTGTTCGAACGAGAACAGCCCGAAATTATCCTCGACCGCCTCTTTCATTTCCTGACGCAGCAAATGGTCGCCGCCTTCGATCTCACCGATCAGGACGAGCGCGCGATGATCCTTGGACCTTTTGAGCGCCTGGGCGCGAAGCGCGATGCGCGCGACCCGGCTCGCCTTGCCCATGCCGCTCAGCATCCAGAACGCGCTGATCAAAACAGCAGCGAGGCCCATCGACATGAAGAACATGAAAACGTTCGGCGATTGCACGAACGCTTCCTGGAACTCGCGCGGAAGCAGCCGCATCAAGCCGGACGCCAAGTCCGGCACGCGCGCAACAGCTTCCGCGAAATTAACCATTTAGGCGTCCGAACTCTCTGGCCGATCTTGAGCTTTAGCACCGCCACGCGGCAGCGCACAACGGGCACGGGCGCCCCGCGAAACGGGGTCGGCCCGCCTTTATTGGCCGCAAACGCGCTATTGGCCGCCGCGGCCGGCCTTGGCCCGCTCCATGGCCTCGTTCATGGCCGCGCCCATGTTGCCCAGATCCATCACTTGAACGCCTGGCGGGAGGGCAAAAAGCTCGGCGCTTTGGGGGCCGCGTTGAACGCTGGAGGTCTCCCACGTGGTGCGCCCGCCCTCGGTCGCGCGCAGGATGATGCCGTCGCCGGTGACGCAGGCGGTCTTGGCCACGCCGTCTTCGGTGCGCGTCCATTCCGCGCCGTTTTCTCCCGCGACCGAGCACGAGCCCGTGCGGGTTGCCGACGCAGCGAGTTCGCCGCCCCATGATTCGGCGGGATCCTTAAAGCCCGTGCTGTCGCCGCGCAGCGCCATGGTGCGCCCCCCCATGGTGGCGATCACGAACGTTTCGCCGGTTTCCGCGTTGCTGATGATGGTCGATTGGCCTTCGCCCGTCGTCATTTCCAAACGCATTTTCCGGCCGTCGCGGATCATCACCAGCGGCAGGCTCCGGCCGTCATCACCGCTAATCGTAGCTTCGGTGCGATACGCCGCCTGCGACAGATTTGGGAACACCCCGCCGCCCGCGTCGGCGGCTTGCCCAGGGGNNGGCGACCTTGTTAGCAGCAGCGGCGCGCAAACGAAACCCCACGCCTTACGGTGCGACAACCCGAACCCGGCGTTTATTGTCGGCTTCGTTGCTCTCATCGACACGGCAATAGGCTGGCAAACTTGGCTCAAGCGGCGGGAAACACCCATCGACCATGAATTCCACCACCTCACGCCGGCCCGATGGGCGGTCGGCCGGGAAGGTGATGTAAGCGTCGAAGGTTTGGCTGGCGCCCGGCGCCAATTCGCCAAACGGGGAAGCGCACGGCGCCGAGCCGCCGCGAACGGTCAGCGCGCAATTTGTCACCAACAGCAACGAACGCGTGGGCGCCAACGCATAAGCGTCTACACGAAAAGACCCCGCCGGCGCCGCTCCAACATTCTGGACACTGATGCGTACGGCGCGGCTCACGCCGGTCACCGCGCCTAAAGTGATTGAACGGATCACCAAATTGGGCTTTGCGGCGCGCGCGTGGAAATTCACGCAACGACGATTGTTGCCTTCGTTCGATTCAGTCACGCGATTCGCCAGATCCACATCGGCGCAGACATAGCCCGTGTTTGCTGGACCGCCCGGAGGCACACGCACGCGCGTCGTGTAGTTTTCAGTGCCGCCCGGGGGAATTTCCGCCGTGGGCCCCCAGCCGATCAGGTACGCGCCCTCATAGCCGGGCGNNACGGCGACGTCGCCCAGATTGGTGATGGCGGTGACAATCTCGATCTCGGCGCCGACGTCAGCGGAAAACGGGGTGACCCGCAATTCCGACACCACCAAATCCGGCAAGGCGAACGCCGGCGACGCGAACGCAAGCAGCGCCACGCTCACACAAAAACCACGCACCACGGTCAAGCCCTCCCGCGAAAGTCCCTGCCGTCACGCTAGCCCAGCCGCGAAGCGCCGACAATTCGCACGCGCAGGGCCTCGTCCGCCCCGTTCGTCGCGGAACTGCCTCGCTCTGACGTGAACGCCGGCAAGATCGCTTGCGAAGCGGGCCCGCCGTCGCCACAAAGTCCGCCAGAAGCTGGCCGCGAGGCCGCGCCAACCCTGGGGGTTCCCATGAGAATGCATGTCTTCGCCGCTTGCCTGCTTGCCACCACCGCGCTGACCGGCTGCGCCACCACCGCGGTCACGGACCAAACAGAGTCGACTGCGGCCTCCGCAGCGTTCACCGCCGCGCAAGCCGACGTCGCGCGCTTGGCGGCGCAAGCCAACCAGAACGTGTTGCTCGCGCCCTGGACCGGCCCGCACGGCGGCGTGCCGCCCTGGGATCACGCCGATCCCGCTTTGATCCCCGCCGCACTCGAACTGGGCGTCGCTCTGCAAGAAGCCGAGATCCAAGCCATCGCCAAAAATCCCGCAGCGCCAAGCTTCGACAACACCATGGCTCCGCTCCAAAACGCCGGTCGCCACCTCGATCGCGCGACCACGATCTTCTCCATCATGACCGACAATGTCAGCACGCCGGCGATCCAGCAGCTCGAAGCCGATTGGTCACCGCGCCTCACGGCTTCATTCAACGCCATCACCTTCAATCGCGACCTGTTCGCGCGCATCAATGACCTCTACGCCCGCCGCGCGAGCCTTGGCCTCAGCGCGGAGCAATTGCGCTTGCTGGAACGCACCCGCGATCAGTTCGCGCGGGCGGGCGCGGCGGCCACGCCAGAGCAGCAAGCGCGTCTGGGCGCCATCAACGAGGAACTCTCCTCCAAGTTCGCCGATTTCGGTCGCCGCCTTCTCGCTGACGAAAACACCGCGATCTTCATCAACCGCCAATCCGACCTTGCCGGCCTGCCGCAAAACATGCGCGAAGCGTTCGCCGCCGCCGCGACCGAGCGCGGACACCCTGGCCAATGGGCGGTGGTGAACACACGCTCAAGCGTCGATCCGTTCCTCACCTTCTCCTCCAACCGGCGGCTGCGCGAGCAAGTCTGGCGCGCGTTCAAGAACCGCGGCGACAATGGCGACGCGAACGACACCAATTCCGTGATCGCTGATATTCTGCGCCTGCGCGCCGAGCGCGCGCAGATCCTGGGCTTCCCCACCCACGCGCACTTCCGCATGGCCGACACCATGGCGCGTGATCCGGCGTTGGCGCAGGACCTGATGATGCGGGTGTGGCGCCCGGCGGTTGCGCGCGTGCACGAGGAAGTCGCCGACATGCAGGCGATTGCGAACCGCCAGCGCGCGCGCATCACCATTGAACCATGGGACTACAATTACTACGCCGAGCAAGTCCGCCGCGATCGTTACAATCTCGATCAGAACGAGCTGCGCCCCTATTTCGAGCTGAACAACATGATCCGCGGCTCGATGTACATGGCGGGCCAGCTCTACGGCCTCTCGTTCAACGAAATCACCGGCACGGTGCCGGTGTTCGAGCCCAGCGTACGGGTGTGGGAAGTGACCGACCGCGACGGTTCGTACGTCGGCCTTTTCTACGGCGATTATTTCGCCCGCGCCGGTAAACGCTCAGGCGCGTGGGCGCAAGGCTATCAGGGCCACGAAACCTTCACCGGCCGAACCATCACGCCGATCACCTCGAACAACAACAATTTCGTGCGCGGCGCTGCCGGCCAACCGGTGCTGATCTCGCTCGATGACGCGCAGACCTTGTTCCACGAGTTCGGTCACGCCCTGCACGGCCTGGTATCCAACGTGAACTATCCGGGCCTCGCCGGGACGCCGCGCGATTACGTCGAATATCCAAGCCAAGTGCATGAGCATTGGGTGTTGACGCGCCCGATCCTCGACCAGTTCGCGCGTCATTACCAAACCGGCGCGCCGATGCCGCAAGTGCTGGTGGACCGCGTCAACAACGCCTCCACCTTCAACCAAGGCTACGCCACCGTGGAATATCTCTCCTCGGCGCTGGTCGATATGGCGATGCACAACCGGGCCACGGCGGTCACCGATCCCGATGCCTTCGAGCGCGATACGCTCACCGCCATCGGCATGCCGCGCGAAATCGCCATGCGCCACCGCACGCCGCAATTCGGGCATCTGTTCTCAAGCGACGGGTATTCGGCGGGCTATTATTCCTACCTCTGGTCAGAAGTGATGGACGCCGACACTTGGGAAATGTTCGAAGCCTCCGGCAACGTGTTCGATCCGACAGCCGCCGCCGGCATGCGCAACATCATCCTCGCCCCCGGCAACACCACCGATCGCGCCGAAGCCTACCGCCAATTCCGCGGCCGCGACCCGGACGTGAACGCCCTGCTGCGCGTGCGCGGGTTCCCGACAGAAGAAGCGGGGGCCAGCGGGAACTAACCCCGCGGCGACACCACCAAGAAAAGCGCGCGTGGCGACACGCGCGCTTTTCGTCAGGCGGCGCGGAGATTCAGGTTGGGTTCAGCTTGGCCGGCGCAGGGTCGTGACGGGAGCTTACGACCATGATGCAGAAATTCACAGCCATGCTGGCCGCTTGCGCGTTGGCGGGCACGGTCTTGGCGCCGCCAGCGGCCGAGGCGCGCGACCATCGTGACGGTTATTATGACGGCCGCCACCATGACGGCTATTACGACAACCGCCGCCGTCACCGCGACCGCGATGATGATGACGGCGATGCGGTCGCCGCCGGCGTGATCGGGTTGGTGCTGGGTCTGGCGCTGGGCGCCGCCGCCAGCCAGCCGCGCCAGCCCCAAGCGCGCTGCTACGACAATTACCGCCGCTGCGATGCCCCCCAAGGCTATTACAACCAAGGCTACCAGGATCAGCGCGGCTACGATCCGCGCTATGATGATCGCCGCTCGGCCTACGAACGCGATTATGGCGCGGCGCCAAGCGGCTATTCCGAGCCCTATTCGCCACAGCGCACGCAATGCATGCGCCGCGAGCGCCAATGGGACCGCTACGCCAATCGCTACGTCGTCGTGGACGTGCCCTGCTGAACACAGGGTGCGCGCCGCGTGCAGTAAGGCGCGGCGTTCTCCATAATTTGCGCACCGCGCCGGGCTACAGTCGCGGTCATGCAATACGTGTGTGATGCGCCATCAGGCGCGACCTGGTTCCGGCTCGACACCGAAGCGGAAGCCGAAGCGGAAGCGCGGCTGATGCGCCACGCCATCGACAAATACTTCCAACGTTGCGCCATCGCCGCGCGCGAAAGCTACCGCGCGCCCGCGGGCGCGCCGACGTTCGAGCAAGCCATCGGCCTCAAGGATCACATCGCCCGGGCGATGCCGATCTTTCTGACGTTGCGCGCCGACGACGGGACTGGCCTCGCGTCGGCCATGCTGCCGCCGCTGGGGCGCGTGCACGCGAACTTCCGCACCATCATCGTCGGCCCCGCCAACGCCGACCCCTATTTGCTCCATACGCCGGCCATCGACGCGCTCGGCGCCCATTACCGCCTCACCCTGCCGCGCGAAGAGTGCTTCCCCTACGCGTGAAGCAGGTGGCGTGCCGCAGGGAGTCGAGCGCGGGATGTCGGTTTAGCGAGAATTTATCCCCGCAAAGTCTAGCACCCCTCATCCGTCTCGGCGCTTGCGCGCCGATCCACCTTCTCCCACAAGGGGAGAAGGACGATGTCGCGCCTAATCAAATCCGATCGAACGCTCCAACGCGCACGCAAACTTCGCGCTGAAATGAGCGACGAGGAACGCATCTTGTGGATGCTGCTGCGCAACCGTCGCTTTGCGGCGTTCAAATTCCGCCGCCAAGTTCCACTCGGTGAGTACGTCGTCGATTTTGCCTGCCTCGGCGCCAAGCTCGTTCTCGAACTCGACGGCGCCCAACATGCCAAACCCGAGCAAGCGAGGTTCGACGCGGCGCGCACGCACTATCTCGAAACCGCCGGCTTTCGTGTCGCCCGCATCTGGTGTGGCGATCTCTTCAACGACCGCGAAGGCGCAATGGAACTGATTTGGAACGCGCTGCACGAAGCAACGTAACTCGCGCCTTCGTCCTTCTCCCCTTGTGGGAGAAGGTGGCGCGAAGCGCCGGATGAGGGGTGAAAGCGAGACACTGGCAAAGATAAGCGGCGAACCTCTACCCGCGAATGATCGTCTTGCCGCCGAAAATGGCGGGGTCGGAGGTGACGTGGACTGTCAGGTCATGTTGTCACCTGCTCGATGATCTGAATGACAGCTACACAGGTGTCTGACAATTCTCTAAGTCGGGTGCCGCCGAGCGATCCGCCGCCGCCGTGCGCCACCGAATTCCGCACGGCATAGCACGATGAAACGCCTTCACTAAGCGAGGCTCGCTTTTCGATCTCTACCTCAAAACGTCTACCCCACTCAGAATCAAATCGCATGAGCAGTTGCTTGATCGCTTCGCAGTCGTAGTTGGTGCCACGTTGAAAGTAGCTCTTGATGAAATTCATCACTCGTGGTTGCGCCCGATGTTGCAGCCTCTCCAGGATTATTAGCTCAAGCGACCGCTCAAGCGTTCCGCAAACGAGAACCGATCCAAATCGAAAGAGATAACTGCCCAGCTCGGGGTCGACTTTCGGGTCCGTAACTTTCGTTACGTACCGCTCAAGCGCGTCTACACGGCTATGAACTGCCGCAATCACAGCTGCGCAAATGCCTCGGTAGCGGCAGCTATTCGCTTTTTAACGAAGTCCTCATCCGCCGTCGATCGCGCACAAAACTCCTGATACGCCTTGTTTTGAAGCAAGAGGTTGTAGGCCTCCGTTATTTTTTCTGGCGGAGGCGGAGGTGATTGGGCAACGCGTCTTGCTAGGCCAACCATAACCGAGTCAAATACCGCGGTGTTGAATGCGCGAATGGGGCGGAAGGCTTTTTCCCCAATGCCTCTGCGAACCGCAGAAATGGTATCAACAAACGCCGAGCGCAATTCGCCTAGCTTGGAAGCATCGACATTCATGTGCTCTTCGGTGAAGTCGTTCAAAAAGCCCGCCAGCGGTCGAGCGTACTCGCTCGACCTTTTGTAGAGCGCCAAAAAGCGCAGGATTAGTTCCTGGTCCTTCAGGCGGCGGCTAATAGGCCCATAGATAGCACGCCACTCGCCGTTGGCATTAAGTTCTTTGATCAGGTCCAGGAAGGAGCCATGACTCACGCAGTTTCTTATTTCTTGCGGAGATAAGCGAATACCGCCCGAATTTATCCGCTCAAATACAAAGTAAATGCTGTCGAGAACGTCCTTCGCATGCTCCTGCTGAAAGATTGTCGCGTGGACAATGGAATCATCAAGCTTGAGCTGATCGGACGGATCCAGGTCTGCATAGGTCTTATCCGCCCAAGGCTGGCGTACCCCTACCAGCTTGAATTTTCGCTCGCCGAATAAGCCCTCATAGAATGCGCGCAAGCTGGTCAGCCTCTGTTGACCGTCGATCACAAGGTGCTTGTTTGTTTCAGCTTGTTTGTAGAGGAAAATCCCAGGAACGGGCAGCCCCATCAGTAGGGATTCAATGAACTTCGAGGCGTGACGCTGAGACCAGACAAACTTGCGTTGGAACTCCGGGATAATGAACGCGCCACCCTTCATCCTCTTTACGAGCGAGTCTACGGTGTAGTCAGCGCCGTATGATGTGATCGAGAAATGCCTCGTTCCGGCGTCGTCGAGCGTCGCCTCGTCTTCAACGTCCTCTTTCAGCGAGAGCTCATACTCGTCCTCAACCTCTTCGTGCTGTTTGGTCTCAATCTGATTTGTCATGTCCAGTACTTAACACAAGTGACCATCGACGCCAGCGCCCCCGTTGGCCTACCTTATGCCCCCGGATCGCGCTTTGCTTGCGCAAATCGCGTCCGGGATGGATTCTGACTGGGCGCGTATTCACGCGCTCAGTCAGAATCCATCTTCAGCGCCGCGATGAACGCTTCTTGCGGGATGTCGACCTTCCCGAATTGGCGCATCTTTTTCTTGCCCTCTTTTTGTTTGTCGAGGAGCTTTCTTTTGCGCGAGGCGTCGCCGCCGTAGCATTTTGCCGTCACATCTTTGCGCAAGGCGGAAATGGTTTCGCGGGCGATGATTCTTCCGCCGATGGCGGCTTGGATGGGGATTTTGAACAGGTGTTGCGGGATCAGTTCCTTCAGCTTTTCGCACATGGCGCGGCCGCGTGATTCCGCGCGCCCGGCGTGCACGAGCATGGAGAGTGCATCGACGGGCTCATCGTTCACCAGGATCGACATCTTCACCAGATTGCCGACGCGGTGATCGGTCAGCTGATAGTCGAAGCTGGCATAGCCTTTTGAAATGCTCTTCAGCCGATCATAAAAATCGAACACCACTTCGTTGAGCGGCAGCTCGTACACCAGCATCGCGCGCGCGCCGACATAACTCAGATCCTTCTGCACGCCGCGGCGATCCTGGCAGAGCTTGATGATCGAGCCCAGATATTCATCGGGCGCCAGGATTGTGGCCTTGATCCAGGGCTCTTCAATTTCCTTGATATAGACAACGTCCGGCAGATCGGCAGGATTGTGCAATTCGCGCAAAGTGCCGTCGTTCATGTGCACGCGGTAGACGACGGACGGCGCGGTGGCGATGAGATCGAGGTTGAACTCGCGCGTCAGCCGCTCCTGAATGATTTCGAGGTGCAGCAGCCCAAGAAAGCCGCAGCGGAAGCCGAAACCAAGCGCCGCCGAACTCTCCATTTCAAAGGAAAAACTCGCATCGTTGAGGCGAAGCCGGCTCATCGCCGCGCGCAGATCCTCGAAGTTCGCGGCGTCCACTGGAAACAGCCCGCAGAACACCACGGGCTGCGCCGGCTTGAAGCCCGGCAGCGCACGCGCGGTTTCGCGGCGATATTCGGTGATAGTGTCGCCCACGCGCGCATCGGCGACATCCTTGATGGAGCCGGTAAGAAAGCCGATCTCGCCGGGGCCGAGTTCGTCCATCTCCTGGCGTTTGGGCCGGAACACACCGACGCGGTCCACCAGATAATCGGCGTCGGCCTGCATCAATTTGATGCGCATGCCCTTCTTCATCACGCCGTCGATCACACGGAACAGCACGACGACGCCGAGATAGGCATCGTACCAAGCGTCCACCAGCAGCGCTTTCAGCGGCGCCGCCGGGTCGCCAGCTTTCGGCGGCGGCAAACGGGTAACGATGGCTTCCAGCAGCTCCGGGATGCCCTCGCCGGTTTTGCCGGAGGCGAGGATGGCCTGGCTCGCATCAAGCCCGATGACGTCCTCGATCTGTTGCTTGACCCGCTCGGGCTCGGCCGCCGGCAAGTCGATCTTGTTGATCACCGGCACGATGTCGAGGTCGTTGTCCAGCGCCTGATAAACATTGGCGAGCGTCTGCGCCTCGACGCCCTGCGAAGCATCCACGATCAGCAGCGCGCCTTCGCAGGCGGCGAGGGAGCGGCTGACCTCATAGGCAAAGTCCACATGCCCCGGCGTATCCATCAGGTTGAGCACGTAATCGAGCCCATCCTTGGCGCGATAGTCGAGCCGCACAGTCTGCGCCTTGATCGTGATCCCCCGCTCGCGCTCGATATCCATCGAGTCCAAAACCTGCTCGGTCATCTCCCGCGCGCTAAGCCCCCCCGTCTGCTGGATCAGCCGGTCGGAGAGCGTGGATTTGCCGTGGTCGATATGCGCCACGATTGAAAAGTTACGGATTTTGTCGCGCGGGGTCATGTCGCCCGCTTGCTATAGGAGCCCGCGCCGCGAGCCAAGCGAGGGCGCTGCGTCAGTTGGGCGTCAGGGCGAAAAAAACCGCATAGAACAACACCCAAGCCCCGGCGAGCCAGGGCAAGGCGCGGTCACCGAACCAGCGGCGCAGCAGCGCCCCGGCGAAGCCGGCAAGCAGAAAGCGCGGCAGCCGGGCGATCACCGAGGCCGCGGCGAACACAACGAAGGGCGCTCCCGCGTGCGGCGCCAGGACCGCGTATAGCTTGAACGGCGTGGTCGAGAGCGGGCCGGCGAGCGTGGCGAGAAACCAGCCGTGCGCATCGATCGCGCCGCGGGCGGCCTCATCCATCGCCTCGCTGATGGCCGGGACGGCGAGCACGGCGCTACGCGCATGCTCGGGATCGCGCGCGCTCCACGCATACATCGCCGCCCCGCCCAGCCCCGCTCCCAGCGCCGCCCAAAGCGAAGCGAGCGCCCCGGCGCGCGCGCCGCGTTTGAGGCCGACAGCGCTCAAGAGCAGATCGGGGACCACAAAGAACAGAGTCGCTTCCGCGAACCCCCAGGCCAAAGCCGCCGCGCACCACGCACGCTCCTTGAGCCAAGCCGCCACCTTCGCCTCCCGTGCGCTTGGCCTAGTCGCCAAAGCTCCACAGGTCGAGCCCGAGCCGCCCCGCGCCTGCTTGACCGCCTCGAACGCCTTGACCTACAAGGCGCGCTCTGCGTCGCCCGGATGGCGGAATTGGTAGACGCACCAGCTTCAGGTGCTGGCGCTCGCAAGGGCGTGGAGGTTCGAGTCCTCTTCCGGGCACCACTTCCCCCAGAACTGGCGCGCGCAAGCGAATTGGCCTAAGCCCCCCGCCCATGACCCGTAAGCTTTCTCTCACCGTCGATGGCAAGAACGTCGCGGTGCACCTGCACCAGGGCGATTTGCCGGCTGGCGTTTCGTTCAATGGCGCGATCGCGGTCGATAGCGAGACCATGGGGCTGTCGCTGGTGCGCGATCCGCTGTGCCTGGTGCAGCTTTCCGACGGCGGGGCCGAGGCGCACCTGGTGCAGCTCGATCGTGCGACCTACGACGCGCCGAATTTGAAGCGCGTGCTCGCCGACACTGGCGCGCTGAAGCTGTTCCACTTCGCCCGCTTCGATGTGGCGATGTTCATGCGCGACCTCTCGGTGGTGTGTCAGCCGATTTATTGCACCAAGATCGCCTCCAAGCTGGTGCGCACCTACACCGACCGGCACGGGCTCAAGGACCTCACTAAGGAAGTGCTCGGGCGCGACATTTCCAAGGAGCAACAGTCCAGCGATTGGGGCGCGCCGGAATTGAGCGATGCACAGCTCGCCTACGCCGCCTCGGACGTTCTGCATCTGCATGCGCTGAAGGACCGCCTCGATGCCATGCTCGCGCGCGAAGGCCGCACCGAAATCGCGCAAGCGTGCTTCGATTTTTTACCCACCCGCGCGGCGTTGGATCTGGCGGGCTGGGAAGAGACGGATATTTTTGCGCATGCTTGAGGCGGCGCCATGACCAAGAGCGGCGACCTCATCGCGTTATGGCGCTCCATTGTGAGGCCGTTTCCCGCCTGGTCACTAGGTTTCGATTTCCTTTTCAGTCCGGCAACCTACCGCCTGCTGGGGACCGATCTCACGACGCCGAGCATCGCGCGCGATCGAAGAGTGCGCAATATGGCCGGCTTTCTTGGCAATGCGCCTGCGGACGTCTGCGCACGACTCATGCAATTGGCTCGGATCAACGCCGACCGCACAGAGGCTTTCTTCAAAGCGAGCGCCGTGACCTACGTGTCGCTGCCGATAGCTCTTGCCGCGCTTATCTCCGATGTGGCGCCTAGCGAGGTGCACGACCTCCTCTCCGATTGGCTGCCACACATCGCGGTCGTCTTATTTGGCCTGATCGTTGGCCCGTTGTATTATTTCGCCGGCATGTGGCGCGCGAAACAGATACTTTGGGCGATTGAGCTTTGCATGGTCGGCGCCGTCGATCCATTGGCGCCGCCCAGCTAGCCCTTCGCCACTTCCTGATCGATGCGTCCGAAGATGCTGTGGTTCTTCGCGTCGCGCATGTCGATTTCGACCCGGTCGCCGGCCTTGAGGAAGCTTGTCGCCGGTTTGCCGGTTTGGATGGTCTCGATCATGCGCTGTTCGGCGATGCAGGAATAACCACGGCCGCCTTCGCTGACAGGTTTGCCAGGACCGCCGTCAGCGCCGCGGTTCGACACCGTGCCTGAGCCGATGATGGTGCCGGCGACAAGATCGCGCGTTTTCGCGGCGTGGGCGATGAGCTGGCCGAAATCGAAGGTCATGTCCTCGCCGGCATCGGCGCGGCCGAACGGCTTGCCGTTGAGCGCGACATGAATGGGCAGATGCAATTTGCCGTCGCGCCAAGCATCTCCCAGCGCATCAGGCGTCACCGCCGTGGGCGAGAACGCCGACGCCGGCTTGGATTGGAAGAAACCGAAGCCCTTCTCCAACTCGCCGGGGATCAGGTTGCGCAGGCTGACATCGTTGACCAGCATCACCAGCAGAATTCGCTCGCGGGCGGCGGCGGCGCTTATGCCCTGCTCCACGTCATCGACGATCACCGCCACCTCGGCCTCGAAGTCGCAGCCCCAGCTTTCGTCCTTCAGTGGGATCGCGTCGCGGGGACCGAGAAAGCCATCGGCGCCGCCTTGATACATCAGCGGCTCGGTCCAGAACGTATCCGGCATTTTCGCGCCGCGCGCTTGGCGCACCAGTGCCACATGGTTCACGTAGGCCGAGCCATCGGCCCATTGGTACGCGCGCGGCAGCGGCGAAGCCGCCTCGCGCTCATGGAAGCGCTCGCGCAGTACCGAGCCCGCGTTGACGCCTTCGCTTAACGCCCGCAGGCGCGGCTCGGCCCGCGGCCAATCGTCCAGCGCGGCCTGCAATGTCGGCACTTCCGGGCCAGCTTCGGCGCACCAGGCCAGATCATCGGAAACGACGACGAACTTCCCGTCGCGGCCATGGCGAAGCGATGCAAGTTTCATTGAGCTTTCTCCCGCACCTCGCCGGCCCAAGCAAGCGTCGCTTCAGGATTTGCCATTAGAAAAGCGCGCCAGGGTCTGCTTTCGCGCAATTGTTTCTTGAGTTCGACCGGACGCAATGGCGTGTGCATATAGAAGTGAATCTGTCCCCCAGAGATGTCGTAACAATTGAAATAGCCCAGCAGATCATAGAGGCCAGCATCCTCCAGGCGGTCCCCCAATGAATGCTTCCAGGCCTGCTCGTCGAAATGCACGGGAGGCTCCCAAGGCAATGACAAGCGCAAGGGCGCACCATCCTTGAAGCGCTTCATTTTACCGCGTCCTTCTGGTTTTCCGGCGCCGCTTTGACGAAGGCCGGGTGCGCGCGCGCGCGTTGGTCATAGGCTGCCAAGCGCGGGAACGGCGCAAGGTCGGTCTTGAAGCGGCGCGCATTGGCCATTTGCGGCACGAGGCAGATGTCGGCGAGATTTGGCGCATCGCCGAATACAAACGGCGTTTCAGGACGCGCGCGCGCTTGCGCTTCGAGCGCCTCAAAGCCGACGCTGATCCAGTGCCTGTACCATTCGCCGATGGCGGCTTCGTCGGCGCCGAAGCGCGACTTGAGCCACCCCAGCACCGAAGTGTTGTTCAGCGGGTGAATATCGGTGGCGATGGTCAGCGCGAATGAGCGCACTTGCGCGCGCATCCACGGGTCCGCCGGCATGAACGGCGGCTCGCGATAGGTTTCATCGAGCCACACCAAGATGGACATTGATTGCGTCAGCACGCCGTGGGGTGTTTCCAATGCCGGCACGCGCATCTGCGGGTTGAGAGCGCGAAACGCCGCCTGCTGATGCTCATCAATGCCGGGGGCGATATTCACCGGAACGGATTCGTAAGCGGCGCCCTTCAAGTTGAGCCCGATGCGCACCCGGTACGCCGCGGAGGATCGCCAATAATCGTAGAGCTTCAGCATGCTTACTCCGCGTCATGTTTGCCAGGCGCCCAGCCCCGCGCGGACAAATGCTTCTCGCCGCTCTCGATCGCACCGGCCTCTATGCTGGTTCCCATCGAGTCGTTCCAGCGGTTGAGATATCCAAACAGCGCGACCACGCCCAGAATTTCGACGATGTCGGCGTCGCTCCAATGCGCGCGCAAATTCGCGCCGATGGTCTCATCGACGCCATTCGGCACGCTGGAGGCGGCCTGGGCGAACGCGAACGCGGCCTTTTCGGCGGGCGTGAACAGGTCGCTGCGCTCGTAATTCCAGACCTCGGCGATCCGCGCCTCGCTGGCGCCGTAGCGTTCGGCGGCGCGGGCGGTGTGGGCTTGGCAATAGCGGCACCCCGCCGAGAGGCTAGCGATCAATCCAATCAATCGCTTTTGTTCTGAAGTGACCGCCCCCGCATTTTCCATGACCGCCCTGTTGAGCGCAATGAACGCCTTGGCGATTTCAGGCCGGCGCTGCATGGTCAGCACAGAGTTCGGTGGAAAGCCCAAGGTTTCATTGAAGAAGCGCGCAAGGTCGGCGATTTCGGAATCGTGGTTCGCGGCAAGCGGCGCAACCAAGGGCATCACGCGTCGATCTCCTCGATTTCAAAGTCTGGCGAGGCGCCCAAATCCGCGAGACGGGCGCGCAGGCGCAGCAGGTTCTCATCGTCACGCCAGAGCTTCCGCAATCGCTTTGCGGCCTGGCTGGAGCGCATGCGCAACACCATCAGCGTGTCGCGAAGCTCATAGGTCTCGACGTGAAGCAGATGCGGGGCGGCCTCGTTCGCCGCGCTGGCGAGCACTTGGGCCCAATGCGCCCGGTCGTGCCGGCGCCAATGGGAACTATCGAGCGCAAGCGTCAAAATCACCCTGCTCTCGGCCCGACCAGCCATACGTTTACTCTCCAAGCCGGGCCTTCGCCGCCGCATGCGACGCGCGCGCCTTTTCATGCAGCCACGCGGCATGCTGGGGCGCCTTCTTCGTACGGCTCCATTCTTCCAGCATCAAGGGCGCAACGCGCCTCAGCTCAGTCATCTCGGCTTCGCTTCCGGTATTGACCGCCAATTCGAGTCGGTGACCGTTAGGGTCAAAGAAATAGATCGACTTGAAAATGCCGTGGTCGGTGGGGCCCAGCACTTCAACGCCCATGGCTTCGGCGCGCGCCTTGGCGCCAAGCAGGTCCGCCTCGCTTTCGACTTCAAACGCGATGTGCTGAACCCATTCGGGCGTGTTGCGGTCACGGTCCATGCCTGGTTGCTCAGGCAGTTCGAAGAAAGCGATCACATTGCCGCGCCCAGCGTCAAGAAACACATGCATGTACGGGTCATACGCGCCCGTGGACGGCACATGATCTTCAGCGAACGCCACGGTGAATTCCATACCCAGCAGGTCGCGATAGAACTCAACCGTCTGCTTCGCGTCCCGGCAACGATACGCAACGTGATGAATGCCTTTGAGGGGGGCCATGTTCGTCTTCTCCAACACCATCAGCTTGCGAGCGGAACAGCTTGCGGCGCCCAAAAACGGAACAGGCCGAACCCCTCCGCAACCAAGCCGGGTTTGATCCCCAAATATTGGCACAGGCCAAGCGCCGCGTCCCAGAGCGGCGCCAGGAATTGCGGCGCCAAGATCATCACCGCCAGAAACGCCATGACGATCACGCCGCTCACGGGCGCTAGAGCCGCCCGCACGCTCGCCGGCAAAATCGCCTGTAGAATGCCAAAGCCGTCGAGGCCGGGCACGGGAAGGAGGTTGAGCAGCAGCGCCGTCGCTTGCAGAAAGCCAAGCAAGCTAAGCGCAGCGGCCGGCGGGGTCGGCGCCGACCCGCCTGAATCGGTCGCACCCAGCATCAGCCCAATGGCGACGAGGCACGCCAGATTCATGCCCGGCCCCGCCGCGCTCATCGCCGCGCGCCACAGGGGGCCGCGCAAGCGCTCGGGATGCACGTAAACCGCGCCGCCGGGAAAGCCGATGCCGCCTAGCGCCAAGAACAAGAGCGGCAGCAGGATCGACATTGTCGGGTTGGTGTAAAGCAGCGGATTGAGCGTCAGATAGCCTCGGCTGACGACTGAATCGTCACCGCCGCGCCACGCGACAAAAGCATGCCCCCACTCATGCAGGCACAGGCTGATGATCCAGCCGATCAGCACAAACGCGAACACGCCGACGCCGCCCGCGTCCCCCGCCGCCAAGGCCGCCCAGGCGATCGCGAACGCCGCCATGAGCAGCAAGAAGATGGAACTTACGCCCGCCCGCGGCGGCGCTGCCTCGCTTGGCGTGCTCATTGCGTCACTGCGCGCCGTCGCTCCCGGAATGTGAGCGCATCAAGCACGGCCCTCACGCGCTTTCCTTCAGCACGCCGCGGCGGATCTGGTCGAGCTCGATCGACTCGAACAGGGCTTTGAAATTGCCTTCCCCGAAGCCTTCATTGCCCTTGCGCTGGATGAACTCGAAGAAGATCGGCCCCACAGCCTCCTTCGAAAAGATTTGCAGCAGCAGCCCTTGGCCCTCGCTGGGGCCTCCGTCGATGAGGATACGGCGCTTGCGCAATTCCGCGACATCTTCGCCATGGCCCGGCAAGCGCGTGTCAATCAGATCGAAATAGGCGTCAATTGTATCTTGCAGCTCAACGCCGCGCGCGCGCAGGCGGTCAACGACGGCGTAGAGGTCATCACAGCCAAACGCCAAGTGCTGGATGCCTTCACCCTTATAGCGCTGCAGGAATTCCTCGATCTGATCGACCTTTCCAGGGTCGCCTTTGGATTCGTTCAACGGAATGCGGATTTTGCCGCAAGGGCTGGTCATCGCTTTGGAAAACAGGCCGGAGACTTTGCCTTCAATGTCAAAATAGCGGATTTCGCGGAAATTGAAAATGCGCTCGTAATACTCAGCCCACGTCTTCATGTTGCCGCGGAAGACGTTGTGGGTCAGGTGATCGAGATAGGTGAGGCCGATGGAATTCTTGGCCTCGTCAGCGCCTTCGATGGGCCGAAAATCCACGTCGTAGATGCTCTGCGCGCCATATCGATCCACCAAATACACATACGCGCCGCCAATCCCCTCGATACATGGGATGTCCAGCTCCATCGGCCCGATCGGCATATCCACGCGCTTGGCGCCGCGCTTAACCGCCTCCTCGAACGCCGCCTTCGCATCCTTGACGCGAAACGCCATGGCGTTAGCGGAGGGCCCATGCACAGAGCGAAATTCCGCCGACTGACCCAGCGGCTCCATGTTGAGAATGAAGTTGATGTCGCCCTGCTTGTAGCGGAGCACATTCTTGGAGCGGTGTTTGCCGACCGCGGTAAAGCCAATCAATTCGAAATAGCGCGCGAGCGCTTCGGGCTCCGGTCCGGTGAACTCCACGAACTCGAAACCATCGGTTCCGATCGGATTTTCAAACAAATCAGCCATGCGCCTGCCTTAGTTGGAATTCCGCCGGTGTTTAAATACAAAGGCGATCAAATAAAATCCCCAATTTCGGGAACATACGACCTCCGCGTCGCTCGCGCTAGCGCCGCCAATTCTGCTCGCCGCGCCGCTCCATTCGCGGTAAGGTGAAGGTTGGTTGCCGAGAGGCCGGCTGTTGGCTGACGTCTTCATCTCCTACTCACGGCTCGATCACGAGCGCGTCAAGCCGATCGCGGATCGGCTTGGCTCACTTGGCTACAGCATTTGGTGGGACAAACATCTGCGCGCGGGACAAGTGTTCGTCGATGAGATCGAGCGCCAGCTCGACAGCGCGCGCGCGGTGCTCACCGCGTGGAGCCACAATGCGCGCAACTCGACTTGGGTATATGCTGAAGCCAGCCGCGGGCTCGACAAGAACAAATTTCTGCAGGTCCGCCTCGATCGGGCGCCCTTGCCGCTGCCATTCGACGTACTGCAAGTGTCCGACATGAGCACTGATCGCGGCGAATGGGGGCCGCTCGAGGATGCGCTGGCGCGCCTGGTGCGCGAGGGTGGAACGTCCGCGCCATTGCATCGGCCACCGTCGCTTGGCCTGCTGGCCACGCCCGCCGCCGCAGGCTCGCCAAAACTGCTTTCGGTCGCCACGGGAGCGACCCTGGCGGCCTATGCCGGAGCCGTGTCGGCGACCTACAACGGCCTGATGACGCCCGATCAATTGCAGATCGCGCTCACTGGCATGGTTGGGGTCGCTGGCGCCAGCGCCGTGCTCACCGCGCAGCGTCTGTTTGCTATTTCACGTGCTGGAGGCTGAGATATGGCTCGCTCCCTGCTAGGTTCGTTTGTCGGCGGCACGCGCCAGATGCTCTCGGTGCAGCTGTTTGTCAGCATCGGCGCGGTCGCGCTGGCGGGCTGGACGCTTGGCATCACCAACGACCTCATTCGCGATCGCGATCGCCTGCGTGAGCGGGTGATTCAACTCGAAGAATCGCTCACCGCCCGCGGCATTACGGTGCCGGCCACCCCGGTCGTTGTCGATCAAACCCCGCCGCCAGCTGACAGTCCTTATCCGCCCTCCGTAACGCTCCCAGAGCCAGCGCCAGTTGACGTCAGGAATGAAGCGCCGGAGGCAACTGATCCATCGAAGCCGACAGAGCCAGCACCGAGCGCGCCCGCGACGGAGGGACGCGCTGAGCCGCACCCCTTCAACCCAGGCCAAATCCTTGGCGAATTGTTCGCGCCGCCGCCGCCGATGCGCACAATTGTGCTCCACGTGCGCGCCGAGGAAGACGCTGCGGTTGCTCAGCGTATCGCCCGTGCGCTCAGCCAATCGGGACAAGTGCGCGTGGCTGTCGATATCATGGCGCCACGGGACCCGCGCTCGTCCGGGTATTCTTATTTTGACGGCCGTCAAAGCCGCGATGCTGCGAGCTTGGTGGCGCAATTCAACGATATCGCGCGCGGCTTTGAGATCGCGCCTTGGTCCGCGCAGCTTCGGGGCGTCGCCCTGCCGGCGCAAGGGGAATATGGCGCCGACCGGCTCGACATCGTCCTGCCGCCGCTCCCGGCGCGCGAAGCGCCAACCGAACCGCAACGCATCGACCCCCGCATACAAGTCGTCCGCCCTCGCGGCTAGGCGCCGCATCCCTCCGCGCGGCGAGACTCAGACCCTTGTCCGAGTGCGCGCGCGCGCGCACATCAGTTGGCATGAAAGCAACGCTTCTGGTTCTTGCACTGCTTGTGGCGCTGGGGCTGCTTACGTTCGGCGTGCTGAAGGATTTCGACGCCTCTGTTCTCAGCCTGCACGGCTGGATCGCGCTGGGGCTCGGGACGGTGCTCTCCCTGCTGCTTGGCGGCGGCCTGATGGCGCTGGTGTTTTACTCCGCACGCAAGGGTTACGATGACCGCATCGAGGTCGACCAAAACCCGGAAGATCGCGCTTAACCATCCTTATGTTCAGGGCGAGCATAAGGTGCTAGGCTCATCCGACATGGCCAAATCCAAAGGCAAGCCCACCGCCGCAGGGCGCTTTCAGTCGCTCTACGCGCACGGCTTCGTGCGAGTCGGCGCGTGCGCGCCGATTGTTGTGCCGGCCAATCCGGACGCCAATGCCGAGGCGATTTTCGCCTTCGCTGCCCAAGCGGAAGCCGAGGGCGCCGCGCTCCTGCTCACTCCAGAACTTTCGCTTTCCGGTTACGCCATCGACGATTTGCTGCTGCAGGAGGCGCTGCTCGACGGCGTTGAGGCCGCTCTCGAGAAATTGAAAGCCGCCAGCGGCAAACTTATGCCCGCGCTTGTCGTCGGCGCGCCGTTGCGGCTGGGCGGGGCACTCTACAATTGCGCCGTCGTGCTCCACCGCGGGCGCGTGCTGGGCGTCGCGCCGAAAAGCTTCCTGCCGAACTATCGCGAGTATTACGAGAAGCGCCACTTCGCTGCGGCGGCCGATGCACCTGAGCGCCATATCCGCCTGTGCGGCGAGGACGTCCCCTTCGGCGCCGACCTGGTGTTCACTGCCGAGGACATGCCGGAGGCGACATTCTTTGCAGAGATCTGCGAGGATTTCTGGGCGCCGACGCCGCCCTCCACGCTCGGTGCGCTAGCCGGCGCCAATGTGCTGCTCAACCTCTCCGCCTCCAACATCACCGTCGGCAAGGCGCAAGACCGCGCCATCCTCTGCGACGCGCAATCGCGCCGCTGCACCGCGGCCTACGTGTTCGCCGCCGCAGGCCGCGGAGAATCCACCACCGACCTGGCTTGGGACGGGCAGGTCATCGCCTACGAGATGGGCGAGAAAATCGCCGAGGGCGAGCGCTTCGCGCGCAAGCCGAAACTCGTCATCGCCGACATCGATGTCGCGCGGATCGCCCAGGAGCGCCGGCGGCTTTCTAATTTTCGCGACGCCGTCGGCCGTAACAAAGACGCGCTCGCGCAGTTTCGGCGCGTGCCGTTTGTGCTTGGTGCGCCTATGGGGGCGCTCCCGCTCAAACGCAAGCTCGACCGCTTTCCGTTCGTGCCCGACGACCCCGCCCAACTCGATCGCGATTGCTTCGAGGCCTACAATATCCAGGTATCCGGCCTCGCCAAACGCATCGAAGCGACCGGTACAAGCCGCGTTGTCATAGGCGTATCGGGCGGCCTCGATTCCACGCACGCGCTGATCGTCGCCGCGCGCGCATTTGATCTCATCGGCTTGCCGCGCCACGATATTATCGGCGTCACCATGCCCGGCTTCGCCACCAGCGACGATTCAAAGCGTCGCGCCTGGGACCTCATGCGCGCGCTGGATATTGATGCGCGCGAAGTGTCAATCGAGCCGCTGGCGCAATTGATGCTGGAGGAACTGAACCATCCCGCCGCCAAGGGCGAGAAGCTCTACGATGTTGCTTATGAGAACGTGCAGGCCGGCCTGCGCACCGATTATCTGTTCCGACTGGCCAACCACGAAGGCGGTTTCGTCATCGGCACGGGAGACCTTTCGGAACTCGCGCTCGGCTGGTGCACGTATGGCGTCGGCGATCACATGTCGCACTATAACGTCAATGGCGGCGCGCCGAAAACGCTGATCCAGCATTTGATCAAATGGGTGGCGGGTTCGAGCCTTTTCGACGAAGCTGTGTCGGCGACTTTGCTTGATGTGCTAAGCAGTGAAATCAGCCCAGAACTTGTGCCGGGCGATGCGCCGCAAAGCACCGAGGCCGTCGTCGGGCCCTACGAATTGCAGGACTTCAATCTCTATTGGATCACGCGCTACGGCTTGAAGCCGAGCAAGGTGCTCTTCTTGGCCTGGAGCGCCTGGGGCGAAAAATATGCATACGCCGAACTGCGCGATTGGCTCAGCGTGTTCCTGAAACGCTTCTTCGCCAACCAATACAAGCGCTCGGCCGTGCCGAACGGGCCGAAGATCGTCTCGGGCGGCGCGCTTTCTCCGCGCGGGGACTGGCGCGCGCCTAGCGACGTGAACGCTGATTTGTGGTTAGCGGAACTTTCCGCCAATACTCCCGGCACGCTGGACTAGACCAAGCCCGCGTGCTTCATGCGCGCCAATGATCCGACCTTCCCTGAACGACCTCATCGCACTCGCGCTCGACGCTGGCCGCGAGATCATGGCGGTGCGCGATGCGGGTTTCGATGCGCAAAAGAAGCTTGACGGCTCCCTTGTCACGATCGCCGATCAGCGCGCCGAGGCGATCATCGAAGCCGGGCTCAAACAGCTTGCACCGAATGTGCCCATGATCGGCGAGGAAGCCTTCGCCGATGGGCGTATCCCCGATCCGGGCGCGCGCTTCTTCTGCGTTGATGCGCTCGACGGCACGCGCGGTTTCGTCAAGGGCGGCGACGAATTCACCGTCAACATCGCGCTGGTTGAAGCTGGCGCGCCGGTGATGGGCGTGGTGTTCGCGCCGGCGACAGGCGAGCTTTACGCGGGCGAGCCCGGCGGCGCGCTCGCGGGGCACTTCGATGCACGCAGTGGCGGCTCGCTTGCCGCGCTCGCTCCGATCACAGCGTCGGCGCAGCCGCCGGCGCAATGGCGCGTGGTTGCGTCCGACTATTCGGGGCGCAATGAACGCACGAGCGCGTTTATCGCGGCTCTTGGCGGGATCATCACGCACGCAAGCTCCTCGATCAAGTTTTGCCGTTTGGCCGAGGGTGCGGGTGACCTTTACCCGCGCTTCGGCGATGTGAGCGAGTGGGACGCCGCGGCTGGGCATGCCGTGCTGTCGGCGGCGGGCGGAGGGATCATGACGCTCCACGGCGCGCCGATCCGCTATGGCGCGCGCAATGATAACTTCCTCATCCGCGGGTTTGTCGCGTTCGCCAGCGCCGCCGCCGCCAGCGCGGCGCGCGGCGCGCTCAAGCGCTGAGGCGCGCGATCAGCCTCCGCATGAAAAGCGCGCCTTCTTCCAGTTGAGAGCGTTCGATCCACTCATCCGGCTGGTGGGCTTGCTCGATCGAGCCCGGGCCGCACACGATGGCGGGTATGCCCGCGCGCTGAAACAAGCCCGCTTCGGCCGCATAGGAGGCGGCGCGAGTTTCGTTGTCGCCAGTGAGCGCGCGCGCCAAGATTTCCGCGGCGCTCTCGCGCTCGATGGCCAAGCCCGGCGTCAACGACCGGCGCGTGACGATGACGCCGCCCTCGGGCGCGCGCTGTTTGATCTCGGCGTCAAGCACATCGGCGGCGGCGCGAAAGCGCGCCTCGATCTCGTCGCCTTGGTTCATGTCCGCGGTCCGCAAATCCCACACGAACGCGCAGCGCCGCGCCAGGATATTGGCCGCCGTACCACCTTCGACGCTGCCGATCGTCATGGTTGAGGGCGTGAAGTGTGAGTGCGCGACAGAGCGTGCTGCATCGCCCATCTCCACCACGAAATTCATCAGCTTCAGCGCCTCCATCACAGCCGATACGCCAGCGTCGGGCAGGCTTGAATGCGCCTCCCGGCCCGTGATTTCGACAATGAAAGAACGCACGCCTTTGTGCGCGGAGACAACTTTCATGCTGGTCGGCTCGCCGACAATGACGAGCGCGGGCTTAGGCGCACCGCGCAGAATCGCCTCGATCAGCGCCGGCGCGCCAAGGCAGCCTACTTCCTCGTCGTAGGAGAACGCCAGGATCAGCGGGCGTTTGAGCCCCGCCGCGCACGCGGCATCGACATGCGCCAGCGCCACGGCGAGAAAGCTCTTCATGTCGGCGGTCCCGCGCCCATAGACCTTGTCGCCGCGCTGGCTCAGCAGCCACGGGTCGCTCGACCAGATTTGCCCATCCACGGGCACAACATCGGTGTGCCCGGATAAGACCACACCGCCTTCAACACTCGGCCCAACAAGCGCGTAGAGATTGGCCTTGTCGCCGGCCGCGTTGGAGACGCGCCGCGAAGCGATCCCGCGCGCGCCGAGAAAGGCCTCAACCCATGCGATCAGCGCCAGATTGGAATTGCGCGACGTGGTGTCGAACGCGATCAGCCGCGCCAAGATATCAAGCGTCAGCGCCAGGTCGCTCACACGTTCACCGCGGCGCCGACACCGGCTGACCGCCGGGCTCCTGAAATGCCAGCAGCACAATGCGAAACTGTAGCGGCGCGGCGGGCGGGATCACGGGCGGGCGTCCCGAGGGGCCATACCCCAGCTCCATCGGGAAGGTGGCGACCACTTCGTCACCTGGGCGCATTTGTTGGATGGCCTCGGAGAAGCCGGCCACCACGGCGCCGAGCGGGAACTCCGCCGGCTCGCCGCGCGCGAACGAGGAGTCAAACACGCTGCCGTCGGCAAGCTTGCCTTCATAGTGGACCAGTACTGTAGCGGCCCCGCTCGGACGCGGCAGCGACTGGTCGCGCCCACGCCCGCGCACTTCCAGCAGCAAGCCGGAGGGCTGCGCTTCGACGCCGGGCTGAGTGCGCACTTGAGCGAGAAAGCTCTCGCCGCTGACGCTCACCTGCGCCGCGGATTCGGTATTCGCCTTTTCCGCGCGTTCAATTTCCCGCATCACGCCGCTACCCGTGTCACAAGCGCCAAGCGCCAAGCCAGCCGTTACAAAAAGCAATTTCATCATCTGTAGAGCGCCTCTGATTGTTCGATGGTCCAAGGTTCGGCCTTTGCGTGGCCCTCCCATTCCAGGAAAGCAGCATCGGCGAAGATGGTGTCGCAATAGGTGCGCGCGGCTGCCGGCGATTCCACCGCGTAGGTGCGCAAACGGGTGGCGACGGGCGCGAACATGGCGTCGGCGATCGAGCGCGCGCCGAACAGGAACGGTCCGCCGTGGCGGGCTCGCAGGTCCGCCCACAAGGCATGGAGCCGCTCAAGATCGGCCAAGGTGTCGGTGGGCCATTGGGGCGCGTGCGCGAGGCGGCGGCGCACATTCATCGACAAGTCGCGACGCAAAGCGGCAAAGCCGGCGTGCATTTCGCAAGCGACCGAACGCGCCTGCGCGCGCACCAAGGCCTCTGCAGGCCACAAGCTTGGCGCCTGTTCGGCGGCCCACTCGCAAATGGCCAGGCTCTCGTGGATTATTGTCGCGCCCAGGTGCAGCGCTGGCACGCGCCCGCTTGGCGACACCGCCCGCACTTCCTTGATCTCGGAACGCCCATAACCTTCGCCTCCCAGCGGGATCACGCGCTCTTCGAAGGCAATCCCACCCCATTTCAAGGCGAGCCAAGGCCGCATCGACCATGACGAATAATTCTTATTGCCGATATAGAGGATGGGGATGGCCATGGGCGGGGTTTGTTTCAGAGGGCGGCGCCGAGATCAAGCCGCCGGCTCAGGGCCCGCGGGCTCGCTTTGGCCGATCGGCTCGGCTATCACCAAGAACCAACGATGCTGACCCACCCACCCTCGCAGCCGGTGACCTATCGCAGAAGGCGAAGCGCGGTGTCGCGCAGCGAGCGCGAATGGCGGGTCGAGGCCGATGCGCTGGTAACCTGCGGCGGCTCTGGCCGCGAGCGGCGCTACCTCTGGAGGGACGTTATCGGGGTTCGCCTTTGTAGCGATCCGACACGGTACAAGCCGTGGCGCTATGTGTTCGAGATACAACCGCGTCATGGCCGCAAGGTCGAGATCGACAACGCTCATTGCACGGGCGTCGGCGCATTCGAGGAACGCTCCGCCGAATACGCGCGCTTTGTCCGCGCCGCCTTGGAACGTGTAGCGACTGAAAACCCGAAGGCGCGCGCGCTCATTGGCGAGACGCCAAGGCGCTATTTCTTCTTGCTGCTCGCGGCGCTGTTGGGGCTCAGCGCGCTCGCGCTGGGCCTCGTTGTCGTGCGCACGCCGCTCGATGCATTGCCTTACGCCGGCCTGGTCAAGCTCGGAATCATCTTGGCGATGTTGCCCATCTTTTGGCGTTGGGTCATCGGCGCCATGCCCCGCGGCGCGCCGCTGAGTGACATACCCGCGCGCGCCCTGCCCCCCGGCGCCTAAAGGCGCCGCTTCCCTGGGCCCGCGACGCAGGCTAGGCTTCCTGCAAGGGGAGATCATGATGCGCATTTTGGCGGCGGCGGCAATTATCGCGTTGAGCGTTTTGGTTGCCCTTATGGCAAGCGCCAACGGCGGCACCTCAAGCTTTCAGAGCGTGACCGCCTTCACCTCTCTCGCCACCGACAAGCAAACCAATGGCGTCAAGCCAACGCGCCGGGGTAACGACAGCTGCCGTTGGGCCAACGACAATGAATGCGACGATCCCGACATTGGCACGGGCGCGTGCAGGTTGGGTACCGACGATTCCGATTGCCGCGCCCTACGCAATGGCGAGAACGATAGTTGCCGATGGGCCCGCGACGGTGAATGCGACGAGCCGAACTTTGGCACTGGCGCTTGTGTCCAAGGCACCGACCGAACCGATTGCGGCCAGATCTCCTGGATGCGCAATCAGAGCGATTCGTGCATAACCGCGCTCAACGATGTCTGCGAAGAACCCGGCCACGCCAACGGTTCATGCGCGGCCCGCACCGATCGCGCTGATTGTCATGGCCGCGATCGGCCACTCACCATCAATGACCATTTCTTCGGCCACGATGACCGCGTCCGCGTGAACGCCCGAGAATTGCCGTGGCGCTTCATGGGGCGCTTCGTGAACGGCGCCGGTGAAGCTTGCACCGCCACCTTGATCGCCCGCGACGTGATCGTAACCGCCGCGCACTGCATTCATACCGATCACGGAATCCAAGCTGGCGGCGTCTTCACCGCGGAATCCGGCGGCGCCGAGGCCCGCACCATCGCCTACGTCATCAACCCGCGCTTCAACTACCAACAATTCAGCAATGGCGACGAAATCGACGGCCTTGACTGGTCATTATTGCGGCTCGACCAGCCCTTGGGCGAGCGCTTGGGTTTTGCCGGCGTGCGCAGCATCACCAGCCAAGACCGCACCGCGCTCCGCGCCATCGACCTTTACCAGGCCGGCTATTCCTGGGACACCGGCGATACGCTCTCGGCCAATGTGCGCTGCCACATGATCGAGGCTTTCAACGACCACACGTTCTCGCACCAATGCGACACCACGCGCGGCGACAGCGGATCGGCGCTCTTGGTGCAATCCGAGCAAAGCTTCGACGTCATCGGCGTTGATTCAAGCTTCCGCAACAATCCCAACGGGCCGGTCATCAACATCGCGGTGAGCGCGTCCTCGTTCCTGCCCCACGTGGCCGATTTCATCGCCGGCCGCACCGGCACGCCGACCAGCGGAAACGGCGGCAAGCCAAAGCGCGACGAATAGGAATTCAGGTCATTGAACCGATACGCCGAGCCCGATAGGGTCGCGCCCGCTCATGCCCAACGCTCAAGCCCCGCCCGCGGTCACCTACGCGGCCATTCTCGACGCCGCCAAGCGCCTTGAAGGACGCATCGAGCGCACGCCAACTCGCTATTCGCGCGCCTTGTCGAACCTCACCGGCGCGCATGTGTGGATAAAATACGAGAACCAACACCTCACCGGCGCGTTCAAAGAGCGCGGCGCCTTCAACCGGCTCTCACAACTGACCGACAGCGAAAGGAAACGTGGCGTCATCGCCGCTTCAGCCGGCAATCACGCGCAGGCGCTCGCCCACCACGCCCAGGCGCTCAGCGTACCCACCACGATTGTCATGCCGCGCGCCACACCCAACGTAAAGATAGAGCAGACGCGCGCGCGCGGCGCCATGATTGTGCTCGAAGGCGACACCTTCGATGACGCCTACGCCCACGCGCTCAAACTGCGCGACGAGCGCGACCTTGTGTTCGTGCATCCGTTCGACGACGCTTGCGTCATCGCCGGGCAAGGCACCGCCGCGCTTGAAATGCTCGCCGACGCACCTGAGCTTGACACCTTGGTGATTCCCATCGGCGGCGGCGGGNNGCGGTGAAACCTTACGCGCGGGCGGACAGACCATCGCCGAAGGCATCGCCGTCAAACAGATCGGCGATCTCCCGTTCACGCTCGCGCGGGCGCTGATCGATGAGGTTATTCTGGTCGAGGAACAGGGCTTTGAGCAGGCGATCGCGCTTTATGTGAGCGCGGAAAAGACGGTTGCGGAAGGCGCCGGCGCGGCGACCTTGGCGGCATTGCTGGCCGCGCCGGAGAAATTCCAAGGGCGCAAATGCGGGCTCGTGCTTTCCGGCGGCAACATCGACACGCGCCTGCTGGCATCAGTGCTTGAGCGCTCGCTGGTGCGCGAAGGGCGCATCGCGGTACTGCGTTTCATTGGCGACGACCGCCCAGGGATACTCTCGATTGTCGCCCGCATCATCGGCGACAAGGGCGGCAACATCCTTCAGGTCGCCCACCATCGCATGACACTTGACGCGCCCGCCAAGGGCGTCGAGTTCGACATTCAAATCGAAACCCGCGACGCTAAGCACACGCACGAAATCGTCGCCGCCTTAGTCGCCGCCGGCTACGCCGCGCGTTGCCTTTGAACCAAGCAGATGACCCGCTCGCCGGGCCGTGCTATCTACTCGCGCGAGGGATTGATGACGGCGCGGAGGTGATCCAGCGCGTGCGCAAAGGAGGGTGGTAATGCGTCCAATAATCAATGCATTGGCAATGGCGGCCGCGGCCGCGAGCCTGCTCGCGGCGGAAGCGCAAGCGCAACCGCGCCCAACCGAGAGCCAAACTCCGCAGGTGCCGCGATGCACCCGCAACCTGGGCACCATCTCGATCACCAATGGCGACACCGCGGGCTGGACCCAATATCGCCTCCAGCCGCCGGCTGGGCTGCTACGCGTGGTGATCCAACAATCGGGGTGCTTTACGGTAGTGGAGCGCGGCGCTGGCCTTGACGCGGCCATGCGCGAGCGCGAACTCGCGGGCCAAGGCAATCTGCAGCGCGGCTCGAATATGGGCGGAGGTCAGGTCCGCGCCGCGGATTATGTGATGCTGGCGGACGTTGTCGCGCAAGACAACAACTCGAGCGGCGGCGGACTTGGCGCCGCTCTCGGCGGCGTCGTTGGCGGACGTCTCGGCGGCGTCATTGGCGGTATGGCCGTGCGCAGTCAAACGGCGCAAACAACATTGACGCTCGCCAATGTGCGCACCACGGAATCCTTCGCCACCGAAGGCAACGCCAGCAACCGCAACTTCATGTGGGGCGGCGTCGGTTTCCTGGGCGGCGGCGGCGCAGGCCTCGGCGGATATACCGACACCGAGAT
>CXWL01002391.1_pt1 | contig 30000 bp, 32 predicted proteins | sample 590931 | NCBI WGS metagenome assembly CXWL01 (sample SAMEA3498368, study PRJEB10139) | groundwater metagenome | biome: water well; material: biofilm material | place: Germany | collected 2015-04-27 | reverse complement strand
CACGAAACACGACGCGCGGCGGAACGTGTGTCAGGCGGTCTTTCAGATGGTGAAAGATCGCTTTAAAGGAGATTTTCTCGAGACCACGATTTCCATGTCGACCTCCGCGCAAAAGGCCGAGTTGCAGCGAGATACGGTGTTGCAATTTGATCGCAAGTGCTCAGCCAGTCGCGATTACCTCATGCTTGCACAGGAAGTGCTCACGCGATTGCACGTCAAGCCAGTCGTCAAGACGAAAGGGGAGGGAGTGCGGGTGGTGGGTGAGAGTGTCGGTGAAGTGCCGGCGGCTGTGGGGTGATGATAATTGGTGCAACACCTTCTGGCGTTCGAAAGATGTCAGAGCATATAGGAATTACATTGATAGAAATCGATATAGTGCTACGAAAGCATGGCTCTTAGGGAAGGGGAGTGTATGACAGGTTGTGTCGTTTACAGAACGAGTAGGAGTCAATAATTGCTCCTTAGACCTCAGTTGCTCATTCCAATGTGCATCTCGCCCAATGAAGAAATATTTACTGTAAATTACCACGTAGGAAAATGTGTTACTGGTACCTTCTGTTGAGTTGAGCAGCTTAACCAGAGCAGGGCTGACCGTGATGCATCGACACGAGACACCTGAAGGGTTGTCTTTTGGGACGACTCAGGTGATCCTGGGTTCAAGATTACACAGGGGTCATCGCCCTGCGTTGTGATCGCACTGGTAATCGTCGACGATCATCTCGAGGCAGAACCCTGTGCCTTTCAGTGATCAGTGTGAGTTCAAATTCCGTACGTGCTCTGCCATCTTTCGAAACGCATTCTTGACGCGAGTCGTCTCGTGCACATTCAGAGTCCGAGCCATCGTAAAGATGCGATTGATCGTGCAGCGCTGCGCGAATCGAAAGAATCGTCTTATCGGTATGCGATTCGTCTGGTGTTACACACAGTTGTGGGACCATCAAGCAGGCCCGCTTGAAAATGGACGGGCACGAAGACCGGGACTTTCGACGAGAACTCCAGGCGTCTCTGCGCAGACAACGGTAAGTCAGTCGAGAGGGAGAGCCCATTCTTGAGGATGGGCGTATCGTGGATTCGAAAAACACGGATATGGTGGCGAGTCCGTTGCGTCCTCATGCGGAATAGGCAAAGCAGGATGCGATGGAGTACCGCACGATGATCCGCAAGCGAATCGAGGATGTGTGGAATGTTGGAGAGGGAGCAAACATAGTTTGACCCAGCTCCTATCCCGAGGATCCTCCGGCACGCGCACCATACGGTGACAGTTCGGAAGCTGGGTCTGTGTAAATGATACGGTATCGTACCCCAGGATCGCTGTCAAACCTTGTAATATTGGTCCTCATGTAGCTTCCAGGTACCCAGATGTCGATGACGGTGAGGGTAAGGGGGGAGGGCCGGTTGGGAATGACTTGGTCTCGGACCACAACAGGCATCGCCTTACAGATCTGTGGAATGAGATCCGGTTCGAGACACGTCAAGGGAGTGGCTCGGATGCGGTATGTGCCATGAGACGCGTGCACCTGATGATCTTGGTGAGTGTGTCTCTCAGCCTCCCAGGGTGCCTTGAGCGAATTGTAGAACCAGCCGATGTGTTCGGTGACGTCAAGCAAGGAGAAACCTACAGCCCCGCCTCGACCATGATTGATGACTGGTATGCGGTGGAAGCGATCGATCCTCAGACCTTTGCCATCAATGAACCGAAATCCTCTCAATACAACACCTCCTATCTGATCGTCGGCGATACACGGGCAGTCATGTTCGATGCGGGTAGCGGCGAACGGCCAGCCGGCTCTCGCTCCATGCGGGAGGTGGCAGCGCAGTACGCAGGTAAGAAACCGATCACGCTGATCCTGTCGCATTTCCATTATGACCATATTGCTGATGCCGCGACCTTTGACGGTGTCACCCTCCTTGATCGCCCGGACATCCGCGCCCACATCACAGACCAGGTCTTCACGATCACCCCGTGGGAATCGGTCGATATGGCATGGCGATCACTGAAAGTCACGGCCCTCATCGCCGATGGCGAGGTGATCGACCTTGGAGGGCGTACACTCACCGTACTCAACTTGCCAGGGCATGCCACGGAGTCGGTCGTTGTGTTCGATAGAGAACGCGATCAGGTCTTCACGGGGGATTTCGTCTATCGCCACCTTGGTGGCATCATTGCCTTTGCTCCGGGAGCTGATCTCGTCGCCTACAAGGCCAACAGCGCTCGGTTGTTGCAACTCACCAACATCGACACCCAGTTGTTTGGTGCACACGGCATTCCACAGTTTGGTCGTGACTGGCTGATGTTGCTGGACCGTGAACTGGATAAGATGGTCAATGGGAATGCAACGTACCGATATGTCGCCCATTATCTCGCGCCTGGTCTGCCCTGGCGGGTGCAGCAGAACGGCGACTTGTCGATCTACACCACGCCACTGGTTGATCCGCATCTCTTTTGGTCGACGTGGACGCTGGTGGTGGTGGCAGCCGTCAGTCTCCTTGCTCTCTTTGTGCTTCTCCGAATCGTGCGCCGGTCTTTTGTGCCCGTCCGCAGGTCTGAGCTATGAGCGGAAGAAACGCATTGAGTCCAGCCAATGCCCTGGTGCAATGGTTGGCGCATGGAATAGACCATGAAGCTTGCCATTGTTGGTGAATACAATCCGGACTTCGAGCCACACGTGCACACCGATGCGGCGATTGCGCATTCCTCACTCGCGCTGAATCTCGACGTGCAATCCGAGTGGATCTCGACCGTGGATGCCCACATCACAACCCTTACTAGCTTCGATGCACTTTGGTTTGCGCCTGGGAGTCCCTATCGTGACCTAAGCCGGACACTGGACGCCATTCAGTTTGCTCGTGAACAGAATGTCGCCACGCTCGGCACCTGCGGCGGCTATCAGCACATGGTGATTGAATTCGCGCGACATGTCGCCGGAATTCCAGACGCCCAGCACACGGAATATGATCCGTATGCGTCTCGTGTAATTGTCTCACGGTTGCCCTGTTCCCTTGTGGGTCGTGAAATGGAGATCTCGCTCAGCCCTGGATCAAAAGCTGCCGCGGCCTACGGGAGATGCTCGATTACCGAACGCTACTACTGCAATTTTGGCGTCAATCCCGACTACGTCAATCAGATTTCCAGCGCTGGTCTTGAGGTGGTAGGTATTGATGCCGAGGGTGCCTGCCGCGTGATGGAGATTGCGCACCATCGTTTCTTCGTGGGGACGCTGTTCGTTCCGCAAGCGAGATCGCAGCTTGATCACCCGCATCCGTTGATCAGCGCATTCCTGCTCGCAGCGGTGCGATAACTGCAAGTTGTGCCGGAGCGATAGTCGTCGAAGGTTGTTGGATGTTACGTCATTCACTGTCGCATGGTGGATTACATGCACCGGATGCCGCGATGGTGACGCCGAACCTCTCGTTTACTAGGCGACCCATTACGAACCTGTGCGATTGAACGTTGACCATCGGGAGGGCACCATGCCCATTGTCGTTCAACCCCCAGTCGTCACCATGCTCGTCGCCCTCTCGGCAGGACTCACGCATTGGATGCTGGGACCGTGGCCGACCATTGTGCGTCTGCCGGTGTTAGGCGGCGTACTGGTCGTACTCGGCTTTTCGTGCATGATGTGGGCTCGTCTCCTCTTCACCTCCCGACAGACCACTCTCTTTGTGGGCCGACCGTCCTCGCAGCTTGTCTGCGATGGGCCGTTTCGGTTCTCGCGCCCATGTACGTCGGCGTAGTGGTCTCGCTCCTAGGTCTGGCTCTGTGGGTCGGCTCGTGGCCCTTCTACATAGCTGTCCCTGTGACATTTCTGTTCCTCAACTTCTTTCATATTCCACGTGAGGAGCGTCTGTTGCGTGAGGTGTTTAGCGAACAGTATCGTGTCTATTCTACGGAGGTGCGTCGGTGGCTCTGAGTATTCTCGTCGCGTGGGCACTGATTGCTGTGTTTGCCAGCCTCTCACTGGTGCATGTCTATTGGCTCTTCGGTGGTCGGGTCGGGCAACTTGCGGCTATTCCAGAAAATGACGGCACGCCCATCTTTGAACCATCGGCGCTGGCTACGCTCGTGGTCACGATGGGGTTAGCGCTATGTGCTGTGATCATTGCCGGCACCGCCGGGATGCTCGTGCTACCGTTGTCTCAGACCATCCTTGCGTGGCTGACCCGTGGATTGGCAGTGGTCTTACTGCTGCGCGCGATTGGGGACTTCCGATTGGTGGGGTTCTTTAAAGGTATCCGCCATACTCGTTTTGCGCGTCTGGATACCGTCGTGTACTCACCGCTGTGTCTGGCTTTGGCAATTGGTACAGCTATCGTCGGGTTTGCCGCATGAGCCTGAGAAGACCATCGTGCAGAATAGTCGCTATTGAACAGGTCAAGGCCACGCCCGATGATTGGGTCTGGACGTATCACCGTTCGCCCGAACACCTGCGTCACAACCGGATCAACGTGTTAGGCCGATTCATCGCCGATTACGAGGCTGGGAAGAAGGCTGGCCGGTATGTGGTCGGCGAGTCGCGATTACTTGATGCTCGCGCAGGAAGTGTTAACGCGATTGAAAGTCAAGCCGATCACGAAGACGAAAGGGGAGGAGCTCGGGTGGTGGGTGAGAGTGTCGGTGAAGTGCCGGTGACCGTCGGTGCCCGACCCCAAGCAGAAGTACACGACTGACCGCTATCAGAGGGGGGGCTTACGCCGATCCGCATAAAGAACCTGTGATAAATGGTCCCACCGTCGCAACTCATTGAACAAGACAACGAGCACGGCGTATTCTTCACGAACAGTAGTGGCGTGTTATACGGACAGAAAAATGGCAGATCCGGCTCTTATGCGGATCGGCCTAAACAGTGTTAGCGAGCAGGAGAACACCATGCCAGAGAAAGCACATCTGATTGCTGGCCTCCTTGCCACACTCACGATTGCCACCTTCTTTCTATCCACAGTGCTCGTCGAGTTATTCGGCTCACACGAAGCAGTGGCAACAGTCAAAAGCCTGATAGTCCTTCCCGGACTATTCATACTCGTTCCCGCCATCGCGGCCACAGGAGGTAGCGGGTTCTATCTCTCAAAATCTCGCCAGGGACGGCTTGTTGATGCCAAGAAGAGACGTATGCCTTTCATCGCGGCAAACGGGCTGCTGGTACTGATTCCCTGCGCCATGTTTCTAAACCGCTGGGCTGTGGCCGGTGAATTCGATACAGCCTTCTACACGGTACAGGGTCTTGAGCTGCTCGCTGGAGCGGTAAATCTCACGCTGATGGGCCTGAATATCCGCGACGGCGTGAAAATGAGTGGGCGGTTCCGTGCTGTTCCGACATCAGCGCGCTAACACTGCGCTCCAGCGGACTGTCAAGAAGCTGCGCTTTTTGCCATCCGCTGAGCTTGAACGTTATGCGAACTGAGATCGTCGCTCCGATGCAGGTAGGGTTGGGTGTACTGCTGTGACATATCCGGTCTTGAAATTCCTTCATCTGCTCGGCCTCGTTTTGATGGGCGCCGGACTTATCGGGGTCTGGTATGCGGATCTTCGTTCTCGACAACTGCGCGAGTTGTCCGTGTTTGCCGAAGTTGTCCGAAGCATCGCAGTGCTCTATGACGGCCTGGTCGTCCCTGGTGCCCTCCTGCTCCTCGGCTCGGGAACGTGGTTGACCGTCACGGTGTATGGCGGATGGGCGTTGCTCGGAATGCCGTGACTCACCGGCATGGTCGCACTCTTCGTGTTCGAGTTCATCGAAGGGAACACAATCACCCGGCTGTATTTCATGCGCCTTCGTCGACTGACACGAGAGGCGGTTGAACTCGGCCACGTCACGCCAGCTCTGGAGAATGCCCGACGCGAGCATGTACCGACCTTCACGCATTTCCTCGACATCCCGATCCTCTTCGTGATCGTGATGCTGGGGGCGATGCGGCCGAACACCTGGATGCTTTTCATCACAGGAACAGCATTCGCGCTCGCCGCAGCCGCGATTCTGACGCTCGTGATCCCGCGCCTCTACCCTTTCGAGTTGGGCGTGGAGCACCCCTGACACGCGATGCCGCATAACATGCCACCGGAGCGGCCGGCGGCTCGCATTCGCTCGCCGCCGCTCACTGACAGCGTTAATGTGACAGGGCTGAGGACCGCTTTATGGCGGTGAGATCTCGGCGCCGAAGTTCCGCACTTGGCAGCTAGCTGACGGTGGGTGCGTGTGACGACAATCAACACCCAGCATGATCCTTGGTGGTCGTTCATACCCAACACCAAGCCGCGCGGCATCAACGTCGAGGAACCCTTCTGCCGCAGTGCTTTCATAGTTGGTCCATGATCGCCGTGATCGTGAGCGGCGCGGTCCCCTCACGTTGTTACAACTCAGATCGGTTTGGCGTCTCGCCTGCGGCGACCGCGCTGCTCCTGGTTCGCTCCCGCTCATCCCGCCAGACGGCGGGACTCACGCCCTGCACATCGCTGACGCATCACCCCCAAACAAACAGACCTATGGATGGCACCGCGCACGCGCCGTACCCACCCGTATTCGATTGGCACCGTCCATCCGCGCCGCGCAGATGGAGCGTGCGAAGACACATACTCAATCCGGTCTCGGCACTCGCATCGGTGGGGAAGAAAGACCGACAGGAGGGGACGATGCGGGCTTGCCTGTGTGTCGTGAGGCTATCACACCGTGCTCACCGTCAAGGCCTGCGCTGCGGCGATCCCGCATGCTCGCAAGCGTGCTCCGCACGGCCCTGACGGCTGCGCTTTCGGTGTGGCGCAGACCCTCCACCCAGGCAATTCCGCCTGGGACAATTCGGAGGAAATGTAATGAAGCCATTCAATCACGAACAACAGTCCATCGTGGCAACCTTGGTGCCGGAAGAGGAACGGCTCACGTTTCTGCCGCGTCACTTTGGTAGGCACATGCTCACCGTGGAGAATTGTCTCTACACACAGTTCGCCAAGCTGTGTCCCACCTACACCGGAGGGTATTGGCACTTCTATGACTTGAGCAACGGCGGGTGTTATCTCGCACCGAGTCATGTGAAGTATCACCTCATTCATGCGGACAACTTCTTTGACGCCACGGTCTCGGGCGAGGCCGCCGGGATCATCGTGTCCCTGTTCACGTTCAGCCACGTGTCCTTCCTGTTGGAGGACGATCCACGTGGTCCTCGGATCGTCCAGTCCTTTCATCTGCTGCGTGATTTCGCAGGCGATCATCCCGAGGCCAGCCTGATCTTTCGCGCGATCGACTGATTCGCTCAACAGGGCCGGCGGGCGGTCGTCGCTCGTCGGCCTTGTCTGATCAGGCCAGTTCTCCCTTCCTTCTTCCACGTTGATCTCTCCGATCCTGCCCCACGAGTGTGTTGGACCGTTCCACCAGCACGGTGGCACCGCGCCCGCGCCGTGCCGTCCTTCACGCACCGTCGCGTCGCCTGCGGCGGCTCGACCGTGCTGAGTCTCCTCCCACTTCATCCAACTCCCTCGCCCCCAACGGTGTGGGGCCCGTCCGGGTGCAACCGCGCCAGCCAACGGCCCGGAGGGCTGTCACGCTCGCAGCCGGCCGGGACCCCAGACTCGGACGTTCTGTTGCGCCTCCTGCTGTGCGTGAGAGGCGCAACACATGTTCGTGAAAGAGACCGGTGGGCCGGTCGACGCGCTGTGGCCGCTGTTCTCGTGTCTGGCTGTTCTCATGGAGAGACAGTCCAACAGAAAGGAACGAACGATGAACACAGGAACGATGTATCGGGCGAATGTTCGAAGGGTGAAGCGGCATCCGAATGCGATCCGGGCCGATCGAGCCGCGCAGGCGCTGGCCTACTATCGCGTAGCCGCCTTACGGGAGCCTGCCGCTGCAGTCGAAACAGTCCTGTCCGATTTCCTCACGGATCTCCGTCATTACTGTGAGCGCATGCGCCAGGATCTGGCATCGATCGAGCGTGTGGCCCAGCTGAATTACGTGAATGAAACGAATCGACGCTAAACACACAAGCGGGAGTCGGAACGGTGGCAGCCGTTCCGACTCCCTGACCAAGCATCACACAAAAGGGAAAGGCGAAAAGATGACGAAGAAGATCGTATCAGCAAACCAGAATCAGCATGACATCACGTCAGTCTGTATCCCCCTCTATCGGCTGCAGGTGGTGAAAGAACCCCATTCGGCCCTGTACGGCGCACCACGGCTCTCACAGTCGAGTGAGGTGTGCCGCTTTCTCCGGGCCCACTTCGATGGACGACCGCATGAAGAATTTCTCGTGCTGTTCCTCGACGCGAAAAATACCCCCGTCGGCTATCAGGTCGTGTCGGTCGGGAGCCTCACGCTCTCGATCGTGCACCCACGTGAGGCGTTTAAAGCGGCGGTCTGCATGAGCGCGGCGGCCGTGATTTTTTCACATAACCACCCGAGTGGAGATCCCACGCCAAGCCTTGAGGACCGCACGTTGACGAAACGACTCGTCAGCGCGGGCGAGTTACTGGGCATTCGCGTGCTCGATCATATCGTGATGGGGGAGGGGCGGCACGTCTCCTTCGCCGATGAAGGCTGGCTGGACGGGGAGGGGTGAGCCCTCCTTCACACCAATGAACACGTAGAGAACGAACGCAGCATGACAACAGTCGGGGACCAGGAAGGAGGACAGCATCATGACACCAGACAGGATCGACGAATCACCGAATACGAATGAGGGCGAGAGCTGGCACTGTCCGGACTGCCAGAGCTGGGGACCCTTTACCGTGGACCTGATCACGCGCGTCATGCTCCGCGATGAGGGGCCGCACGTCCTTGACGACGACGGCCCCACGGACTACGACAACACAGCCTTTGCGAGGTGTCCAGACTGCGAGCGCCAGGCACCCGTGGCCTCTTTTCGGCACGAAGGAGCGTGACTCATGACAAAACGAGACCAACGGCAATTTGTGAGCGATCTGCTGAGAAGCATCCGTCATGACATCCATGCCGCCATCAACCAGGACCGTATTCCCCTCTCATGGGACGGCATCGAGTTACGTGAATACATTGCGGACAAAGCGCAGCGCTCCCGAGCACATCGGGTTCTTGTTGGACAACGGGCGCGTGACTACCGCCACCAGATCACGATCGACGCGAGCTTGTGAGAGGAGAGAGGAGACATCATGGACGAAGCGGAACGACAGGCACGTGCCTACTGGACACAACAAGGCGTCGATCGAGCCGTGCAAGACCGAATCTTGGCCGACCTCACCGCAAAGGCGCACCCAGGCGCCTGGGTCGGCCCGTTTCAGATTCCCTACGATTGCCCGGTTACCGGACAGAGAAAGGACGACATTATGACGAACCAAGTGGAGACGATCTTTGTCACCCCTGACGGTGACGCAGGACCCCAGCAGGACCTGATTCCGAGTCTGAGCATTGCCAATCTGTTGCAGCAACGGGAGGCGGTCATGACGCTGTTTCGCGAGGTGCTCGACAAACTCGAGCAGGCCCATACTCTTGCGACTGCGGCACGGCTCGGCTTTCCTAACTTCTCAATGGCCCGCGGGTGGCGAGACAACGTTATCCACATGACGGGTGAGTTCGCGAATACAACAACACTGCTTGAGACATTCCAAGCCTGTGTCGATGCCGGCGGATGGACCACGCTCCTGAATGATTCTGGCATGCGCTCGGTCATGTCTGCGTCGAAGAGAAAGGAGGTGGATGACCAAATCGGAGCGGAGAAGGTGCCGGAACTCACGCGCGAGGCCATTCGCACCACCTTTGCCACGCTCCATGATTCACGGGTGGACATGTTCGAGCAGGGGGTGATTGAGTGCTTTCGTCGTCTCTCCTGGGACTACAAGACGAATCTGCCACAGAAATTTGGGAAGCGCATCGTGATGACGTATTTGACTTCCTACGGAAGCGCCAATATGCGGCAGACCGATCATCTGGACGATCTCCTCCGTGTCTTTCACCTCTGTGATGGCAAGCCGGAGGCCGATCATCGGAGAGGAGCCTATCGGCTCATTGCCGATGCGATGCAGAGGACCTCAGCATGGCCGAAGCTCGCCGAGCATGACTATCTCTCCATTCGGCTGTTTAAAAATCAGAACGGGCATGTGACCTTTAAGCGACCGGATCTGATCCATCGGCTGAACCGAATCCTCGCCACGCACTATCCTCACGCCTTGGCCGCGCCGAAAGACTGAGGAGGAATGGCGCTGGTGCGATGGGACCGCAGGGAGGAGGGGAGGACATCACGACTCCCTTTCCTTCTTTCTATTGCGTTTCCCGCCCCTCACCCACGACGGGCGGGGACGCCTGATTCTGAGTTCGGCGGATGGGACGCTGCAGGCGTGCCAGCCTCCTGGCCATTGGCTGGCGCGGTTGCTCGCCTCATCCGCCGCCCCACTGTCCCCATGTTTTGGGGATAACCGTGTGAACAGATCGAGCAGTTGCTCTGAATGTTTGCGAATGAAGACCGATTGAGCACGTTGCCTACTCTTTAGGCATCGGTTCTGTGCGGATGTTGCCACAATCGGTTGGGGTGGTCTGGCGGGTTAGGGGCGGAGCGTCCAATAGACCACGACGGCTGAGAGAAAGGTCACGAGTGCTGCGAGGAGATTCAGATACCCCACTGTGGTGGCCCTGCGCATCCTCGACTCTGTCTCGTCCATCACAACGGTGACTTCCTTCTGGATGGCGTGGGCCACGTTCGTCGTGGTCGTCGCCATCTGCGTCTTCATGGTCTCTGTGGTGGCCGTGAGCGACGCCGTGACGATCCGCTCCGCTTTCGCTGTCGTCTCCGCACTCCATCGATCGAGTAGGGATTCGAGCGTGGTGCGATAGTCCTCGAGCATCGCCTGTTGCGCGGACTGGCTATCGGCCAATAACCGAGCGTGCAGGGTCTGCACGATCAAAATCGGATCTTCTCGGTCCAAGGCCACGCCATGCTTCGAGGCAATTTCCTTGAGTAAGTCGTCGGTGCGATCGTCGCCCATCACAACACCGGCACTGCGGCGAACTGTTCAAAGAGCTGCTTCTTGATGATCGATAACCGTTGCCGCGCCATGATCGTGATGGAGGGAAGGGCGATCGCCTCCTCAAAGGTGAGATGGGCTTGCAGCATGTCGCTGAGATCACGCCCAAACGTTTCTTTCTTGAGATCCGGCAGCCGGATCATGGCCGAAATTCGATCCTTGTGTGCGGTGTAGGCTTTCATCTGCTCAAACGGTTTCCCCTCACGCTCGATCGGACCCCAATAGGGATTGAGCCAGACGACAAACGACACGTCAGCAGGAAATTGTTTCACGAGTTGGGTAAATCCATGCAAGGTATCCGACTGGGCTTGCCCGCCGGTAATCACCGTATGCACGACAAGCTGATGTTTCATCTCGTGCAGTAAGGCCGGAACCTGATTCGTGATCAGATAGGCCGAGAGCGGCACGAAGGAGCTGGCCCCATTGTCGATCACCACATCGCCTTTCGCGTGCGAGATCAATTCCACCAGCTGATCAAAACTGCGTGGATCGATCTCCTCGTCCTGGAGGATGTTGAGACGGGTCACGGGGAGCCCTTTATAGGCATGAAACGACGCATTCACGGGGTCCGTATCGAGACAGAGCGGGCGCTTCCCTTTGGTCAGTTTGTACTGCGCGATGAAGGCCGCAATCATGGACTTCCCGACGCCGCCTTTGCCTTGCAGGACCAGATGAATCGTGGCCATTAATACAGATCCTCCTCATTTGGGATGGGGTTGAAGACGAAGCCACTGTTCTTCTCGGTGTCTGAGGATGCTGGCTTCGTCGTGTCCTTGAGCAGTCGTGCCGTTGTCGTTGCCGGATGGGAAGGGGGACAGGCCTCCGGGTGAGGCCGGATCAGTTGACGAACATGCGCACGAAATGTCTCATAGCTGAAGACAATTGTTCCTTCCTCATGCAGGGTGTTCCAAATCATGGCGAGCGTGCAGCCGTCAGTGATGGCTTGCTCGATCTCGTTCCGAAGGGCGACCACTTGGGCTCGATTGCGAGCGGCCGGCAAGACCCGTTGCGCCCGTTCTTGCACCCGGAGCGAGAGACTTTTCTTCACTCCCATGCCGTTCCCTCACTGGTTCCTGGCCCCTAGAATACCCGACCTCGAGCGATACAGTACAGAGAGAATTCTGCCTGGAGACAGATAGACTCATCTGAGGGTTCAGCGTAGAATGCGGGGCAGGATAGGTGAAGGGGGCCCACCAGTGACACTGGTGATCTCCCCTTCACAAGTCCCTTCTTCGCGCCTGCGCGCTCAACGGGGGGCTATCCTGTGGAGGAAGCAGAGGGATGGATGAATAAGCGAGACCCCAAGAATCGCAAAGACTATCAACCGATCAAAGTCTATTGTTTCCCGGACGAGCGGGAGACCATCGAACAGCAAGCCCGTTCGACCGGACTGAGCAAGTCATCCTATCTCTTGCGCGTCGGCATGGGCTATCCCATCCGCAGCATCGTGGACCATCACCAGGTCGAAGAGTTGGTCAAGATCAACGGGGATCTGGGACGACTCGGCGGACTCTTGAAGCTCTGGCTCTCGAGTGAGCAGTCCGTCGGAGGGATCGATGCCCGGACCATCCGCGAGACGTTGAAGAAGATCGACGGGGCGCAGGATCACATGCTCGCGCTGATGCAGAAGGTTATTCGGCCACAAGCTGAGCTCATCACGACCTCAGAGAAGGACGACGGCACATGATTATCAAACATGTGCCGATGCGATCACTGCGGAAGAGCAATGTCGTGTCCCTCGTGGACTATCTGACGAACACCCAAGGCAGACAGGAACGGGTCGGGGAGATCACGGTGACCAATTGCCACAGTGACCGGCACGCCGCCGCGTCACTTGAGATGTTGAATACCCAATCACTCAATACGAGGGCCAAGTCGGATAAGACCTATCATCTGATCGTGAGTTTCCGGCCTGGTGAGCTCCCCTCGGCGGCGACCGTTCGAGCAATCGAAGCTCGCGTCTGTCACCGACTGGGATTTGGTGAGCACCAACGGATGAGTGTGCTCCACCATGACACCAACAATGTGCATCTGCATCTGGCGATCAATAAAATCCACCCGACCCGCTACACCCTCCATGAGCCGTACAACGCCTACCGGGCTTTTGGCGAACTGTGCGACAGTTTGGAAGACGCCTTTCATCTCGAACGGGACCATCACCAGGTCCGGAAAACCAGTGGGGAGAATCGGGCGTCCGATATGGAACGGCAGGCGGGCACCGAAAGCCTGATCGGATGGGTGCAGCGGGAGTGTCTTGAGGAACTGCGTGCTGCGGAGACCTGGGCCGAGTTGCATCAGGTGCTGCATCACCATGGCTTGGCGATCCAACCACGCGGCCAAGGATTGGTTATCACGGCCGGGCAGGGGACCTTTGTGCGGGCCAGCTCGGTGGCGCGGGATCTCTCAAAACAATCCCTCGAGCGTCGTCTCGGCCGGTTTCAGCCACCCGGTTTTGTCCAGAGCGCCAAGCCCACACGTCGGTACGAAGCGAAACCGGTTCGTAGCCGCATGGATACGACGGCGCTCTATGCCAGATATCAGCAAGACCGGCTCGCTCGCACTCAGGGACGAGCGGTTGCGATGCAGGAGGCGCGGACCCGCAAGGCGCAGTCCATCGATGCGGCCAAGCGAGCCGGACAGATCAAACGGGACACGATCAAACTGACCATGCGCGGACGGATCACGAAGAAGCTCCTCTACGCGACGGTGTCGCAGACGCTTCGATCTGATCTCCGTCAGATTGTCGATCGCCATCGACGAGACTGTGCCGCCATCACGGCACGCTATCAGAGACTGACATGGGCCGATTGGTTGCGACAGCAGGCGCTCGCGGGCGACCAGGAGGCGCTGCGTGCCCTACGCGCCCGGGACGCCGCACGCGGTCTGAGCGGTGACACCATTATGGCGGTTGGCACCAGACTGGTGAACGCGGTCGTGGGCGCGCATCAGGACTCCATCACAAAACAGGGTACCATCATTTATCGTGTCGGGCTCTCGGCCGTCCGCGATGACGGCACCCGCCTCCAGGTGTCGCGTGAAGTCACGAATGACGGGATTGAGGCGGCGCTCCGGCTCGCCGTACAAAAGTACGGGACCACGATTGCGGTGTCGGGCTCCGATGCGTTTAAAACTCGTGTGGCAGAGGTGGCAGCTCGTTGTCGTCTCACCATTCGCTTCGATGACCCGACATTGGAACAGCAGCGTCAACGTCTTGCTCAGGAATCCCGACGCCCACCCACACCGGAGACTCCGTCAACCACAGGTCCGAAGCAGGCCGCACCGCCACGATTCACTCCGCCGAGTGATGCCCTGCTCCGCTCCCTTGCGGAACGGGAACGAAAACGGTTACAGATCATTCGGACGCCGACCGTCAGACGCTTCGAGGCACGAGACCAGGGGATGGTGCGATTCGGTGCGGTGGAGCAGATCGAAGGCAGGCATTTCGCGTTGGTCCATCGGCAGGACGAGACCTTGGTGCTCTCCATTGATGAGGCGACCCTCAAACAGTTCGCCTCTTTGAAACGGGGTCATTCACTCCGGGTGTCTTCCACCGGATCGATCACGCTTGGGAGAGGATGGCGACGATGAGCAGCACCTACAACAATGCGGTGGGTCCTCAGGTACGAGCTCCACACCCCAAACCAGGCCTAGTGATTCCCTTCTTGGCCTGTGCCTCTCTCGTTTTCGGATTGCAGTCGGCCACCCAATTCTTTGCCGCTACGTTCAACTATCAAGACGTGTTAGGGGACCAAGTCGGTGGACTGTACAAGCCCTGGGCCATTCTTGAATGGGCCTCCCGTTGGATAACCGACTATCCGCTGCAGCTCCGGCAGGCCGGAGGATTCGGCATGATCGTGGCAGCGAGTGGGCTCCTGTGTCTTGCCATCGTGCGCACCGTCCAGGCGTCACGGCCTCGACCCAATCCATTCTTGCACGGCTCGGCACGATGGGCCAACCGAGACGACCTCGAAGCCGCTACGTTGCTGCCTCGCACACGAACCGTTCTTGATTGGTTCAAGGGTGCGCCCCGCCTTTCATCTGATGGCGTGTATGTCGGGGGCTGGGTGGATGCGAACGGCACGCTGCACTACTTGCGCCACAGTGGGCCGGAACATGTGTTGACCTATGCGCCGACCCGATCCGGTAAAGGAGTGGGCTTGGTGATTCCGACGCTGTTGTCCTGGCCGCATAGCGCCCTTATTGCCGATTTGAAAGGGGAGTTGTGGGAGCTCACCGCCGGATGGCGACAGCACCACGCGAAGAATCAAGTGTTGCGTTTTGAACCGGCTGCGGCACAGGGCACGGTGCGGTGGAATCCGCTGGATGAAGTGCGGCTCGGCACCGAACACGAAGTGGCCGACGTCCAGAATCTGGCCACGATCCTGGTCGATCCAGACGGACGTGGGCTGGAATCTCATTGGCAGAAGACGAGCCAAGCGTTGCTGGTGGGCGTCATGCTGCACGCGCTCTACCAAGCCCGACAGGACGGCACGACCACCTCCTTACCCGCTGTCGATCGGATGTTGGCCGATCCCCAACGGCCCATCGCCGAGCTGTGGAAAGAGATGACGACCTATGGTCACGTGAACGGGCAGGTGCATCCGGTGGTGGGCGCCGCCGCTCGAGACATGCTGGATCGACCGGAGGAGGAAGCAGGCTCGGTCCTCTCGTCTGCGAAATCCTACCTCGCGCTGTATCGCGATCCCCTCGTCGCCCACAACGTCAGCGCCTCAGAATTCAAGATTCGAGATCTCATGCACCATCCAAGTCCGGTGAGTCTGTATCTCGTCACCAAGCCGAATGATAAAGCCCGATTGCGTCCACTGATTCGCGTGTTCGTGGCCATGGCCATGCGCTTGCTCACCGACACGATTGCTGTTCATCGAGAGAGGGTTCCACCATCCGGATTCATGGGCCTGCTTGAGCGCCTCGGGGTCCGATCCGTATCACCACAGCCCACGACCAAGGCCGCCTATCACCATCGCTTGCTGGGTCTGTTCGATGAGTTTCCGAGCCTTGGCAAACTCGAGATCTTTCAAGAATCCCTCGCGTTCATGGCGGGATATGGCCTGAAGTTCTATTTGATCTGCCAGGACATCAACCAACTGCGGAGCCGTGAGACCGGGTACGGCGCGGATGAAGCCATTAGCTCCAACTGCCATATCCAAAATGCGTTTCCGCCGAATCGCCTCGAAACGGCCGAACATCTGTCCCGTCTCACCGGTCAGACCACTGTCATCCAAGACAAACTGACCGTCAGCCGACGCCGTATGAGCGCCATCCAAGCGCAGGAATCCCGCTCGCAGCACGAGGTACAACGGCCGTTGCTCACCCCCGACGAATGCCTCCGGATGCCGGGGCCGAAGAAAGACGCGCGAGGGCAGATCCTTGAAGCCGGGGATATGGTGATCTACGTCGCGGGGTTTCCGGCGATCTACGGCCGGCAGCCGCTCTTTTTTCAGGATCCCATCTTTGCGGCTCGCGCGGCGATTCCACCGCCAGTGGTGAGTGACACGCTGTGTGAGCCGCACGTTCCACAGGCCGTGAAGATTGAGCTATGATGACCTGGTGGAGTCGCCTGGGACACCCGATTGTGATTATGGGTCTCTGTTTCGCACTAGGCCTCGTCCTGGCTCATCAATCTGGTCTTCGTCTCAACACCACGCGCAGCATTCCCCTCGGCCTCTATACGATGTCACACGATCCGATTGAGAAAGGGGCCTATGTGCTGTTCTGTCCCCCGGAGCGTCCGGAGTTTGATCTGGCGAAGGAGCGGGGCTACATCGGGGCGGGGTTCTGTCCCGGCGGATACGGCTACATGATGAAAAGAGTCCTTGCTGCCCACAACGATGTGGTAAGCGTGACGGATGATGGGGTGACGATCAACGGAACTCTCATGCCAGCGAGTCAACCTTTTGAGGCGGATTCGTTGGGACGACCGCTCCCACAGTTTCGTGTCACCGATCATGTGCTGGCCTCATCGGACCTCTGGTTGATGTCGGACGCGAATAGCCGTTCCTTCGATGCGCGCTACTTTGGGCCCGTGCACCGAGCGCACATCCAAAGTCTCATCTATCCTGTGTGGACGTGGTAGACACCCCAGCCTGAGCTGGACGCCGCCGCACGGCACTAACCACGAGACCCTTCACGTCGCATGAGGGCTGTACCCTCGCCAAGCCCGAACACAGGAACGTCCAGGTACGCTCTTTCAATCACAATCGGCTCGGCTTCATTCAACGACACGTGAATGAGGGTAACGGGAGGGACGCTACGATGAACATCGCACGTCACACGGTGCTCGCGAACGGGCGGTTGTTGACAGCTATACGCAAGTAACGTATAGTTGCTTGGTGCAGACGGTCATCGAAACTGACGCGTATTTGAGCGATGCGAAGCGAGCCGGTCTTTCGGAGCAGGAACGGATGAGCATCGTCGAGTGTCTTGCCAAGGATCCCCAAGCCGGAGACGACATATAGGCGACAGGCGGAGCCAGAACAGCACGGTTTGCAGGAAAAGGTAAAGGAAAACGAGGAGGATATCGGGTGATCACGTTTTTCAGTGGAACCGATATCCCCGTGTTTCTCCTCAACGTGTTTGCGAAGAATGAACGGGTTGACCTGACCCAGGTAGAGCGGAACGAGTTCAAGGCCACGTTGGGAGCTCTGGCAGCAGCGTATCGCAGAAAGAGGGCGCGATGAAGAAGCACACACCATCGGCAGGGCGGCGCATGATCGCAAGCGCGAAACAAGCTCTGGAATGGGTAGAAGGAAAAGACAGCGGCAGCGTTGTTCATATTCCGGCTGAGATTGATGTTGCCCGTATTCGGAAGAATGTGGGAATGAGTCAAAGCGAATTTGCTGAACGTTACGGGTTTAGCTTTCGGACTGTGCAGCAATGGGAGCAAGGACGAGCCATTCCCAGTGGAGCGACACGCGCCTATCTTCTGGTAATTGATCGTGAGCCGGAAGCGGTCCGGCGGGCGCTCGTGAATTATTGAATACGTCGAACATACGTCCCTCCATTGGTTGTGGTCGAAGGGACGTTCACCCGGCGGGGTCTCATCATGGCTCACGCTCCACGCGCATGATTCCCGTCGTTATCTGCCGTTAAATCACAATCCGTTCCACTTCACTGAGCGAGACCTGATCGGTGCGTCGATCATAGAGGCCCGTCGTACGGGCACTTTCATGGTTGGCCATCTGCTGAGCAATTTCCAGCTTCCCGCCGTTGCGGAGATATTCGGTAATCCCGGTCGCGCGGAAGGAAGGATTGCCGATCTTACAAGCGAGTCACCTTGGTAGCGTACGTTATCATCCGAATCCTGTGAGCACCCCTATTTGATCGGGCAGGTCGTGTCAGAACATAGGTCCGGTGACCGGCAGGTCTCGACCCAAACCGGAAGTACACGACCAACTGCTACCAGCCAGGGGCGTCTTATGCCGATCCGCAAAAGAACCCGTGATACATGGTCTAGCTGTCGCAATTCATTGGACAGGCATCCAGCACGGCGTATCATTCACAATAGTAGTGTCGTCTATACAGACAGAAAATAGCAGATCCGGCTCTTATGCGGATCGGCCTAAACGTATTTAGCCATCACACCACATGACAAAGCGTGTGCTACGAATTCTCTCCAGGTTTTATCTTGTGCTCTTTTTTTTGAGCATTGCGGTGTGGATAGTCTGGGGCGTTGGATCGCCAAATGTCTCGTTCGAAAGCTCGGAAGGAAATTGGGCCGACCAAGAGGTGCAGTTCAAAGGCCGGGACTATGAAGCTATCCTGTCGTATTTTGAAAAGTACAAAATGTTATGTGGTCTACCAAACGCTACTCTTGTTCGAACTACGAAACAGAATTGGTACAACGTTGTTGCTTGGTGGAGCTATTGGCATAACGCGAAGTGGAAGGTTCCATACCGACCTCCACTGCACACAGCTTACTTTGTGCCAGCATGCGCCAACAAATGACACCGTGATGGCTAACCCCTCGTTCAACGTGGACGCGCCTCGCGCACACACGGGGCGTGTCACAAAGCGCGCATGCTTACCACCTGTGCAGGGGCGAGCCTCAATTTTACGTCAGTGCGACAAGGCTGATGACCGCTTTATGGCGGTGTGATCTCAGCGCCGAACTTCCGCTACTGGCCGTTCTGCGACTGTCGGTGGCCGACTCAAAGCAGACGTATGCGACTCAGACGTGATCCGATGTGAGACTGCAAATGCTGCTCTTCAAAACAGCCGCCGAATCCGCTCATGCAAAGTCAAAGCCGTCGCGAGCTGCCGCGATACGGCAAGCGCCGAAAGATCAAGCAGAGCCTGGCGCAACTTCTCCTTCTGTCGTAGTTCAACCGCATGTTCGGAAACGAGAACGTCCAGGAATTCCATGAAGGCATTTGATGTCTGATCCCTATACCATTTCCCAACATTAGGACTGGCGCTCAGAGCTTCGGCAATCCATTGCAGCCCATCCATACGTAGGGGCTTTCCAACCTCGTGAGCAAGAAATCCACAGAACCACGCTAGATTGTCTTCATCACGCGTGAGCCGTTTTTGAGCCCAGATCCGAAACAGGTCGCGCATCATGCCAACAAGCTCAGCGTGACCTGCAACCCGCCCTATATAGCTCGACGCGCCGAATCCAAGAACCTCGCGCTCCAGTTGCCGACCGTAGTACCACGGTCCATCCTTGGACCACTCCGGATCTAAGACCATGAACTCAACCATCGGGCGCCAGCGTTGCGCGAACTCCGCAACGACAGTAGTTTCCGTTAGCTGGCCGAACCAGCGGGTTAGGAAATGACTAATGGCGTAGTGCCCCTTAGGTCCCAGTGCAAAAACCGGACGCCAGAGGGTCGGAGCATGAGATATTGAACTTTCAAGAACCAGGCGCGCAAGCTTATCTAGGAGTGCGTATCCGAACCCATGCATCGGAGGATAATTGTCATTTTCATCCTTGCCGCTCCCCGATAACCACCATGCTTGATGCGACCAAAACGCGGCGACGAGTTGCCGGTGTATCTCTAGCTCCTCGGCCTGAATGACGCGATCGGCTTGATCGCGAAAAAGCCAGGCAAATGCGTTCTCTAGAAATGTCGTATCAAGACCACCGGAGAGTCTACGTCCCGGCTTTATGGTGAAGACGTGACTCTTGCGAGCGTTGCGGCGGCGCCATCGTCTGACGTCAAGCCGTTCGACTCGCTGCGCGATCGCCAGCGGAGTAATCGAGGATGATGTGGCTATGTTGGACAGGCTGCGCGTTCGAAGCCATCGACACCATCGTAACCAGCGAACCTTTGTGTCTTCCTCGTCGCCATACCGTGGAATGAGCATGGAGAGGCCCGACCACAATAATGCCATGTCGAGCAGTCGCCACCAGCGCTGACCAAGCGCATCACGGTTCTGATATGCCGACCAAACCAAGACGCTCACTGCTGCGGAATCCTCGCTCGTAAGCAGTCGCAATACTCGTTCGTCGTTTTCCTTTCCTGGATCATGAAGGCAGCGCTCAGCAGCATAGTAAGCAGCGAACTCCAAATGGCTCGGTGCCGATAGGATTCGTAGCTGGTGCCCTCCTTCCCGATCGACAATATTGGCAATGGCAGCATCAATGATCGACTGCGCCCGCTGCTGGATAGTCGCATTGCGAGTCAGCCAGTCGGAGGCGCGTAGTAGTAACAGGGTTGCCGCAGCCACGCGTGGAGCGCGCAACAAATCTTCTTCGACATCGATCTCTTCATCGCCATCAAGGGCTGCCATGAGCGATGCAACCGATTCAGCGTTCTGATCGGCTAATGTACCTGCTCCCTGGAGAACGTTGCGGCATTGTTGAGGAAATGCCAGCGCATCTATCGCTCGTGAATTTTTCTGTTGGAAGGCAGCAATCCCAGCAGCGGTGTCGGGAGGATACGCGAACTGAAAGGTCTGCTTTCCGGATTCAGGATCTATCTCAGGTGAGTAGCTCTCATGATCGAGCTCGGCCACTAGCATTTGAAGTTCCAAAGCTTCCTTCTCAGACTTAGGCGAAACCCATTGGCGAGTCATTGCTGCAACAAAATCGCCAACCTCCCTATCAGCCATAATTATTTTACGGACGATCGCTTGCAACGGTTGCCTTCGATATGGAGCCGAAAACCATCTCTTGGCCATCTCGAAGATGAACTCACCCTGTCGAGCCCACGCCATCGCATCACATCGATATGCATTGGCATCAACACGCCGAGAATCCCACTCATAGAAGTGCTGCACGCCGAGCAATGGCCGCAATGGACCCTGGAGCAGCTTCTCGCAATACTTACCGACGTTGACAAGGACACCCAAGACGGAGACCGACGTCGTTGCGCGAAGTAATGCACCAATTCGCGGCGCGATATCTAGTTTCACGTCAATGAGGTCACATAGCCATCGTTCTAGCGCCGCGAGCGCACAATGGAGTTGACCAATGGAATGGGAGTCCTCATCAGACCAGGCAAAGACCCAAGAATTGCCTTCATATTCGCGCACTGTACCGTCCTCCAATCGCAGGGTGATCATTGCGCGAGCCGCCTCACTTCCCTCGCTGACCGTATGCCGCCATCGATCGGTACTGAAATTGACAAGCCGATGCAGATAGCCAAGTGCTGTATCTGGGTTGATGCGAAGAAACGCGTAGAACGGGCTTTTCCACGGAGCCGTCGGATAGCTCTCAGAATCAAACTCGATGCCAAGTTTCCGATCGAATCTGTAGCGAGAGCCATATTCTTCCTCGGGTTCACTCTCAATGATGCACGCAAGAAGCACTTCGCCCGCAACCTCAGCATTAGCACGCATGAGCGCCTGGAATTCCGCCGATCGCAGCACGGTTTCACGAAACGGCCCCACGATGCGATCCGTAGGGCCGAGGGGCCAGGGAGGGAGCCTTCTCCCGGAACCTATTAGTCCCGACGACTCCCTGAGTTCCTCATGGCGCGTACGATATGCTGGGTCAGATTCAAGACGCTGCTTGTGTTCCGCAGCCCGCGCTGCGTTGTGTGCTGTAACCTGTTCGACGATATCGGCCCGATACGGACGGCGTTGCGCCATTTCGAGTGCCCATTCCGATACGTCGGCGGTCAAGTCTGGAGCACCCGCGAAAACCGCCTGATAGATAAGCCTCTCCCCTTGATCAATACCAAGATACATCACGCCTTTTGCGTGCCCGAGCTGCATCTCTCTCGCCATTGCTAATGCTAACTCGGAAAATTCTTGTCGAAATGGTACCCGCCCACCACCAGGTAATCCTGGTGGTGTGTTCGTAAGCCAGAGCTTACATACACTCGCAATTGCAGGAGACGTCATTTTCGAAACACTGTCGCGATGCTTGGCAAGGAACCGTGCAATCGAAGGCCAGCGGCCGAAGATTGGGGTTCGGAAATGGGTCTCGATGTAGAGACTCAGGTCACCGAATCGGCCTTGAATGTCGGGGATGGGACCAGGAACCGAACCGACATGTTCAAACCGCTTGATCAAACGCAATAGCCGCCGCCCGCCGTCCGCAAGCAGCATATCCGAACGCTGTTCCACGAACACATCAGCGTTGGGATCGAGGAACAGGGAATCGAGAAGCACATCCTCAGCGAGCCGCGCCGCGTCCCGATTCTGCTCTGCCCATTCAAACGCCAACTCCCAGGCGCTGCGAGTCCCGACTTGTTGCCTCAAGAGAAGCTGGCCTAGCATGCGAAGCGCGCCGTGCCAGAAAGGATTGTCCGCAAACCCGGCCCACTGGGCCGTATCGCCGGCAATCTCCTTCAGGCGTTGAAACCGCGCCCAATCGGCAGCGAGATCGTGCTGAAACTGAATCCGTCCGGTCACTCCATCTTTGCGCAAGGGACAAGCGACAGAGAGGTCGTCAAGAACGGCAGCGTCACCGCTCTCTAATTGGCTGATCGCAAAGCTGTGTTCGAAACGGGCTTCGCGCTCGGCAAGTCTCACCAGAAGCCGGTGGACGCTCGGCTTGTTTTCTGTCCAGTGAATCCAGAGGCGATCAGCGATCGCGGGCAAGGAAAGCGCCGCGTTGACGTTCTGTGCTTGGAATTGTGCGGCGGCCTGAATTACCCAAGCCAGTGTTCGCAGGTTTCTGAGAGCCGATACTGCATCGCTATGCGTGATCAACCATTCCAGAGCAGTAACTGAACGTAATACATCCTTGATTGTGACAAGCGGTAACTCTTTGACTTCAAAGTTTGACGTCGATGCCACACCTGCCAATACTTGAAGTGTCCCACGGACCCAGGCATCTGTCTGGCCGACGATCAATACACGCCATCCGACCGTCGCCTCCGATGTGTTTCGCTGTTTCAATGCCTCGATCAGCGCCTTGGATTTCAACGTACATTCGTGGCCTAACCGTTCGGCAGCGTCGATGACAAGGAAATTGTCGGTGCGGGCGGTCGCATCTAGTATATCGACCAGGGGCTGATTGATACCGAGGTTTATTCTCGCTGCTTCGTTGAGAGCCAGATCTAGAGTGTCAGGTCCAAACCATACCTGAGCAGCTTTGGGGAAGCGCTCATCCAGCATCGTCTTTACAAGCGCCGACTTGCCGCTGCCCGAGTCTCCGAACACGACACACACTGTATCGCTGGTTATTCGCTTCAGTAGCTCGTCGATCTCACCCCTTCGATCGAGAGAAAGGCCGGATGGCAGCGCCGTCTCTACTGCGCACCTATAGTCATGCGTCAGAGCGCGAAGCTTCTGCCATGAGGCTTCGTAGTCGGGATGATCCTTGAGGGGGTACTCGCGCCGAAGCTGTCGCCATAAGTCAGGGATGTCCAACGTTCCCGAGCCAAGTCGAACATTCTTGGCCTGTGCAACGAGTTCGCTCCACAGCCGCTTGCCCTCCTTGAGACTGCCATCGACCAACAGCTTGCGCGACAGCGCAATGGCGGCCTTTTCGTCTTCGGAGCCGGCAATTTGGAAGTCGAGTGGTGTCACCTCCATGCAATTGATCATCGCCACGACATCCTCGTCGGTAGCCGTAACACCGACATCTCTACTGGGCGCTTTCACACTCTCGAATATCTTGCGCTGCTTAGTTGTCGCCGTCATACGGCCAACCGCAAGCGCGATATCCGCGCCCGGCGCGGCGTCTTTCAACTCGCTCCAGGTATTCATGAACGCGTTGTTTCTACCACGCGTCACCAGCATCAGGCGATCCTTGCCGCGCTGCATAGGATTTGGATTAGCTTGAGCCCACTGCTTCCAGCAACGCGTCACGAAGTCGGCAGGCAAACGCGAGGCGGTCACTTGCACGTTGCTTTTGCAGGACATTGCAAGATGTCGCTGATCGTCAGGCGACACCACTGTCGTCAACAAGATGTCGTCAATGGTCCAGCCAAGTGACTCGACTTGCATCTGGAGCCGTGTCCCAATGCCCTCAATGCCAGGGAGCGGCTGACCGGTAAGCATCTTTAGGAGAAGCCACGCAGCGACCTGATCCTCGAAGTCGAATCCAGGCCCAGCCGTCGATCTTGTTGTGCTCGGTGTCACAGCTTTCTTCTTAAGCTGTTTTGATGGCCGCTTTCCTCGTTTAGCGGCTTTTTTTGATAGGCGGGTCATGACGTGACCAGTTTATACCTGCGACTCTCTCATGGGAACCCGGTGATGCAGGGGTTAACCTGGCAATCAGTTTGAAATTATGATTTTGTGCTGCCTCGGCTGGAGATTCGATCCCGAACGTCTGCTTTTGGCCGACTGCCGTCGCATACACGGTAGGTTGTGGACCAGGCGGGGAATCAGGATCAATACTGAGGACCCCGTATTGCAAAGCGGTGCCTCATCATCACGGCTGATCCCCGCATCGCCTGCCGTTAAATCACAATCCGCTCGACCTCATCCAGCGACACTTGATCGGTGCGTCGATCATAGAGGCCCGTCGTACGGGCACTTTCATGGTTGGCCATCTGCTGAGCAATTTCCAGCTTCCCGCCGTTGCGGAGATATTCGGTAATCCCGGTCGCGCGGAACGAATGGTTGCCGATCTTCGTGCGAATGCCGACTTCGGTGGCGCGGCGGCGAATCATGCGGTAGGCATCCACCTGCGTCATTGGTTTGTCGGAGAGCTGCCCCGTCCGGCCGTGCATCGTCCGAAAGAGCGGGCTTGTGCCCTCGGTCAACTGGGCAGTCTTGAGGTAGGCATGGAGGTACTCATCAAGATTGTGATGGCAGGGCATCGCATGGAGCTTGCCGCCTTTCTCGTGCAATCGCACCCAAGTGCGACGGCCTTGGATATAGACATCTTCCACTTGCATCGTCAGGGCCGCGCCAATCCTAGCGAACGTATAGACCATCAACCCGATCAAAGCCCGGTCGCGTAATCCGACGATCGTGCGCACGTCGATGGCCTCGATCAGCAGACGGGCTTCGTCGGCCATGAGCACCGGCGTCTTCCCTTTCTTCGTCGAATACTTTGGCCCTCGCACGGAGCTTGTCGGATTGGAGGGGAGGACCTGGCCAACGACGAGCCAATCGAACAACATGCGGATGGCGGCCAGGTGTTGCTTGATCGACGGCGCCGAGAGCCGACTCTGGAGCGACTCAATATAGGTGGCCACATGGACCGGCTCTATGGCTGGCAAGGAGAGGAGCCCATGCCGCTCGCACCAGGCCGCAAATTCGGCGACCGCCCAGGTATAGGCTTTTCGGGTATTCGGGTTTCGAATGTTGGCCGTAAAGAATTCGACGAACCGTTTGGCTGCGTGGGGCGTGGGGGTAAAGAGGGCCGGCAGTTTCCTTGTGGCCGGGATGGCAAGTTGAATGGTGTTTTTCATGGCCGTCCCCTAGCGGATAATGCTGTATGATAACGTCCTTTATCATACTCTATTTCTTCTGTTCATCAAGCCTTATGCGCAAGATAATTTGCAAAGTTATACCCATTTGGTATGATATATCTGTATGCAGCATGACTCATCACATGGAGTATGATCATGACCTGTCGTGCAACCGTTACCTTAGACCCTGACGTGTTTGCGTTCCTCCAAAAAATGGGCGGCACCAATCGTAGTGGGTATCTCAATGAGTTGTTGAAACGCGAACAGCAGCGGGTGTTGGAACAAGCTGTGTTGGAGGCCAATCGCGAGGAAGCGCAAGATGCGGCCTATCAGGAAGAGCTCGCCACCTGGGAGCGAACCCTTGCGGATGGGCTGGAACCAGTATGAGCGAGGTCGCCTATCGGCAACTGGAAATCCGCTGGGTGGATCTGGAGCCCACGCGCGGTGCAGAGACGCAAAAGAACCGGCCCTGTGTGATTGTGCAAAGTGACGTGGTGAACCGTGAGTCACAGACAGTGATCGTCGCCCCGCTGCTCCCCGGTCACAAACCCTGGCCCTTTGCAGTCAATGTCGACCCGAGCCTCGCCAATGGGTTGGATCAGCCTCGCCACGTGAATCTGAAACAACTCCGCGCGGTGGATCGCGAACGCATCACCAATCGTCAAGGGACATTGGAACGCCGGTATGTCGAGGCCATTCGGGCGGCCCTCCGGCTGGTCTTTGATCTCCCGTAACCCAACGTTCCGTTCCACCGATCCCCAACGCGCAACCATTCGTCTCCACGGTTCTACGCTGCACGCTTCGTTATCTCTGTCTTCCCTGCTGCCCATTGCTCGGCAGGGTCATTGAACGAATCCAACTGTGTGATGTGTAGTTCACCAAGGATTTTCTGGTATTCCTTCTTCATGCCTGCGTCTATCTCGGCATTACTTTCGTCCTTCGGAACCCAAGGGTGAATATAGAACACACGACTGATGTGCGCCTGTAGCAGCTCCTTGGCACACCCGTAGCATGGCCGCTTGGTCGTGTACAGATGTGCCCCTTCCACCGAAATGCCGAACCGAGCTGCTGCCAGCAGGGCGTTCTGTTCAGCGTGAACGCAAATGCAGAGGTCGTAGCCTTTACCGGGATCAAATCTTCCACTTGAGCAGCGGAAGCAGCCGCCATCCAAGCAGTTCGTCATTCCTTCCGGAACACCATTATAGCCGGTGGAGATAATCCTGTTGTTCTTCACAATGATCGCCCCCACGCGACTTCCCTTGCAGTTAGCCCTGCGCCGCACGGCGAGAGTAATACCCATATAGTAATCATCTGGCTCTGGAGGGCATTGAGGATCTAAAATCATGGATGTCTCCTACGATAGTCGCATCCATCCGGGTTATACAGTCCGAAGAACCAGCACTGGTTTTTAGGCACGTCTCCTAGCAATCGCAAGGATACCACTTCTTCGAACAAGCGCCAGGACGCAACCAACGCTCGACCTTTTGCCATGAAGGAAGAATCTGATGTGCGGACGGTTCACACAGGTGGCACCCTCTGAATTGATTGCCGAACAGTTCCAGCTTCAGAACCCTCCCCTCTTTCAGACCCGCTCCAACATCGCCCCGTCTCAATCCGTCGCGGCGATTTGGATGACTTCTGAATCTTCGACACGAGCCGGCGTGCTGCTTCGATGGGGTTGATCCCCTCTTGGGCGAACGATCCGAAGATTGAGGCACACTGTAACAACGCCAACGCGAAGACTGTTGCCGATAAACCAACGTTTCATGCGGCGTTCGACAAGCGTCAGTGTCTCGTGCTGGCCGATGGCTTCTACACATAGGGGTCCCGTCCAAGGCGTGGACGGATCACAACAACTCGTTGAGCGCGCCATCAGCGATGATGATCTTCCGCTTCTTACGGAATGGAGCGACTTTGGGATCGAAGTTGGTCAGAATATCCCGGCAGGTGGACTCCAGGTAGACGTCGAGAGCCTGGCGTTCACGGCTGATGACCGCATCCAGCCCTACACGATCGGCGACGAGGGCACGGCAGTCGCGCATGAACTGCCGGAAGCGCACAGCTTGTAAGGCCGTCTTGTCGCTAAAGATGAACGTCATGTGCGGATCGTGCGGGCGGCTCTTGTCCTCCATGTAGACGGCTGTGCGGGCCTGACCGTCACACTCGGTGCGGAGGGCGTCGAAACGTTGTGACAGGTAGTCCCAGAACCTCCGCTGCAATTCCTCAGCCTGTAGTTCCTTCCCGTCCGCCTCAAGTCGCTGGCTGAAGATCGTCCCCTTCCCCTCGCGTTTGCCATGATCCTTCGCCTTGACGTAGCGGTGCGGAATGAGCGTGGCAACCTTCTCCTGACCATATTCGTCGAGGTGACTATAGACGTAGCCGGCCGCCATGCAGAGCGAGGCGTAGTGAAAGGCGCCATCGATAAACAGGCGTGCCCAGGTGTAGTAGAGCGCGCCACGGTAGGGTTTGACGAGGTACTCCGGGATCTGCTCCTTGCGCGCCTGCTCTTGAAAACAGTGGTCGTCGTAGTCATACTCGTAGAGCGTGTCAAAATCGAGAATGGTTTTGGATTCGCCCAGGTATTCATTCAGCCAGAAGCAATCCTCGCCCACCCCAGCAGCGGGTAACCACGTTCGGTTGAACATCAGATGGGCTTCATCACCGAACTGGTGACGGATCTCCGCCAGATCTTCCTCCGATTTTGCGTGAATGCCAAACAGTGCCTTCACTAACTCCTGTCGAAGACGGAACGCGTCGTGCTCAGGCATACTGACACGGTACCGTTCCTGCGCCTCGATGGGCCAGGCGAAGTACTCGGGGTTCACGCGCATGAGCGCCTGCCGTAGCGCTCGGTCGAGCGTAGTGAGCGCCGTGGGTGACGGAGGCCTCTCGTGACTGGTTCTCGCCCGCTGTGGGTCCTTCATATCATTCTTGTGACATCACACAGATTTATCCGGCCGTCTCGATCAGCGTCCTAGCGTATACCATTCAGTTTCGTATGGCCAGCGCGCGAACAACCTCGTAGGGTTCCCCTCTCAATGGAACGAATGTGTCGCAATGTGACGGAACAGGCTCATCGCATCACGACGGCGCATCGCCCGACGCTCCAGACACGGTCCGGATGCTACGTGATTGAACAAGCATCGGGTGCGAGGTGAACGCGCGACGGTTTCTGCCAATTGGACGGGGTCCCCTCAATAGGAACATTGGCAGACGTCTCACATCACGACGGGGAGAAATTGGATCTACCAAGGCAGGGATTCGTAAAAGGCCTGGACGAACCCGTAGGCGTCCTCAAATGCAAGGAGCGGCTCAGCAATTTCGTCGGCAAGTCGAGGGCCAAACGATCGTTTAGTCGGCGGCCAGGGTTCGTTGGACACGGAACACCCGATCAAGACCATCGGCAGCTACTGGCCCTCTGCCGCAACATTGTACGACTACATCTACGATACCGAATCGCGATGGGTTGATTCCCGATTCGCGACCGGACGTGCTGGGTCGTTGATCGCTCCGTTCGGAAAGCGGGAAATGGCCGCCGCATTACGAACAGCCGACCTAGTACCGCTCTCACGCGCACTGCACTCCAATACTCTCCCAAGACTGCGGCCCCGGATCTGTAGGCCGGCTGAGGCATGTCTTTTGTGACAAAGCGCTCCCTCGGTGATTCGAGCGATCACCGTCTTGTTGGTGAGGAAGGATAAGACGGCGGACACCTCACTGCATCGTGGAACGTCAGCCGGCTGTCCGCTTGGCAGCGGTCTTCGCCTTCGACCGACGTCTCATCGGTGCCGAACTGATCCCCTGCCCATCTTGACGTTTATGGACACGCCTGCGGCGGCCCGATTTGATGTTTAACGCGCCGTCAGCGGTGGTCGCCGCTTCCGCTTCCATCTCTAAGCCGAACAGCTCGGACAAGCCATCCTGAGCCAGGACCTTTTCGGCCGCGGGCCCCGTCTTCGCCAGGGCAAGTCCGCGACCGGATTTCGCAATCAGGTCCTTCTCGTCGACCTTGCGCAGCTTGAAAAGCAGCTCCGGCCGTTCATCGAGTCTGGCGCCGATGCCGTAGAGCACGGCGGCCACGTGCTTGCACATCGACGCCCAGTCCGGACAGCTGCACGAAAACTCGATTTCGGCCGGTGCGGGAAAGAGCCCCGTTTTCTCTCGGCAGAGGTGCTCCATCACACCCTGTGAGAAGCGTCCCTGCAGGAGCTCCACCAGCGAGTCGATGGCGCCGGCACAGTCCCGACA
>CXWL01013628.1_pt1 | contig 30001 bp, 26 predicted proteins | sample 590931 | NCBI WGS metagenome assembly CXWL01 (sample SAMEA3498368, study PRJEB10139) | groundwater metagenome | biome: water well; material: biofilm material | place: Germany | collected 2015-04-27 | reverse complement strand
TCCTTCGCGCTCACCGGCCATTCACAAGCGCTCGAACCGGCCGGCTTCGCGCCCTGGGCTGTGGCGGCGCACGCACTCATCGCAGCGTTTTGGTTCGCCGCGCCGATCACGCTTTGGCCGAGATCCGATCTGACCGACGAGGACCTGCTCGAGCGCAACCGGCGCTTCGGCGTCTTCGCTGTTGCGGCCATCCCGATCCTCATTGCGTTGGGCGTATGGCTACTCTGGCGCTTGGCGGGCAGCGTTGAGGCTGCGGTTCGGAGCTTCTACGGGCAATTGCTGATCGCCAAGCTGATCGTGGCCTCGGTCGCGCTCGGGCTCGGCGCGTTCAACAAATTTACCGTGACCNNCCGCGCTCCAGGACTCACCGGTGCGCGGCAGGGTATTGCTGGCGCGGACCCTGACCCTCGATGCTCTGCTTTTTATGACCGCGCTTGGCCTCGTCGGTTGGGCGACGACCATGACAGGTCCGCCCGAGATGTGATCTAGACTAAATGGCTCAGTGGGGGAGAAACATGACATTGGCGCGGCTGGCTTCGTTCGTACACAAATGGCTGGCGCTCATCGTCGGCATCCAGGTCATGTTCTGGGCCGTGAGCGGTCTNNCCGGCGCAGGTCGCGGCGCCGAACCTCGCCGCCCTCGGCGATCTCAACACAATTCGCGACGAGCAAGGCCGCGCGCCTGTCAAACTGACGATCGAACGCCGCGCCAGCGGCGACATGATCGTCGCCGAGTTTCCCGAGGCGCCGCCTGCGCTATTTGAGGCGGGCACGCTGCAACGGCTCTCTCCTCTTGATGAAGCGATGGCCACGCGCATCGCTCGCGCCCACATCACGCTTGCAGCCGCGCCACAAAGCGCGGAACTCGTCACCACAGAAAGCGCTGAGTATCGCGGCGCCTTGCCAGCCTGGCGCCTGAACTTCACCGACGGCGGTCTCAGTGTTTATGTCGCGGCTAATACCGGCGCGGTCACGGCTCGGCGTTCCGATCTTTGGCGGCTCTACGACACGCTCTGGGCGCTGCACATCATGGATTGGCGGAACCATGAAGACTTCAATCACCCGTTGATCGTAATCGTAAGCTGGCTGACGCTGCTCTCGATCATCGCCGGCCTCGTGCTTATCCCATACCGCATCCGCTTTCGCCGCCAGGGCAAACGCGGCGCCCCGCCCGCTTCCTCGTGAACATTCATCACGGCGCGTCATTGTATTCGATGAACACGCGTAAGCGCGACACCGCCGCTTTGGAGAGAGTCCTTGGGTTGAAGTGATGGCTTTAGGCGGCCATGTCGGCAAATAATTTCGCGGAGCGAAACAGGAACGCCGAGTGGTGGCGGGCCTATAAAAACGCCCTTTCGGGCCGTTTGTTACCAACCAAAAACCCTCCGATGATCGTGGTCGGCGGGTCGGTGGCGGGAACACCAACTGCGTGCCCAGCGGCGAGCGCTGGAATTGTGCCGCACGCAATGCGGCGGCGCTTGCGCGTCGCCGCGAAGTCCGGATCACTCTCGCGCCACGTTTCGCGGCGAGAACTCGGCGGGATAAGGACTGAAGTCCGCAAGTGGCGGATCGATTCCGGTATCGGTGAAGGAATTTGGGTCTGCGCCTTGAAGTGCGATCGTAAGATCGTCGTCGGCGTACTCGGCTGTTATGCAAGCATTGAAATCAGGACACGCGTTTGGCGACGCACTCAGACAACGTACATAGCCACCATAGTCCACATCTGAAGGAGGGTAAGCGAATGCTACCTCGTTGCAGCCCGCAGCTTTGAGGGCAATATTTTCGGGGCAAATTGGTAGCGAGCGTGTGGAAAACGCCCCTTTTGGGGCGGCTTGCTACCAATCTAAATCGTTGAAAACATTGGAGCGGGCGATGAGATTCGAACTCACGACCCCAACCTTGGCAAGGTCATAAAGTCATACTACGGCTAGATACTATGGATGTCGATCCGATTGCGGAACGCCGCATAATTTTAACTCTACCAATGGTTTGACGCGAATATACGAGTGGATGCGTTTCGGCACCTTGTGTTGCCAGCAGCCGAAATTTGTGCCCCAATTCCACCCCAAATCGACACTGACCCTGCTCGGTGTCGCTAGTGGAGTTGTTTGAGTGCTCACCGACACGAAGCTGAAGGCGCTTCTCGCCACACCGCCCGCACGGCGGACTGAACTCGTTGACGGCACGATCTCGGGCTTGATGTTACGCGCCGGCCCACGCGGCAAACCCACATGGACGCTGCGCTATGCGATCACCGGCCGTGGCGGCGTAACGGCGCGTGGAAAGGCCCTGGCCGGCCGGAAATTTTACCGGATCAGCATCGGCGAATATCCAAGCGTTTCGATCAAGGAGGCGCGCGCAAAAGCGAGCGTGATGCTTTCGGAAGCGGCCAAGGGCAAGGACCCTATCCACCGCCTTGAAAGCGAAGCGGTCGTGCGTCGCGGCACCATGGCCGAACTCGCAGAGGATTTCATGAACGCCCACGTCCGCGGCCGATTGCGCAGCGCGGGCAGCGCAGAATGGATCGTTCGTGATCACATTGTCCCGCGCTTGGGCAACATGGCGCCAGGACAGGTTTCCCGAGCGAATGTCGTGGCGTTGCTGAGCGATCTTGCGAAGCATGCGACGCCCACCGCAGCGCTCGACACACGCAAATGGCTGTCGATCATGTTTTCGTGGGCGGTCAGCGACGGCCGCGTCGAGAGCAATCCTGTAATCGGTGTAAAGCCGCCGGTGAAGACAAAGGCGCGTGAACGTGTCCTCTCGATCGAGGAAGCCCGCGCGGTTTGGCGGGCAGCACAAGCCGAGCCCTATCCTTCCGGAACGCTTATCCGCCTNNACCGTCATTCCCCTCGTTCCGGACGCGTTGCATCTCTTCGAAAACATTCCGAGGCCCCCGAATGGGGACTATCTGATCAGCTCCAACGGAGGGCGCCGGCCGGTTTGGACGGCAACACCCGAGGCGCTCGTCCGCATCCGCACCGGCGCCGAGTCTGACATTGGACGCACCATCGAGCACTGGACGATCCACGATCTGCGTCGCTCGGTGGCCACTCATATGGCGCGGCTTGGCGTCGATGAGATCATGATTGAGCGCGTCCTGGGACACCGCATCGGCGGCGTGAAAGCCGTCTACAACCGCTATCGCTACCTTGAAGAAAAACGCGCGGCGCTGGCGGTGTGGTCGAAGGAATTGAACGGTTAAAGGCGTCGCTCGCCTCAGAATAGCTCAAGCTGGCGCACATCGATCCCGCCGTTGACGCCTTTCCGCCGCCGCCTGGCGGGCGCCGCAAGATCTGCAACGTGCGCGGGCTCCGGCTGATCTGTCCGAGCCAGTGCGATCGGCGTCGCCGTGTCCACGATTTCCGGCGCCGCTAATCCATCCGTAGATTTGGAAGCTGCTGCAAACCGTCGATCCATCCAGCCGCGCACGTCCGATGCTCGAAAGAGATTCACCTTGCCGCCAGGTTTGATCGCTTCAGGAAAGCGCTTCACCGGATCTCGTCGAATGTCCCACAGCGCGCGTTTGCCGAGCTTCAGGTGCGCGCACACCATCGCGGTCGTCCACCATTCATCGTCGATCGGTTTGATGCTTGGCTTGCTCATGTTCGCTTCGATCACTCGTAGGCGGCATGATTTCCCCACAAGGCGCGCCGATCAGCAAATGCGTTCGCATTTTGCTTGAGTGGGCGCGCTGCTGCGGGCCAACGCCGCCGCTGATGAGCTGTGAGTGAGCCCCGTTGAAATTCGCCGTTTAGGAGGTGTTTTCGGCGCACCGTGGACGCACCGTGCGGACAGCACCCCGCACCGTGCGAAAAAGTGAAGTAGGGCAATGGCTTAAAGCACCCCGCACGGTGCGCTTTATCTTGCCCTACGCCCTACTTCTTCTTTTTCCGCATTTTCCATCCATTTCTAATACGAACGGACTCTCCCACAACGCGCAAAGATCAACGACGCGCCATTCGTCCACGACGCGAGTCCCCCAATTCGTCAGCACGCTCATTCGGTTCTTGGAACGCGTTTCAGAGAGCCGCGCCCACGCGCGTTACGCATTTCAGCGCGCACACGCTCGACAAGAGGATCGGGAGCGAAGCCGTATGAAGATGCTCCCGCCGGCGTCGTGTCGAGATCGACGCCGGGCCAATCGAACTCATTGTACTCGTCACAGATCACCCACGAACGGGCAGCGTCGAGTCCCAGGTGGGTCTTCACGCGCGGTGGCACTTCGATCGCGCTACGGGTTGGGTCCGGCTGTTGACTGGTGATGGGGCAGACCGCGACGCGTAGCTTACTGGTGGCCGCGATCGTTACAGCAATGACGACCAGGGAAGGACGCGCCTTTCGCCCAGTCTCCTCGCCGCTCTCGTGCTCACGCCGCCATAAGTAGACGTAGGGAATAACTAGCCCCGGCTCGGGGACGATGTCCGGCACGGCCTCACTCGTCCATCAGAGCATCAAGTTCCGGGCGCCGACGCTGAAGGGGTTTGTCGAGCTCGGCGGCGAGATCGTCGGGCATCTCCCAGGCGAACTTTGCTTGGGGCAAAAGATCACGGACCCTGAGATATTCCTCAAAGTCGCCCGCCGAGACGAAATAGCCCAGAACCACGCCGGTCTTCTGATTTGTGACCATCACCGGGGCCGATTGCGCCGTAAACGACCACTGACCGAAGCGGCCCGCGAACTCGGTGGAGGATACTTTCTTAACTTGCGGCATAGCCGTTCCAGCCATATTCCTGAATATGGAGAATATAGCCGCTATCGCTATTCGCCGCAAGGTTGGTCTTCCTGCGCCTCTTTGCGTGATTTTGCCGGCATTTGCATTTCAGGGTCGGAACTCCAGGGCGGGAGCTAAAGTCGATCAGGCTCGTTCCTGATCGACTTTCCCAAGCCAGCGCCATCCTGCCCTGACGCGGTCAAGGGGTGAAACGGCGAAGCCGGCGCGCAAGCGCCCCCCTGAGGGCGGCCGGGCAGGATGGCCAACGCTTAATGCCTCGAACTCTGGGGCGTCTCGTTGGCGATCTGCACCCCACATACAGACCCATTAAATGGTCTTTATGCGACTTACCGGGCATTTAATAGGTCCGTATATTTATACGACTTGACTTTATTCACATAGAGTCCCATTAAATGGTCTCAATCCCAGATACGGGGTATTTAATAGGTCTTTATTATGCGCGTCTCCAAAGCCCAGGCTGCGCTGCCGATCCCGGTGCGGCGGTCGCTTCGAAAGCTTGGGGCGGATATCTCCGCCGCCAGGAAGCGGCGCGGCATCACGAGCGCACTTTTGGCGGCGCGCGCCTTCATCAACCGCAAAAGCCTCACGCGCGTGGAGCGCGGCGACCCCGGCGTATCGATGGGCATCTATGCAAGCGTCCTATTTGCGCTTGGCGTCGGCGACGGTCTGGGCGCGCTTCTCGACAACGATCATGTCGGCCAAGCACTGGCGGACGACATGCTGCCTAAGCGCGTCCGGCCGGCGGAATCGGTCTATTCTGGCGACTGATCATGGACCGCGAACTCACCGTATTCATGGACATAGAGCGCACGCCGTTGCCGGTCGGGCGTCTCTGGGTGCGCGACAAAGGACGCGGGGAGACCTCGGGTTTTGAATATGATCCGAGCTGGATTCGCCGCCCCGGCGCGTTCGCACTGGGTCCAAATCTCCCGCTGGGCGCCGGCCTCTACCCATCGGGTGAAGGCCTCTTCAATGAATTCAAAGACCCCGCCCCCGATCGTTGGGGGCAGATGATCATGCGCCATTACGAGCGTCAGCGCGCAAAACTTGCCGGCACAGAGCCGCGCACTCTGAAGGGAATGGATTTTCTATCCGGCGTCGATGACCAGACCAGGCTGGGGGCGCTCCGATTCAAACGGCCCGGCGAGGATGACTTCATTACCAAGGGGACCAATCCAGTCCCGCCCTTGGTCGAGCTTTCAAAACTTCTGAGCGCGGCCGACCGCGTTGAAAAGGGGCGCGAGCGTAAGCGCGACCTGGATATCCTTCTCGCGCCCGCCGGCTCCCTTGGCGGCGCGCGCCCAAAAGCGACTGTACGCGATCGGAACGGCACACTTCATCTCGCGAAGTTTCCTTGGGATAAAGATGAGTGGCCCGTGATCCTATGGGAGACCGTTCTGCTGAAACTGGCTGAAGCCGCCGGCATAGCTGTCACGCCTTTTCGACTTGAACCGGTCGGCCTAAAGCGCGTCCTGTTGGCGACCCGCTTCGATCGCGCCGACGACGTGCGTGTGCCCTACGTTTCGGCGTGTACAATGCTTGACGCCAAAGACCACGAAACGCGGTCATATCTAGAGATCGTTGACGCCCTTCGACAAAGCGGCGCCGCTCCGACTGAAGATGCGCATCAACTCTGGAGACGCATGGTCTTCAACGTGCTTGTCTCTAATACTGACGACCACGTTCGCAACCATGGCTTTCTGTGGGGTGGTCAGGGATGGCGTCTTTCGCCCGCGTTCGACATGAATCCGCGACCGACGCATAAGCACGAACGCATCCACCAGATGGCCTTAAACGAGGTCGATACCACTGGCTCGCTTGATCTGGTGCAGGAAAGCGCAGGCTATTTTGGTTTGAGTCGCGCGGAGGCGCTGCAGATAATCCAGGACGTGGGCGTAGCCGTTTCGCAATGGAAAATTGCCGCTGGACGCGTCGGGCTGACGCGAAGCGACGTTGAATACATGGAGTCAGCGTTCGAACACGACGATCTGCGCTTCGCTGTTGCCGGCCGAACGTCACCCGCGACGCCGAGGCCGACCAAGCCTGTACGCAAAGCCGCGCCATCACCGACAACGACCTCCGCCCCTAAGCCACCGACGACCGCCAAGCGCACGACTGCGTCGAGATCAAAAACAAGAGCGGCCGCGAAGCAGAGAAAGTCACCATAGCGGCGCTCGTCATCCCGCGATTCCGGAGTCACCGGCGATATCGACAATCATTGGGCCGAAGTGTTCGGCACCGCCGCGCTCGGCACGCTGATCAACATGGCCGCCGCCGCGACCGAAGACACAAACGCGATCGGTCTGACCAATAGCGGCGTCGGCGTGGTCCAAGGCGATGATCCCGTCGCGCGAGCAGCGCGAGCCGGCGTAGAGCGCACCGCCAGCACCGTCTCAGGACGTCTGGTCGATCGCGGCCTCAGCGTGCCGCCGATCATCCGGATTCCGGCTGGCGCGCGGATATCGGCTATGGTCACGCGCGAATTGATCATGTGAAGCGAGCGACCGGCTGGAAACGGTTCGGTTCGCGCTGATCGTTGTGGCCGTCGGGACCGGACGAATTTCGCCGAAGGCAGCCGCTTCGCCTGCCAAGATGAGCGGCGGGAAGCCTGGCGAAAGCAGTCGCTCAGCTAGGCCTCACCAGGGACGCCGCTCACTACCCAAATCGAGAAATGTCCGCTTGACCGGACATAACGTCCGCTATACATGACTCCGCGCTTAAAGTGGGAGGGCCTGGCTGCTCAAGGTGATCGGATTTTCGGCGACGGTGTTGGCTCTGGGCTGGGCGCTCGCTTGGACCTCGATCAACTTTGACGTTTCCACGGGCTGGGTAGGCGCAGCCGTGCTGCTGGGCTGGGCCGTCGCAGCGCGCTTGCGCTGGGAGCGCCTCAAGACGCACGGCGCAGACCCCAGCGGTCCCGAACGCGTTGTGTGGCACAGACTGGCGAGCGCCGCGATCGCGTGTGGTCACCTACTGACTTCGCTCGCGCATCCCCAGATCGACCTTCACCTCGGCAGCGGCAATTCGCTGGCGACAGATTCCTGGACCATTCTGGCGGCAATCGTCGTCAGCGCTTTTCTTTTTCATAGCGGCAGCCAGGAGCGCGATGAACGCGATCGCGGCATCGGTTCGATGGGTCTGCGCGTGGGCTATGCGGCGCTAACCATTCAACTTCTCATCCTGCTGTTCTTCCTCGGCTTCGCGCCCCCGGAGCTACTCACGCCGTTTTCGCACTTCTTCATCGCAAATTTGCTGATCGCGCTCATCGTGATTTCGGCGTTGGCCCAGTATTTCGCGCAACTCATCGCGTACGCGCGCGATGCACAAGCGACCGTAGGCGTGGAGCAATGACCCCGCCGCCGATCGGCAATCACTTGCGGCGTATGCGTTTTGGTCATGGGCAAATGACGCAGCAAGCACTGGCGCAAGCCGTAGGCGTCACGCGTCAGACGATCGTGGCGCTGGAGACGAGCCGCTACGCGCCATCGCTAGAGCTCGCGATGCGCTTGGCGGCCGTCTTCGGCTGTGGCGTCGACGACCTCTTCTTCTGGAACAACGCGCCGCCATGCGGCGCAACTAGGAAAAACCAATGAGCAAAACCAAGTCGAAGCACGGATTGCTTGGGATAGTGATCCTCCTCGGCGTCCTCGCGGTCGCCGTACCGCTTGGGTACAAGCTGTTTGAGCCGGTTTTCGTGTATCGCTTGGATTGGTCGGCGCTGCCAGAGGGCGCGTATCCGGTGCAATCGGAGATCGTAGACCAGCGTTACGCCGAGCAGGCTCGCGCAGCGCAGGCCGCGCTTGAGGCAGCGCGCGACGAACTTCAGGCGCCTGCGCTTTCCGCGGCGGTCTCAATCAATGGCGAGATCATTTGGCGCTCTGTCGTGGGCTACGCTGATGTCGAAGCATTGCGGCCTGCCGAACTCTCGACACGTTTTCGCCTGGGCAGCACATCAAAGGCCGTCACCGCGGTTGCGGTCGGCACATTGTTGGATCAACAGCGCCTGAACCTCGACGCGCCGATCCAAACTTATATCCCGCGTTTTCCTGAACAGCGCTGGCCCGTCACGTTGCGCCAAGTGATGAGCCATCGCGCCGGCTTGCGCGATTATGGCATGTGCTTCTGCTTCCCGGCTTGGGAGCACTTGAACCAGCGCCGCTTCGCCAACGTCGATGCGGAGATCGATCTGATCGCCGACGCGCCGCTTCTGTTTCAGCCGGATACGAGCTTTGTGTACACAAGTCTCGGCTACAACCTGACGGGCGCTGCGGTCGAGCGCGCAAGTGGCGAAGACTTCGGCGCCTATCTTCAGCGCGCCGTCTTCGCACCACTCGGCATGACGCAAAGCGGACTCGACTCGATCGCGGGCGCCGAAGCGGATCGCGCAGCGTTCTACGAGGTCGAGAACGGGAGCTATAAGCGCGCGTTCCCGGTCGACAACAGCATCCGCTGGCCTTCCGGCGGCGTCCTCTCGACGCCAACCGACATGGCGCGCCTGGGCGCCGCCATGCTGGACGATCGACTCCTCTCCGCTACCACAAGGGCGACGCTCGTCACGGTGCCCGAAGGCGGACGCGATGCGCGCGGTGGCGGCTACTACGCGCTCGGCTGGCGCACCGGCGAATGGACGCTTTATGATGGCGCACTCTCAACGATCGCGCACCACCACGCCGGCACTGCCGTCGGCAGCAGCTCCGTCTTCGTGGTTTTTCCGGAATTCGGGATGGTCATATCGCTCATGATGAACAAGGGCGGGACGAGCGTAGACGCACTGGCGATCGCGACCGACCGAGTCGCGCAAGCGTTCATTCCGCGGCCGGCGCCGGAGTAAACTTCAGCGTGCCGAACAATTTCGGCGTGCACGTAGTCTATCCTTCACTCACTGATCCGGAGCGCAGGAAAAGCCGCTGTCTTCCGCCAAACCGTCACCGAAATTGCGGCGACACCACAGGGGCGCCGGGCGCTCGCGCTTTACGCCGAAGGCGATCCCGCCGCAGGCCGCGAAGTGCTGACGCGGCACATGGAGGCGCGTGCACGGGCGGACCGGCGCGCGGCGGAATTGCGAGAGGCTGTCGACGCGCGCCGCATTGCCGTGCTCGATCTCGATGCGCTCAAGCGCGGCAGGCTCGATACGCTTACCGTGATCGCCGATTTTGAACTGGTCACGCGGCTGGACCAAGGCCAGAGCAATGACTGGCTCGAACTCGCGCGCCTGTGCCGCGACGCGGGACGTCTCGCCCAGGCGGATGCGATGAAAGCCGTCGGGGAGAACGTGCAGCAGGAAGCGGCGGATGAATTCGCCGGCGTCGAGGGTCATGAGCTTGCGGCGGGCTTCGCCATTGGCGCGGTAGTCTTTGTATTTGAGGCTGGCGCGCTACACCCACCGTGACCTCCAGCCTCTCGCAGCACCAAGGCCAAATCCAAATGACGACCAAACGCCAGCTCACTTTGCTCTTCGACGCCTGTTCAGTCCCGAGGTGAGATGGTTTGGCGTTAGCCTGAAGCGTTTCGGTTCTTTTGGTCCAGGCTTCGACGATGGCGTCGGAGGGTGTTTTTCCGTCGAGGTGCAAGGCTATCGCGGCGGAGCGCGCGCTTGTAAAGGCTCCGCCGCATCCATTATGTCGAAGCCTATCGGAGGGAACTACGCGCTGCACGACCGCAAAGTCTTGTTTACATTCCGCTGACAAGCGCGACACGCGCAACTCCGCCGCACGCCAGCCGGAGAGCTGTGCACGGCGTTGAAGCCCGAGGAAGACACACCGCCTGAGCATTCAGCTGCGAACCCCTTGTTTACCAGCGATGGGTCTAATCCAGCACGCACAGGTGCATTGAGGACATAGCCGTGACGCTTAGCCTAAGGACAAAGCTATACGCGGCTACGATCGCCAGCGTCGCTACTATAATGTTGCTCGTCGCCAACATCAGTTTTGGCGCTATCGAGCTTACCGAAAGGTTGCGGCTGTCGCAGCTTGCGACCGTCGCTTTGCGCAACCATACCAACGCAGATATGATGCACGACGCTCTGAGGGCCGATGTCTACGCGGCCCTTAACGCCTCGGCAATCGGGGCTGAGCGGCGCGACGACATCGTTGCCGACGGCCGCAGGCACGCGGAAGAATTCAGGCGTTTGATGGCGGCGAATTACGCTCTGACGACGCCTCCAGAGGTGAGGCAGACCCTTGAATCGTTGGAAACACCTATAAACGATTACATCGCCGTTGTTGAGGCGATCACGACATCGGCGTTTGAGAACACGGCGTCCGCGCGGCGTTTAATACCCGATTTCGAAACGCGATTCTCGACGCTTGAACTAACAATGGCGGAGGCTGGAGACAGGATCGAGTCTTTCTCACGTGCCCAGACGGCAGATGCCAATGCGTTCTCGATGCAAGCAAAGTGGGTCAGCGCGCTGGCTTTGTTTGCCGGTTTGTTCATTGGCGCCTTTGTGGTGTGGGTGACTCACTTCGACGTGTTGCTCCCGCTGGCTGCGCTTGGGGTGGCGCTACAGCGGCTCGCGAATGGCGATCATCGCACTGTTCTGCCGACCTCGCGACGTGATGAGGTCGGCCAGATGGCGAGAACGATCGAGATGTTTGGAAGGGCGTCGTTGGAACGCGGTCGCCTCAGTCGAGAAACGAGAATCTTGTCTGAATTGAACGAGTGGCTTCAGTCCGCCAAGTCAGAAGCTGAATTGTATCAGATTGTCGCCAAATTTATGTCGCACTTCCTCCCGGACTCTGCAGGCGCCATCTATATTTATGCGAATTCGCGTGATGTCCTAGAATGCGCAAAAACTTGGAACGGCGCTGAGGGTGCTGAGACGATGCACCCCGACGATTGCTGGAGCCTAAGGCGCGGCCGCACGTTTACCCATGGCCACCATGAGATCGAGTTTGCGTGCGCCCACGTCTCCCCTGACTGCGACGAACACTATTGCTGCATCCCTGTTCTCGCGCACGGTGAAACGGTTGGATTGTTGCATCTTGAGTACGCGCCGAGACGCGAGGCGAACAGCAGCGAGAGCGACGCCGCAAACCGACATGACTTATTCTCTGAGCAAAAACGTCTGGGACTCGCCGCCGCAGAGCACATCAGCCTTGCTATCGCAAACATGAAACTGCGTGAGCAGTTGCGCGATCAATCGATCCGGGATGCGCTGACGGGCCTGTGCAATCGGCGCTACCTGCTTGAAACTTGCCGGCGAGAATTCTTGCGGGCGGATCGCTCCAGAAGGCCCCTGGCGATGCTGTCCATCGACGTCGACCATTTCAAGACTTTTAACGATAATCACGGGCATGACGCTGGCGACACCGTTTTGCGATCGGTAGGCGAAGCCTTGAGTTCAGTATTCAGGGGAGACGACATTCCTTGCCGGTTCGGCGGCGAAGAGTTCGTCGTGCTCCTGCCCGGCGCTTCCGCCAGCGCGGCGGCTTTGAGAGCCGAGGAGGCTCGGGCAAGAATTGAAGCGCTCAGGGTGCGATACGCCGACAGCGACTTACCGAGGATTACCATTTCTGTGGGGGTCGCGACATACCCGGAAGGAGGCGCCACGCCGTTGGAAGTGCTGAAAGTGGCCGACAACGCACTCTACGCGGCAAAACGGCTAGGCCGAAATCGCGTCGAATTGTCAGAGAGCTGCAGGGCCAGCGCCGAGGGTGAGGCGCCCCTCCATCCCCTCGCCGCCTTGACCAGGTCGATTGCCGATCAGCTTGCCGCCTGCGAAGCAGGCGGCGCAATCCAAGGCGAGGGCCAAGGCATCGCCTTCGCACTCAAGGCCTGACAAAGCCCGACATCCTTGGCGTCATCGGACTTGCATCAAGTACGGCTAGGCACGCGACGCCAGTGCGAGAAGGCTGTTTCATAATTGCGTATCATGTTCGGGGAAACGCACATACCAAGATGCGTCGAAGGCCGCGTTCACACGAAAAACACGGGCGCGAACCCACCGCGCGGCGTACGGAAGTTTGTGGTCTGGCCCTGATAAAGACGCGCTGCCGCCAGCAGAGCCGCGCCTGCATAGGTGTAGAGCCGCACATCGAGCCGCGCTTGGCGAATGGCTTGACGTACGCCGGCGGCATCAGCCGAACCTGACGGCCCAGACGCATCAGCTCGCGCGCCCAATAGTGTGACGTCCCGCATGACGGCCGTATTGAGCCCCGTGCTCGCGAAACATCGACGACGATCACTACGTTGGCCGATGTCGCCGAGTGGGAATTGCATAGTCTCGGGCGCCGGCTTCCGTCCTCGCAAGGATGACGATGACGTCACCCAGCGTGATGCACGAGCGAGGTCCCGAGGGGCAGGCGCTTGACTTCACCCTTTCAGCGTGAAACGGCCGAACTCCAGAGTTCGGCGTGGATGCAACGGGGTCGCCGCTTAACCCCGGCGCGCAATGACCCTGTTCTCGGGGTAGGCGTTCAGCATCTCGACCACCTGCTCGAATGCTTCGATCGCGAAGCTCGACGGCAGCGACGTCCTGCGGCGCGCGATGAAGATTGCTTCTCGGGCAAGCCGACGCGCGAGGTTCAGGTTTTTCGCGCGATTGAATCCTGGACTGGCGCCCATGCTCAACGGATCGAAGGGAAGCCCGGTCCCGTGGAACGGCAGCACACGGGCGATGGCGATAAGCGGCCCCTGCATCAAGCCTTGCGCCGTCATACGCAACGCGGCGGACCGGTCGCGATAGCCGATATCAAGCAGAGCGAGGATCAACCAATAGGTTAGGTTGCCCAGCCAGGCCAGCCGTCTCGTGTCGGCATCTGGGATCGAACGCGGATGGCCGGGATAAGCGGTAGGATCGACCAAGAGGTCGTGGGAAGGAAAGCGCAGATCTGTTTTTGGCAGCCGCCACACGTCGTGAGCGGGCGCTGCCTGTGCATTGAAGATCGCGTGGTCGGAGTCGAAAAGACGCCGGAAAAATGTGTAGTGATCGCGCTCGCCCTCATCTTTGATGCGGCGCAGTTCGGTCAGCCAGTCGTCGGGCTCGGCCAGCAGGTCGGAGCCGGCCGCAAGCTCAGACACCATGTCGATGATGGAATTGTACAAGCTGCCGACATGGTTCGGGCGGGGGTCGCTTCCCAGCGCCCGCGCCAGTTTCCGCGCGAAGGCTTCGTCTTCGCGGGTCCGGGCGACAAGCGCCTCGGGCGGGGCTTCGCAATAGACGTACTTGGCCAAACTCTCGCGCGTCATCGGCTCGAGTTTGAACTTGAAGGGATATATGTTGCCTTCTTCTGGGAAATCATGGCGCGATAGGACCGGCGCGAACCCTAGCGCCGCCAGCAGGTCGTTGACGGCGCGCAAGTGCTGCATTTCTTGCACCGCCACGCCAAGGACGCTGCTCGCCTCGGGCGTCCCGTACCCCGCCAAATCGGCGTAGCGCGGCTTCAGCGAAAATGCCGCGTAGAGGTATTGGACCATCAAGTCGTGCTCGATCTCGGCGGCTTCCTTGAGCAATCTTCCCGTTTCCAGGAGCGGATCGTCGAAGGCCCTAATCGTAGTGCGCCGCTGATGCTGATCGACAATTCCGGCCGGGGTGTAGGCGGCTTCCCGCTCGGCGCCGCAGCCTGCCAAGAGGCTTGTCGCTGCAAGTCCAGCACTGGCAAACAGCTGTCGCCGCTCAATGCCGTCTTCGGCTACGCGCGGCCGCGCCGACGCTTGATACGGTGATTTCTCTTTCACCGAAACCGCCCCCACTAGAACCCCGCCATCGGGCGCGCGCCTCACTACAATGTCAAAAGCTCACGCTCGCCGCGCGAATGCGAAACTTGGAGACGCTTGACGGAGGCAGGAGGTATACCACGCGGCGTCGCCCCGAGGTCTTGCCGCGTATGCTGAAGGCGCAGGCGCACCGAGATTCACCACCACCAAGGCGCGCGCACGAAAGCGCACATTTAGCGTCGCAGCGACCCGCAACAATGTTTGCGCTGGCTGCGTTTCTACGGAAAACTACGTGGTCGCACAGACAGCGCGCATTCACATAGCGGCAATTCCTCACGGGCAAAACTGCCGCCACGGAGGAAAACCAAATGCGACGAAATCCTTGACGCGTAAAATCTGCAATTGATCGCCAGTCGGAATCCCAAATTGATTTTCCGCAAAACTCTGAGGCAGCGGCACGATTGGCGCATCGTGTGCCCGTCCCCTCTGGAGACGGATCGGCAGAGGGCTGAACACGGTCGCAACCGACGAGACAACCCGCGAGAACTAGTGAGCACGCGACCACAGCACCACGCGGCGTGACTGAACTTTTCATCGCCGACCAAACCAATCCCAAGCGCCTTCGTCGGCAACAGTGAGCAGCCCCTGATAGCGTTGCGCAAAAGATCCGCACCGCCGGCGGCAGGGCCGACGGACGAGCTTTTTGGTTTTCTCTGATTTTGGCTCAACACGCACATCAAGAGCTTGGACACAAAATGCGCCGCACACGCGCTTAGCCGCTCTCCCTAACGCGGGGCGCGATATCATCCGCGCTTACCGCCCGACATGTCGACGTCACCACTCCAGCCCAAACGCGCATTCGCGACGACGAGCGTGGCGGCACCGCAAGTCGGCTACGCATAACTACGTAGCCGACTCCTCAGCAGTTGCCTGGAATCGCGACAGAGGAATACAGAGGAATAATGTGGCGCAGCGAGCGTAGTACGGTGACGGCGAGGTGTTTGCGATGAGGGGATGGAGTTTTCCGCTCGCGCTTGCGTCCTCGGTGTTTTTGGGGGTTGGCTCGTTCGATTTCGATGGCTTCCTTGCGCGGTTGGGAAGCGTGGTGCGGTGATGAGCAAGAGGTGGGTCGATGGCGAGGACTATTTCGGTCCGGACCGGCGGGGCCGACGACATCAAAGGCGCTTGCTCGGCGAACGCCGCGCCAGCGATGAAACGCGCGAGCGCCTATCCGTAGCGGCGATGCTGCGAAGAGTGCGGGTGCAATTGGTGACTGTGCGGACAGAACTCGAACGCGGCAAGACACTTCATTACATCAAGACTGCTTGGATCGCATGTGAGGCCGACGGCCAGACCAAGCGCGCCGATCTGCTCAAGCAAGCCGCTCGCAACCTCACGGCCGCTCCTCTCAATGACAAGCGCGCCTTGTCTCAGATCGACGATCTCATTGCGGCAGCGATGGCGGCGGACGCTTAATCACACATCTGCAATCTGGCTAACTTACGCCTCGGCGTCGATTGGGGTGCGGCGTAGGGAATAAGTCATTCGACCATCAATCGACACTGAAATCTGATCCTGGATCGGCGTTCAGGCCCGACTGATTTTATCTGAGTTAACCTATTTGACGCGACACGGCGTTACCAAATCGCCGCGGCGGCCGCACAAGAGCGCCCGCAACTGGAAAACAGCGCGGACGCCTGCTTAGAGAAATCGCGCAAATCGAGCAGCAAGCATTGGCCCTGCCCGCTCCAGATGTCGGTGCGCTTCGCTTCAAACTGACGCTGTGGGAAAACGGCAGGGTCGAGGGATACGAAGAGGAGTGGCGAGTATTCGCACAGGATTGCGACCGGTTCATGCAGGCTACCGGCGCTGCTGTTTAGGGTTCCTAACGCGCACTCAAGGCTGTAGGCGCCGCTCGAGTCAGGCGTATGGAAAAACGGAAGGACGGCGCCGCTAACGGCCCGTCACGGTCGCGCTCTTAGGAGCCGTGATGATCGCGCAGAATCGCGCACACGCGCAGCGATCTCGACCGGACGGACCAAGGAGATTACTTGTCACCGGTCAGCTTTATTCCCTGACCATTGCGGAATGCCTCGTCTTGATGCTAGCGGCCCATCACCAAAACGACAGTCGAGAACCAAGTCCTGCCAATCGCGTGACCGGCTGGGGACCGGGCTGGCGAGAACGTCCGCACCATCGCATCACCGTATCGTTAGACGCGCAACAACCGCCGCAGCTCAGCCGCAGCGTATCGTCGATATTTTACTATTCGATTGTATCGTCGGGGTCATCCTTCGGGCTTGCACGGCCCTGCACGGACGCATCTCTTGGTGAACACCATGTTAGCCGTTCGAGATCTGGCTCGCGCGCATAGCGTGTTGGGCGACGCGACTGCCGCGGCGTCGGAGGCGCTGGGCTATGGTGGCGCGTCGCATGATCAGCCGTTCTGGGCGTTCATGCATCAGGCTCTGGTCGGAGCTGAACGCCGGCAGCCTAGTCTCGATCTGCTCGGGCACTCGCGCCGCGTCGAGGCGACAACCGCAAGACTGTGCGTCGCGCTGGGGATGTCGCGCCCGCAGGCTGTCGAAATAGCGGCGGCCTCTCTCTTCCATGACATTGGCAAATTGTCACTCCCGATCGCAATTCTAACCAGACCCGGCCCGCTACGCCCTGACGAGCGGCGGTTGATTAATCAGCACTGTGAGATCGGCGCTTCGCTCATGGCGCAAGAGGCAAGTGCCTTCGCCTGCGTGGCTAGAAACATTGCACTTTGGCACCATCAACGCTTCGATGGCAGCGGTTATCCGGGAGGGTTGGCGGGACGTGATATTCCTGCCGAGGCGCGTATCGTAGCCATCGCCGACGTTTACGATGCCCTGCGCTCTGAGCGTCCATATAAGCCAGCGCAAGGGCACGACAATGCCGTGCGCGTAATGGTTTACGGCGACGAACGTTTGCCCCAAGGCGCGCTCGACACCACAATCCTCCAGGCTCTTTGCGACTGTCAGCTCGACATCAGTGTGACTTGGGATTGTGCGGCGTTGCGACATCTCGCCTGGCGAATGGAGCAACCCGAGCCGGCTTAGGTGCGCAAGCTTGGGCAGAAAGCCCTTCTTAGGAATCCAGCGCGCATGATCGCAACGTGTTTCGGCGAGGAGAACCGGCCGATGAGCGCGCCAGCCAGCATTGTGTGGCCCAAGGGGTACAAGGGGCTCATGGAAAAGATGGCGCGCGCGCTCGGCATTAACCTGGGCGCCGCCGTGAGCAGCGGACGCATCGACGCCAACGGAATCGAACGGCTCATGCGCCGCTGCGCCTTGTGCGCCGATGAAAGCGTGTGCGAACGCTGGTTAGCGGCGAACCCTAGTGTGAACGCCACGCCCAGTTACTGCGTCAACTCTCGAGTATTGGCGGAATTGAAACCGACAGACATCGTGGCCGGCGGCGAGGTTGCGGGCGCGGGCGCAAGCCTTACGCCAGCTGAATAGCCTTCACCCCGCGCCACTCCGCCGGTTCCAACGCTCTACGCCGCGGGGCACGCCGCTTACCTCTCCCGCCTCCACGGCCGCGGTCGCTGCCAAACTTTGTTGGGGCTTGCCAAAATAATATCCTTGACCGTATTGGCAACCTTTTGCGTACAACACTCCGGCGATGGCTTCGGTTTCGATGCCTTCGGCGGTGACATCTAGCTTGAGCGCAGCCACCATCCCCAGCACTGCGTCAATGATTGTACAATTGGCCTGGTTGGCCAAGCCTCGAACGAACGATTGGTCGATCTTAACCTTATCGAGCGGCAGATCGCGCAACAGCACAAGCGAGGAATAACCCGTGCCAAAGTCGTCGAGGGCGATATGGACGCCCTGATTTTTGAGTGAAAACAGTAAGGCCCTGACACGTTCGATGTCTCCGAGCATGGCGCTTTCGGTCACCTCGATTTCAAGCTGCTGCGGCGGGAAGCCCTCTTCGACGAGCGTTTGAAGCAAGCGTTGCGCGAACAGCGGATCTCTCATTTGCACGGGTGAGATGTTGACTGAGAGGAGCATGCGGGCCTGCTCTGCGGCATAAGTGGCGCAGGCGGTTCGCAGCAATCGCCAGAAAATTGCGTCAATCAGCCCGGCCTCTTCGGCCAACGGAATGAACGTGGCGGGCGGAATGTACCCCCGGCGTGGGTGGCGCCAGCGGGCGAGCATTTCGTGGCCGGTCACCACGCCAGTTCTGAGGCAAACGACCGGTTGGAAATAGGGAACAATTTCGCCTGCGTCGATGGCCTTGCGCAAGTCCCCCTCGAGTTCGACGCGTAGGCGGACGCTTTCATCCATGGCGGCGTCAAAGAATTGAATCGCGCCGCGTCGCTCTTTTGCCCGGTACATGGCGGCGTCTGCCAGGTGCAACAATTGCTGCACCGTCTTGGCGTCGCCGGGATAGCCGGCGATCCCCACCGAAGCGCCGATTGGGATGGTGAGATCGCCGATCGAAACTGGGGAGGACAACGCGTGCAATATGCGAGCGGACAAGTCCACGACCTCGCTTTGCTTCCATTCGGGCGCGGTCAGAATGGCGAACTCGTCTCCGCCCAGGCGCGCCACGGCGCAATCGCCGCGAATAGTTCCGAGCAGGCGCTGCGCCACCACCTGCAGCACTTGGTCTCCGACGAGATGCCCGTAAGCGTCGTTGATCGGTTTGAAGCGATCCAGGTCGATCAACATCAGAGCAAACCTCGAAGCGGGATGATCGATCCGGCCATCAAACTCCTCCGCTAGCTTTCGGCGGTTGGCGAGTCCGGTCAGAGCGTCCTGGCGCGCGAGTTTCTGCGCGTTCTCTTCGGCTTGCTTGCGTCGGTCGGCGTCATGTTGAGCAAGCATGAGTTCGCCGAGGGCAGACAAGAATGGCGCCATCTCGCTGGCCAAGTCGCGCCCGTGAACATCGTCCCCGCCGAGCGCTAGTAAACCAAGCGGCGCACCAGCCACAACAATGGGAAGGCCGATGACACTTGCGGCGCCTAGCTGGGCGGCTGACATGTCCACCAGCGATATGTCTTGAGAGAAGTGCTCGCCCACCTTTTCGGCGATGTCCGTGTCGCCAAGGATTATAACCTCGGGCGCGCCTTCCAGCGTCGCTGCAGTCGCCCGTTTTCGATGCCCCAGCGGCATCGCGAACGCACCGCCCTCCTTTTCGTCTCGCATCAGCCCCCACACGCAGGCGGCGCTGACTTCGTAGCTGGACAACAAGGTATCGAGCGCGCGATTCAGGGATTGATGGAACGCGCCGGTTGCGAGCAGCTCCGACTGCATATCCGACACAAATGCGCTAATCGTTTTCTGTCGCTCCGCTTCCGCTTGGCCTTGTTTCCTCGCGGTGACGTCATAACGGATCGAAACAAATTGATTTGGGCGGCCGTCCTCCCCAAGCAAGGAGATGATCGAGGAATCCACCCAGTAGATACGACCGTTCTTAGCTCTGTTGCAGATCTCGTCGCGCCAGGGTCGCCCTTGGCCGATTGTCCGCCACATCTCGACAAAAAAAGTGCGTGGATGGACGCCAGAATTGAGGATCCGATGGTTCTGGCCGAGCAATTCTTCACGCGCATAGCCAGAGATTTCGCAGAATTTATCGTTGACGAACGTGATGTCGCCTTTGTTGTCGGTGACAGCGACAATAGCGTGTTGATCCAGCGCGGTGCGATAAGCGCAGATGTCGGCGAGGGCGCGGTCGGCGCGGCCAAGCGAGTCTGACAACGCCTCTTGCGCTCGACGCCGTTCCTCGCGGTCACGCAGAGAAATGACGAGCTGCCCGATCGCCTCCAACAGCGGCTGCATGATAGCAAGAATTTCGATGCCATAACCGCCCGGACGATTTGCGAGGCCCGCCATTGCAACGAGCTCCCCGCCCGCCAGAATTGGCGCGCCCAAGAATGAATTGAGCGGAGGATGGCCAGCAGGAACGCCCCCGCCGCTGCGAGGGTCATTAGCTGGCGTATTGGCGATCACCGCTTTCCGATGCACGACAGCGGCGCCAAAAAGCGTGTCCAGATTGTGAAACTCAAGACCTTTGTCGACATGCTGATCGTGAAGGCGGCGCGTCTCTTCATTCCAGGCAATATTGGAGATAGCGCGCGACCGCAGGAATGGCTTACCGTGTTCGTCGGCTAGAACTTCAGCGATGAACCCATACTCGCTGTCGGTCAGCTCTTTCACACCCTTGAGAGCCAGCGCGAAGGCTTCCTTGACGTCGCCGCGCAGAAAAGCCGATTGCACCTCCGCTCTGACGAGCGTGACTTTCGCCACAATCTCAAGCTTCTGATCCAATTCCGCGGCGCGTCGGCCCATCCTTCCGATGAAGTGGCCGTAAATGGTCACGCCCGTCACCATCAGCGCCATCAGTAGACCGATGAAAAGCTCCAGAGACTGAAGCTCGCCGGAGCGTTCGACTTGGTGGTCTAGCAACGCAATCTGGTGGCGCTGGAGCAAACCCGATGCGAGGGTAACAGCCTCGGTCAGATCGCCATACTTGCGATCCATTGTGGCCATACGCCGCCCGGCAGCCCTTGAATTGCCGTGCTCGAAATTGCCAAAAATGAGATCGGCCTCCGCCGACATCTGCAACATGGCCTGGCGCACCTGAAGCAGCGCTGATCGGAATTGCTGCGCCCACTCACCCTCAAGGCCGCGCGCTTCGCTTTCGAGCGCGGCAAGGCGGCGATCGAACGCTACGCGCGCCTCATCTCTGGCCGCCCTCTCGCCGGCCACATCGCGCGTATCGAAGACGTCGTTGCCTGGCGCATTGACTGCTTGTGCGAGACCCGAGAGTTCCGTTGCCTCCAATTGAAGCGAGGCCAAGGCGCCATGCTGCGCTACAGCGGCCTTGTAGTCTGACGACAACAAATGGCTCAGCCCGAGTCCTGCCCCGACCGTCAACAGGTCGAGCGCGCCAAGAACGTAGTAAACGTAATGCCAACGAGGCTTCTTGGTGTTGCGTCGCATCCACCGCTAATGCCCGATTGCCGTAAATTTTCGATCACCACGAACGCAAGCGTCCCTCGTCGGCGAAGCCCGGCCCTGGGCGAGGCGGAGGATCATGTTATAGCCACATGGGCTTCCCCGCAGCACATCGCCCCAAGCTGCACAACACCAACGAATGGAGCGGCTCAACAAGGAAGTAAAGTAAAGCGCCGCGCCAAGGCCGTGGGCATCTTCCCAGCCGAGGCCTCAATCGTCCGCCTCGTCAGCTTCAATGTGTGGACCTTCCGGACACACCTGGAGGCGTGCAGTCGGATTATGCAATCACAAATCCTAATCGCCGTTCGTCGTGGGGAGATCGACTGAGGGTTCGTAATAACCCCCAGCCTCGGCGGCTCCGCCACAACTTCGCAGACCAAAACACGTGCGCGAGAGGCCTTGTGGCAGAGCGCGTCACTCCTTGGCTTAGGTTGCGCCTGCGCGACGCCGCGACATTGTCCTAAAGCAGCAGCGCCGCCCGCTAACCGCCGTGATGATGGGCGTTCTGCGCGTGTTCAGGCGCGCGGAACCCCTCTGCGCGCATCTCCTCAACTTGTCTGCGCACCCAATGGCAAACCTCGGCGCTGGGCAGCAAGCCTTCGCCGTCGGATGCGTAGATCAGACCTCGCAACACATTGGCGTACGGCCCGAAGCCCTGGACACGATACGGAATTACGATGGCGCGACCGCCGTCTCTGTTCGCTTGCTCAACAAAAGCGCGAATGCGCGCTTCTGAAGCGGCCCGCTTGTCAGGCCAATCCTCACGCAACGTCTCGACCCGCACGTCGCGGAAGGGAGCAGCCGCACGAACGGCGTCCGCGCGTGCGTTGATCTGCGCGATCCAGCGTCCGTTCTCGGCATCGTCCTCCGGGCCATGCGCGAGGATAAGCACGCTCTCGTGCCGCGGGTGCTGACTCAGCACGCGAACGCGTTGAGCCAGCACCGCCCCCATTTCCGGCGCATCGGCCAAACCCTGCCGGCTCATTGCAAACGCGGCGTGCGTATCGATGCGCCAGAGATCCATATTGTGCCCAGCGTGTCCGCCATGAGCCGCATGTCCGTTTGCGGCGGGCCGCGTGGGAGCGCCTGGGCTCAAGCCCAAAATTTGTTCCGTGCGCTCATACCAGCTCTCGCCGCTGATAAAGAGCCGCACCACAGCGATGCGGCGCGCGCCGCGCGCCTCCAACTGGTTGACGCCAGCCTGAATGGTCTCCGGGTCGGCCATGCCGAAGGCGACCTCCAGCGGGTAATCGTCACGCAGCGGCGCAAGCATCGCCTCGACTTGCCCATTCCAGGTAGGGCCGCCGCCATGCGCCATTACCAGCACGCCGACATCGCCTGTATTTTCCGCAGCCGCCTGCGTCGCGCACGCGCCGAACAACCCCAATGCCGCAACCGCAGCAACGAACAGTCTCTTCATCGTTCTCTCCTCCGCGCTGCTGCGACTAAAACCGGTATGCGATCGAGGCTGAGACGTTGCGGCCAGGCTGCGACCAGGCATCGCGCACGACCGACGAGGACGACAATCCCCGCACGTCGCTCCACCACCAATAGCTTTCATCGGTCGCGTTGAAGACGCCGATACGCATGGTGGCGCTCTCGGTGAGGTTCCAATATCCGGTCAGATCGACAAGCGTGAACGCGTCCGGCCGGAAACTAGTGGACGCCGTGCGACCCTCCTCTTTCCGCCAGACCTGCGTAACGATGAATTGACCGCCCCAATCATGGCCCGGGTTGTTGTACGACAGTCCGGCGACGAGCTTCAGCGGGTCGATGCTTTCCAGCGGCGCGCGTCCGCTGCCGTTGATCTCATCGCCTTCGGCAAACGACGCGGCGATTGTGACCCCAAAGCCATTGCTCCAGGTTGCATCCGCGCGCCCTTCAAGCCCCCAGATCTCTACTTCGCCGATATTGATGTATTGGAAAAGGATCGGATCAATGATGGTTCCGCTGCCGCCAACCACCGCTTGTTCTATGAAATCATCATACCAAGCGCCAAAGGCCGTCGCGCTGGCGCGCACGTCCGCGCCCGCGAACGACCGATCGCGCAAGCGCACGCCGATCTCGGCCGATTCGCTGGTTTCCGGGGTCAAATCAGGATTCGGGATTGACGCATAACCGAACAACGGATTGGAGAAATTATTGTTCACTTGGCTTGGCGTCGGCGCTTTGAAGCCTTGCGCATAATTGAAGAACACGCCGAGCGTTTCTGCAGGCCACGCCACCACGCCAAAACGTGGCGTCACCTGTGCGTCGCTCTGGCTCGCTACCGCCGCCGTGTAAAGCGCATCATCTTCCGGTTCGAGGCTATACCAGTCGTAGCGCAGCGATGGAAAGAACACGACCCGTCCATCCATGAAGCTGATTTCGTCCTGCAAGAAGGCGCCCGCCAGTTCGGAATCGGTATTTGGGAATGGCCGCGCTGGGAATGTTTCGCCCACCGGCGGAACCGTGCCGTTGCGCAAACCTTCTTGTCTGGTCAGCGAATAATCGCCGCCATAAATGATGCGGTGCTGAGCCGCGCCGGTCGCGAACGCGCTTTCGAATTGCGCTGATGCGCCCTGCGCGGAGTTGTCGAAGCTCGTCAAGCGCGTGCGATCGGCAGCGGTGTTGCGATCTTCATCGCTGAATTGCGAGACCGAGCTGTCCTGGTAATAGACCGCCATGAACGCGCGATCGAGCAGGCCTGTTTCGCCCTCATACACATAGTCGAACGCAAGGCGGCGGCGCTCGCTTTCGTCGACGCCATCGAGATCGATAACGCTGGTCGACCCCAGCGGCGGAACGCTGCGCCCGCTATACGCCTCGGTGACGATGGAGCGGTCGCCATAATCGGCCGTCAGGCGGAAACGGTGCGCATCGCTGGGCTGAAACACTAGCCGCGCCATGGCGGCGTTCGATTCGATGTCTTGCGGATTGGGCGTTGTGCGGGTCGCGTTCAGCGCATCGTTCTCACCCTGATTACCCTGTTCGCGCCCATCGCGGCGCGTGTAGGATGCAATCATCGACCAAGGGCCCCACTGCCCCGCTGCGGAAACGCCTTCCGCCCAGCTCTCGTCGGCGCTGGCGTATCCGGCGCGGACACGCGCTGCGAAGGTTTCATCGGTTTCCAAAAAATCGCGCGGGTCTTTGGTGATGAAGCTGACCACGCCCGCGAGGCCGTCGCTGCCGTAAAGCGATGACGCCGGCCCACGCACGATCTCGACCGATTGCAGGAGATCGAGATCAACATAATCGCCGCGTCCGAACGAGGCCGGGCCGAACGAAAATCCATCCGGCACGCGGACGCCGTCGACCTGAAACAACACCCGGTTGCCGCCGAGACCGCGAATACTGAAGCCGCTATTGCCATCCCGGCCCGTAGATGCGAGCGCCGCGCCGAAACGCGACGGGCTCGACGGCACGGAAACGCCCGGCTCGAACCGGATCAAATCCTTGATGTCGTTGACGAGATTGGCCTCGATCTCCTCGCTGCCGATGACCGTGACGGTGCTTGGTACGGAGAACACATCCTCGCGCGTGCGCGTCGCCGTTACCGTTATAATTTCCGACTCTGCGTAGAGCGCCGACTCTGCCCGCTGCGCCTGCGCGACGCCGCTCGTCACACCCAAAACCACCATCAGCGCCGATGCGCCCGACAAATGCCGCGTCATAATCACCCCGTACTAGTTGCTATTCATTCGCAATAGCAACTAGTACGGGGTGCGGGCGAACACAAGGATTTTTCGGCCTGGGCGCCCACGCCGCGTTCGCCGCGATCGACGAAGAAGCGATGCTGGCCATTCCCGACAGCCTCGATCACGAAGCTGCAGCGGCGCTGATCGCGATGGGCCTTTCGGCCATCGAGGTGTTGGAACGGATTTTCCATGCGGGTTCGGGCCACGCCGCGCCGCCTGCTGATTTTCGTTGAGTGGCCGGCGCGATACAATCGAGCCGTTGATCACCCAGACGGGTGAAAGGCGCGCCATCGCCGATACCGGTGACCCGCAGTTCAGAAAATGTGTTTCGGCCTCGCCGAGGATCTGGCCGCGCCCGCGCCGCATCCGGCGCGCGGAGCGGCATGCAGGTCAGTGCGCCCAACTGTAATCAGAACTCGCGGGAAATCCCGGGTCGCGCGAAACGCGATTATAGGCGATGGTCGCGCCGGGCGGCGAGAAGGTCAACGTCGTCGGCGTGCAGCGATAGGACACCTCACCACCGGGAACGCCGTAGCTGGAAATGACGCCGCGAAGATTGACAGGCGGCGCCCGACCAACAATGAGCCGCTCGTACGACGAGTCCATTGTGACGCTGGATTGAAGCAATCCGTCATGCGCCGACCAGCGGCCTTGCGCCGTGCCGTGGAAGGCGATCCGCGCCTGACCCGCGGGCGGTTGCCAGCGCACGAGCATATTGTTGAACGCTACACGCCAAACCCCGGTGTCCGTGAATGCTAACTCCATCGGACCGCGCTCGATGCGCGCGTCCGCCTCCGCGCCAAGGCTCGCCGTGATCCGCGCCATGACCGCGTCATCGACACTCCAGCGGCCAACGAGGCACTGATCGCGCGCGCCACATACGCCTGACGCCATCGCCTCGGCGCGAATGCGCAAGCGCGGTGCAAAGGACTCGTTGGGATCGACGATGTCGGCCACCGCTAGGCCCGGCACAGGTTGATCGCAGGTATCGATGACCGCCCCGGCCGGATTGTCGATGTATTCATAGCCCTCAAGCAGCAGTGTTATCCTGCCGGGGCCCGATGCATCGATGGTGTATCGATGGCGCGGTTGAAGCACGAGGCGTCCACGATAGAGGTGCATGTAGTCGCGCCGCGCCGCCGCTTCATCCGTGACGGGAACAAGCTCCGCACGGGTCGGTGAAAATCCGAGATCCACACCGCTCGTGACCACAATCGCTGGCCCAAAGGAAGGACGCGTGGCAATCGTTGGATGATTGGGCAGAGCGGAGCGGACAGACCCTGAGAAGAAACTTTGCGAAAATCGATGCAGCTGCTCGGCGAAGCGTCCTTCTCCGAATACCGCGAGATGCGCCGCTTGCTCGCGATAACCGGCGTCCGCCGGCGTGCGGCGAAAAGCGTCAAGGACATAGGCCGTATCCGAGCGTCCCTCCAAATAGAGCATGAGCACGGCATTGGCGTAACCCGAACTCGAATTGGGACCGTCGCCGCGGCTGATGTCAAACAAACTTCGAGATGCGCTCTCAGAGTCAAAATCGTAGAACTCGTCGCTGAGATAGTCCGGAAAGACGTAGGATGGAAAATAGTCCGCTTGAGCTTCGATCCACCAATCGCTGTGCTGGGCCCGGTAATGCGCGCCAAAGTTCTCTCCCTGGACGCAATGGAACGTCTCGTGCGCGGCGTTCCATCCAATCTGGCGCCGCAGAGCGACGCCACGCGAGCTAGGCACGCCGTCATGCGTGACGCCTAACGCGAAATCGATGACGCAGGTGTGGGAGTCAGGCTGTAAGTCTGCGCTGGCGTGAGCCTCGCGCGTCTCCCCGGTCGCCCACGGCGCGGCTTCCTCACCGACAATCGCCGTCACCGTCTGCGGCAACGGTGCGATCCTGTCATACGCGACGATGCTCCGGCGCACGACGTCCGTCACGGTCGCGACGTCAGTTTCCCTGCTCGCGGCCACCGGCGCTCGCGCCCACACGATGAAACGCACGGGCCCGCGGCTCGTCGAGATCGTCTCGTCATGCCGCCGTGTGCAAGTCAGCGCGGCGGTGGCGGCCGCGGGCGCCGTGGACGCGTAAGCTTCCGTGCACGTGTCGGCGCGCGCCGGAGGTGGCGCCGCGAACCAAGCTGCCGCCAAGAAGACTAGGAGCCGCAACGCCGCGACCCCCGATTGTGTGCTTAAGCCTGCCATTGCATCACCCCGCGCGGCTCTCGCCAGACACTAGAGCGTTGCCAATGATCGGTCCGCGCCGACCAGTAGTCCAGCGATTGGTTCACGGTTCACAATCTCATAATCGGCCACCCGACAGTGTCGAACAACGCTTCTAACCAAACTTCCCAGTTCGTAATCTTTTGTCGTTCTGGAAGGTGTGGGACCTATTCCGGCCAGATTGGTAAAGCCGCACGCGCCTCAGGACGCGTTCATCACAACGGACGGCAATGCAATCTTCCAGCGCGCGCTAAGCACAACGAAACCGACTAGCCGCGTACCCGGTCTCTGAGCGGGCCTTGGGTCCACACCAACGCATGCTGCCACCGACCGAGCCCCGCCGGCTCTCTCTGCCAGAAAAAGCGTTTAGCGTCGGTTGCGCCAAACACCGAGATATCGAGCGCATAATGCATTTTGGCTCGCGCCCGTGAAATCCGATTCCGGCGTCGTTGGCGAAGAAAACAAATCAGTGCCCGAACGCCCCGGCATCAATCATCACCGCCCCCTAAGCAACACTTCGGACTGGGGTGATCCTGTTGTCGACGCGCATCTGCACGCATCCGCTAGCATCAGCAGCGCTTTGAGGGCGTGCCCCAATTCCACCCCAATACAAAAACGGCAGCTACATCGCCGATTTCATCGTCGTCTAAGCTGCTGCTTTTCTTAGGTAAATTGGAGCGGGCGATGAGATTCGAACTCACGACCCCAACCTTGGCAAGGTTGTGCTCTACCCCTGAGCTACGCCCGCATCCTGGGTGGCGCGCGCTTCGCGCCTGAGAAGGGCGCTCATATCGCAGAGGGGGGCTGCGTGCGCAAGGGGCGGCGGGCGCTTCGGCCCCCGGGGTTACCAGATTTCCGCGAAAGCACGGGCGAAATTGACCCCCAGCACTTTGTCCACCACCCGGGCCCGATAGCCTCGCTTGAGCAGCGCATCGGCGATCACCAGGGCGCGGTCGGCCCGGTTGAGGCCCTCGGTGTAGGGCAGCCGTCCGTCCTCCTCCGGCGCGGCGACGCCAGCGGCGTGGCGGCGCTCGGTTTCGGCGATCCAGGCGGCGCGGTCGGCCTCGGACAATTCCATGGCGCCGAAGGTCGCGTCACTGCCAATGCCGACGTGATCCTCGCCGCAAACGTCCAGCGCATGCGCCATGTGAGCGATGTAATCGTCGAGGTTAGGCTGGCGCGGCGGCGGCGCCAGAAAAAACAAATCATAGATGCCGATGACGCCGCCCTTGTTGGCGAGCGCGCGCAGCTGCTCATCGCTCTTGTGACGTGGATGGGGATGCACGCCGGCGCAGCCCGCATGCGTGATCAACACCGGCCTGGCCGACGCTTCCATCGCCGCCGCGGTCGTGGCGGGGTTGGCGTGGCTGAGATCGAGCGCAACGCCCCGCTCGTTCATGCGCGCGACCGCCTCCCGGCCAAGCTCCGTCAGCGTCGCTTCAGGTGGCGACAGCACGCCTGCGCCAAACGGCGAGGGCAAATTGTACGAGAGCTGCATCACGCGGACGCCAAGATTGCGAAAGAGATCAATGCGGTCGATCTTGTCTTCGAGCGCCGCCACGCTCTCGAACGAAAAAATGATGCCAAGCTTACGCGCACGCTTGGCCAAGGCGATATCGGCCGCCGTTCGGATTTGCATGAAATGTTCGGGGTGGACCTCGATCAGGCGCTGATGGAAAGCGAGCTCAGTCAGCGTGTCCTCGAAGGAATTGTTGAAGCCGCCGATCGTGGTCTTGATAGCGGAGACGCCCGACGCGCGCACCGTGTCGAGCGAGGTTTGCGACAGCGGCAAGACGTCAGAGCTGATCGGCGGACCCAAATTGCAATCGAGCACGGTGGCGCGGCGATAAAGCGCGCGCGCAGCGCCAGAGAAGCCCGCATTTTGCGCCAGCGCCGCGCCTGGCAAGGATGCGGCGGCAAGCAAAGCGCTGGCGCCGACGACGAAACCCCGACGTTGCATGTTACTCCCCCTCCTCCTCCTTCCGCGGCGGTTTCAAACGGCGGCGGTTGACGTGGCTATCCGGCGCGAGGTGCCCCTCTGGCGTTCGGCCGCGAAAGTAGTCGCGTTGCCAGCCGTGCTTCACCGCTTCGGAATCCTTGTCGCCGAGCTTGTTCAGAAAGTTCGTGCGGCTTTCGCCCCACGCGTCGTACTGGCGCTTCAGTTCCGGATCGTCGTGGATCGATTTTATGATCGGTTGGAATTCATCGATCGCTTCGTGCGGGATCGGCGTGATGAACGCGAACGGCTCGCCCTTCTTGAACGAAGCGAAGCCCGGGCGGGTGAAGCGGTAGTTCATCGTGAACGGAAACGGCAGCCAATAGGTTTCCACCACGCCAGTCAGCGCCTGTAGCCCGTCCTTGATCCAGTTAGGCGGGCCGCCGACCCAGATGTCCCAACCCGGTTCGGTGCGGAACAGCCAGCCCGTGTGGAAGGTCAGCACGCCACCGGAAAAATGCGACACCGCCCAGCGCTTCATCAGCTCCGGCGTGGTGTCGCCGTCGGGATCGAGGCGGATGTCCTCGCTGCGCGGGCCACCGTTCCAGGTGGCGGTGAACGAGACCGGCGAGAGCAATTCCCAACCGGTCGTGTTGGCCACCACCAGCGGCAGGCAGCGGTACGGGTGGCGGTCCGAGAATTTGTCCATCCAATCACGGTCGGGCCGGCCCGGAACCATCTCCGCCGGTTGCGGATCGACTTGATAACAGGTGAGTTTCATCCCCCCTCCCTA
>CXWL01039129.1_pt1 | contig 30066 bp, 24 predicted proteins | sample 590931 | NCBI WGS metagenome assembly CXWL01 (sample SAMEA3498368, study PRJEB10139) | groundwater metagenome | biome: water well; material: biofilm material | place: Germany | collected 2015-04-27 | reverse complement strand
CCCAAATCTATCCAGTCAGCTTGCTGGCAGCCACCCTTACCATCGCCGAGCGGTGCCACTTCAGTCTGGATGAACTGCGTTACCAGTACCCGCTGGAGGCAGTGTTGCCGGGCTTGACGCCGGCACAAACCCTGCGCCAGTTCACCTATGCCGGCGCCAGCCAGCGTTATCCCCAAGGCATTCCGGCCTCGGTGCAGCAGCAGATCGAACACGAGCTCGATCTGATTGCCGAACTGAAGTACGAGATGTATTTTTTGACGGTGCACGACATCGTGGCCTTTGCCAGGAGCAAGAACATCCTGTGCCAGGGGCGCGGTTCGGCCGCCAACTCGGCGGTGTGTTATTGCCTGGGCGTGACCGAGGTCGACCCGTCGCGCATCGACATGTTGTTTGAGCGCTTCATCAGCCGCGAACGCAACGAGCCGCCCGATATTGATGTGGACTTTGAACACCAGCGGCGCGAGGAAGTCATCCAGTACATCTATACCAAGTACGGCCGCGAGCGCGCCGCGCTGACCGCCACCGTCATCAGTTACCGGCCGCGCAGCGCCTTGCGCGATGTCGGGCGGGCGCTGGGCATCGACGAGGCCTTGATCACGGCCTTGTCCAAGGAGCATCCCGGCATGTACAGCCGCGAGGTTTTGGTCGAACGGTTGCAGTCGGCGCTGGCCCGGCTCGGGCCGGACTTTGTCGCGCCGCAGGCCGGATTGCTCGAACTCTGGCTGCATCTGAGCAGCCAGATTCAGCGCTTTCCGCGCCATCTGAGCCAGCATGTGGGCGGCTTCGTGTTGACGCAAGGCCGACTGACACGTGTGGTGCCGGTGGAAAACGCCGCCATGCCGGATCGAAGCATCATCCAGTGGGACAAGGACGACCTCGATGCCATGGGCTTGCTCAAGGTGGACGTGCTGGCCCTGGGCATGCTCAGTGCCATTCGCCGCTGCCTGGACCTGATCAGCGCGCAGCGTGGCTATACCTTTTTGATGCAGGACATCCCGGCCGAAGATCCGGCCACCTACGACATGATCTGCCGCGCCGACACGGTGGGCACCTTCCAGATCGAGAGCCGGGCTCAGATGAGCATGTTGCCGCGCCTGCAGCCGCGTTGCTTCTACGATCTGGTGATCGAGGTGGCGATCGTGCGCCCCGGCCCGATCCAGGGTGGCATGGTGCATCCCTATCTGCGCCGGCGCCAAGGCCTGGAGCCAGTGGATTACCCCGAGGGTTTGCATGCGGCGCTGCAGCGCACACTGGGCGTGCCGATCTTCCAGGAGCAAGTGATGCAGATCGCCATGTTGGCCGCCGGTTTCAGTGCTGGTGAGTCCGACAGCCTGCGCCGTTCCATGGCGGCATGGAAACGCAAGGGCGGCGTGCACAAGTTCCGTGAACGCCTGGTGGGGGGCATGGTCGAGCGTGGTTACACGCTGGAGTTTGCCGAGTCCATCTTCAAACAGATCGAAGGTTTTGGTGAATACGGCTTTCCCGAGAGTCATGCCGCCAGTTTCGCCCTGCTGGCCTATGTGAGTTGCTGGCTCAAGTGGCATGAGCCCGCCTGCTACCTGGCCGCCATGCTCAACAGCCAGCCCATGGGTTTCTACGCCCCGGCGCAACTGGTGCAGGATGCCCAGCGCCATGGTGTGGTTGTGCGGCCGGTGGACGTGATGCTCAGCGACTGGGATTGCACGCTGGAACCAGTGCCGTCATCGGGTCAGCCAGAAGTCATGGATCGCCACGGCCTGCGGCCTCGCGATGACGAAGGCAGTCCGTCATTGCGAGCGCAGCGCGGCAATCCATCTGGCGCCCCACAGCAACTCGCCGTCCGGCTGGGCCTGCGCATGATCTCTGGCTTGGCGCTGGCTGCGGCAGAGCGCATCACCACCGCCCGCGCACAAAGCCCGTTCACCAGCACCGAAGACCTGGCCTTGCGCGCCCGACTGGATGCNNTGCCCGCCGCCGCCGAGGCCGAGGAGGTGTTGTTCGACTACGCCGCGCTGGGGCTGACGCTGCGCTCGCACCCCGTGGCGATTCTGCGTGCCCAGTTGTCCAAACTGAAGTTGCAGACCGCCGCGCAGTTACGCGACCTGCCCAGCGGCCGCCTGGTGCGCGCCGGCGGCATCGTGGTGATGCGCCAGCGACCACAAACCGCCAAGGGCGTGACCTTTGTCACCCTGGAAGACGAGACTGGCAGTGTCAACGTGATCGTCTGGAAATCGCTGCAAGACAAACAGCGCGCCGAGCTGCTGCGCTCGCGCCTGATGGCGGTGTATGGCGTGTGGCAGCGCGATGAGGACAGTGGTGGCGAGGTGCGCCACCTGATCGCCAAGCGACTGGTGGACCTGACACCGTTGCTGGGCGGGCTGACGACAGCGAGCCGGGAGTTTCATTGAGCATGTGCTTGGCACGCCGGCGATACAATCAGGCTGGTCTGGCAAGGGTTTAGCCCCGTCTGCACATCGCCATGTTGGCGTGTGGCGCGTCAGGCCGATGACCCGCTCGGCAACGCCCAAGTTGTCCGTAATCTCCAAACTCCATCCCGTGATTTACAGCGTCAAAGAAATCTTCTACACCTTGCAGGGCGAGGGCGCGCACGCCGGTCGGCCAGCGGTGTTCTGCCGTTTCAGCGGTTGCAATCTGTGGACCGGCCGCGAGGAAGACCGCGCCAGCGCCGCGTGCCGATTCTGCGATACGGACTTTGTTGGAACCGATGGCGAGCGTGGCGGCAAGTTTGCCGACAGCGAGGCCTTGGCGCGCACCATCAACAGTCTGTGGCCGCGGGACTATCCGATTCAGAAATACGTGGTCTTCACCGGTGGCGAGCCGCTGCTGCAGTTGGACGAAGCGTTGATCCACGGCATGCACAGCCACGGATTCGCCATCGCGATCGAGACCAACGGCACGCTGCCAGTACCAAGCGGCGTGGACTGGATTTGTGTCAGCCCGAAAGTCGGGGCGGTTCTGACGGTTGAGTCTGGCGACGAGATCAAAGTCGTGATCCCCCAAGTCGGCCAACAACTGGTCGACTATGCATCGCTGGATTTCAAGCACTTCTTCGTGCAGCCGATGGACGGGCCCGAACTGGCCGACAACACCCGGCTGGCCATAGAGACCTGCAAGCGCCATCCACAGTGGCGATTGAGCTTGCAGACCCATAAACTGCTACAGATTCCCTGACGAAATCCAAGCCATGTTGACGATTACCCGCAAGCTCGAATTTGACGCCGGTCACCGCATCCCCGACCACAACAGCCAGTGCCGCAACTTGCATGGGCATCGCTATACGCTGTTGATCACGCTGGTCGGCGCGGTGATTGACAGAGAGGGCCAATCGGACAACGGCATGGTCATGGACTTCTCCGACATCAAGGCTTTGGCCAAGACCCATCTGGTCGATCTGTGGGACCACGCTTTCCTGGTTTATCGCAACGACACGGTCGTCAGGCATTTTCTGGACAGTCTGCCTGGGCACAAGACGGTGGTGCTGGAGCGTATCCCCACGGTCGAAAACCTGGCNNAACTGTCCGCGCGTCGGGTTCAATGCATGTTGACGACCGGCGGTTCGCCAAACGGATCGACTTGTGGCAGCATGTGATCGGACTTTCCGATCAAGTTGACAAATTGGGCCAGCCCGCTGTCTTGAATGAAGCTCGCGGACGACTCCGCGGTCAATAGTCTGTCCGGGTGCTGCGGGCGGGCCACCACGAATCCCTGCACATAATCGACCCCGATTTCGGTGAGGGTTTGCACCGTCGCGCAATCCTCGGCCCACTCGGCGACGACTTTCATGCCCAGGTTCTTGGCCAGATTGACAATGGCTTCGACAATCGCGACGTTGGTCGGGTGCTTGTTCATGTTGACAATGAAGCTGCCGTCGATCTTGAGCAGATCCGCCGTGAACTCCTTCAGGTAGGAGAACGAGGTGTAACCTGCGCCGAAGTCGTCCAGCGCCACCTTGACACCATAGCCCCTGACCTTTTCAACGAAGCGCCGGGTATTGCCTACGTCGTGCAGGGCCACGCTTTCGGTGATTTCGAGGCACAGTTTGCCGACGATGGACAGGTTTTGCTCCAGCGTGGCGTACACATCCTGCAGGAAGCGCTCATCGTTCAGCGAGGCGCCACTGAGATTCATGCAGACAAAGTTGGTGTGTTGCATCTGTAGTTGATGTTGGTCGAGCCAGGCCAGCGTGCGTGCCAGCACCCAGCGATCAATCATGCTCATGCGGCCACTGGCTTCGCCGGCCGCGATCAGGTGGTCGGTGCGCACCACCTGGCCATCGGGGTCGCGCATGCGCAGCAAAACCTCGAAGTTCAGCGAATCATGCGGTGCCGTCAGCGACATGATGGGCTGCATCTCCAGATACAGACCATCGGTGGCCGAACTGGTCGACAGCAAGGCAATTAGTTTGAGCTCGGCCTCGTGTTGGTGAAACGCGACGGCATCTCGTTCGTACACCACCAAACTGGCGTCGCTGGCGGACTTTGCCTGCCGGCAGGCCCGGTCGGCGGCCGACATGGCTTCGTTAAACCGCATGCCGACGCTGACCTCGACCAGTCCGATCGAGCCGCGCACGTGAAACGCCTTGTCGCCAACGCGGTAGGGTCGCGTGCCGATGCTGTCGATGATGCCGCTGCACATCAGCGAGGCCAGCGTGATCGGCGTGTCGGGAAAGACCATCACGAACTCGTCGCCGCCTACCCGGCCGAACCGGATATCGCGCGAAAGCAGGTCCGATACCCGCGCGCACACTTGACGCAGCACCTCGTCTCCGGCGGCGTGGCCAAACAGGTCATTGATCAGCTTGAATCGGTCTAGGTCAAGATAGGCCAGGGCTAGCGAGCCGCCTTCGGGTATCTTCCCGATGGCGTTGTTGACCGCTTCTTCGATGCCGCGCCGGTTGAGCACCTTGGTCAGCGAATCGTGGTTGGCCAGGAAGTGCAGATCCTCGGTGGCGCGCGACTTTTCGGTAACGTCTTGTAGTGAGCCTTCGATTTTGTCGCGCGCCAATGTTGCCTTGACCAGAAAGCGCTTGGGCTCGCGCACGCCCGGCAGTGGTTTGCCCCGGGTCTCCATCTCGTCTTCATTGTCGACGTGCACCATGTGATGCAGTTGTGTCCAGGCGCCTATGCTGAAGTATTGCTGCCAGGAGTTGCGGCCCTCGGCCAGAACGTTGGTGCCCAACATGCTGCGCAGCGCCGGGTTGGCGCTCGTGAACCGGCCGTTCAGATCAAGCGTGAACAGGCCGATTGGCATGGCCTCGTAGGTGTGCTCCAGTTCAGCCTGGGCGTCAAGGCGTTTTTCATGTTCCAGGCGCATTTGCTCGGCGATCGCCAGGGCCGCCAACAGGCTCGATGACAAGGCGGCGGTAACGGTGTTAAGCGTACCGACGAGTGCCTGAATGCCATACGCGGCAGCCAGTATCTCCAACAAGCTGGAAAGCAGCGTGATCGCCAGCGAAGCCGCATACCAGAGCGCAACCCAGGAGCGGGTTTGGATCACGATGCTGACCAGACTGACCATCGCCAGCAGCAGGGCGGTGCTGCCGACCACCCACATGGTTTGCAGGTAGGCGCTTCGCGGCAGCACGATGGCGGCCAATAGCAGTGCCAGGCAAAGCCACTCCGCGATGTTGACCAGGAAGGCATACCGGTTCTTCTTGAGGTCATCACGGAACAAGGCCTTGAACAGCGTCACCGTCAACAAGGCCCAGATGGCACGTGTGATCGACCGCCCTTGCGCCAGCCATTCTTGCGGCACCTCATGATTCAACCACTGCAGATCCCATCCGCCGGAGGTCGCGCTAACCCGCAGCGACACCATCAACCAGGCCGCAAAGATCACATAAAGGCTCTGGCGATTGATCAGCGCCGTCAACAGGACGAAGATCGCCAGCACCATCATGCCGCCGTCCAGCAAGCCTGACTTTCGGTGGAAGTCCTGAGCCGATATGTCGAGCTGATCGACGGTCCAAAGGTCCGCGGTCAATCGCGCCGGACCTTGGAAGGAGGCCTGACAGATGACTTCTTGAGGCGACCGATTGAGTTTCAGCGCGAAGCCAGCCTTGACCCGCACCAGGGTGCCAACGGGACCACCACTTGCCATTTGGCCCAGCGTGGCGAGCGTGGCGCCATCCCAACAAGCAATATTGACGATGTGCCGGGACGGCAACTCCACCATGTTGGCCGAGTCGAGCGATGACGGCGTCTTGAATCCGAACCAAACCGGCCGTTCCGACAATTTGGTTTCATACTGCCTTTGCCCGGCAACGCCCGCGAGCTGCTTTTGAGCATCCGCGAGTGCCACGCTGTTGTTGGACTGCGGCAGAACACGTAGTTCAAGGTGCTTGTCGGGACTCGCCGAATACAGGTTGTCCCAAAGCAGCAACGCGGCGATCGACACGACCACGATGGTGATCGGGATGAGGTAGATCGAAATTACCCGTGAGACGCGCTCAAGCGCTGCCTGGACGGTCCCGCCTTTCGATCCAGTGAATCCGATTAAACGGCGCAGCATCGCTTCCTACACAGTATGGACGGTTGGCGGCCGCGATTTCGCAAAGCTGCTCCGTGCATTGACAAACGGACTGCAAGCGTAGCATATCGCTATGAACTATGTAGCGTTGTCGCGACGGGCGACGGGCCGTGGCCGCGCGGACACGGCTCTGGTTGGGTAAGTCAGGCAGTGGCGTGGGATCGCGCACGCTGATTTGACCGGTACCGAGGCGCGTAGGCGGCGGCTTGCATGTGGCCGACATCCAGATCCGGATGATCCGTGTAACAAATGAAATTTGTCAGGGGATGATTGGCCTGGGTCCATCTTTGCAGCGCCGTGCCAACCTCGAACGCCATCACACGATGGGGAACATTGTTCATGTGCGCCAGCGGTGTAAAGCCCTGGCCGGGGAACACGTCTTCAAACAGCAGTTGCTGGTACATGCGATCCAGGGGCGCGCGGGCGGCCACAAGCGCCCAATCTATGCCGTTTTGTTCCCAGTACTGGAACAGCCCCTTGAACAGCATGAACTTGACCAGTCGCCCGCCGCTGCCCTGAATGATGCCGAGTCGACTGATGTGGGCCAGTGTCTGGCCCCTGAGCCAATCCGGAAGTTGCACGGACTCCTCAAGACCCAGCGGTCGGAATTGATTGGTTTGAATGCGCGCGGTGCCGAGGGGGGAGCCGTCCAGCTTGGACTCGGCAAGCAGCACCACGACGCCGTCTTGGGTATCGGCGTCTTCTGGGACCTTGAGCGATTCAGCCACCATCGGCATATGCCGCGCGTAGGCCGCATGTCGAATCTGCACCGCCTTCTTCAAATCGGCCTCATTGCGGACCAGTCTGACCGTGAACGGAAGCGACTCCTCGGTCCTGGCGGGTGCGTCGGAAGCGGCGAAGCGTGCGGGCATCGCTTGGAGACGATGACGCGGTGCGAGTGCGGAAGCGACGGACTGAATCATGGGAAGACTCCTCTTGGGGTTGCGGGCTGACCGAACCCATCGGATGGCCAGGTGCTTGCGCCCAATGCGCTCCAGGTGACTGTAAATTCGCTTCCTGGGAGCTTGAGTCAGCGATTGGATCGAAAGCATGTAAGGGTTCTGGCCGTTGGTGTAGGGTTTTTTCCTACATGGGCCCGATTCAAGGCCGCCAACGCGGCTTCGAATCGCTCGATTCGCCAGCCCGTTGAGGCTGGGACAGACTTGCCTCAGTCGTCGGCCGGACTGTCCGACTTGAATTGGCTCACCAAATGGTGCTGGGTGGTTTCGGGCACTTGAGCGTAATGCGAAAACCCGACGTTGTAAGAGCCCTGCCCACCAGTGAGTGATTTCAGGCGGCTTTGGTAGTCGTCCAATTCAGCCAGCGGAACCAGACCACTGATGGCCACCGTGCCGGCGGGCCGGGGTTGCGTGCCGGTCACCTGGGCGCGTTTGCTGGCCAGGTCACCGGTCAGGTCGCCAATGGAGGCCTCGGGGGCCAGCACCTCAACCTTGACCACCGGTTCGAGCACGATCGGATTGGCCTTGCGCACGGCATCGATGGTGGCCTTGCGACCGGCGGCGATGAACGCGACCTCCTTGCCGTCGACGGCATGGGTCTTGCCATCATGAACAATGACACGCATGTCGTGCACCGGAAAACCGGCCACCACCCCCTCGGCGAGGGCTTGGCGCACACCTTTTTCCACCGCCGCCATGAACACACCCGGGATGGCACCACCCTTGACGATGTCGACGAACTCGAAGCCCGCGCCACGCTCCAGTGGCTCCACCCGCAACATCACCTCGCCAAATTGACCGGCGCCACCGCTTTGCTTCTTGTGGCGGCAATGACCCTCGGCCAGGGCGGTGATGGTTTCGCGGTAGGCGATTTGCGGGGCACTCGTATCAAGCTCCAGTTTGAACTGCTGCTGCAGGCGCGCCAATTTGGCACGTACGTGCATCTCGCCCAGGCCCCGGATCACCGTTTCGTTGGTGCTGGGGTGGCGTTCTACCTTGAAACAGGGGTCTTCCAATTCCAGCTTGTGCAGTACTTCAAACAGGCGTTGTTCGTCGCCCTTGCGCCGCGTCTGCACCGCCAGCCCGTGCATCGGCTGGGGAAACTCCAGCGGCTTGAGGTGGATGTGGTCTTCATCGTGTGAATCGTGCAACACGCCATCGAATTCGACCTCATCGACTTTAGCCACGGCGCCAATGTCGCCGGGTACCAGCTCAGGTACCTCGAAATAATCCTTGCCCTGCAGACGATAGAGATGGGCCACCTTGAAGGCGCGTTTGGCCGAGCCCACGAACAGTTGCCCGTCCCGGCGCACGGTGCCTTGGTGCACCCGAAATACGCCAAGCTTCCCAATAAACGGGTCGACCACCACCTTGAACACGTGGGCCAACACGTGCAATGCGGCATCTGGCTGCGCGGCGAACGCTTGCGGCGTCTGGCCCGGCTCACCGCGGTAAAACATGGGTGGATTGGCTTCCGCCGGGTTGGGTGCGAGTTTGGCCAGCGCGTCCAGCAATTGCGGCACCCCGGCACCCGTCTTGGCGGAGACAAACAGGATCGGGATCAGATGCCCGGCTCGCAGCGCGCGCTCAAACGGTGCGTGCAGCTCTTGCGGGCTGGGGTCGGCACCGTCTTCCAGATAACGCGCCATCAGGCCATCGTCTTCCTCCACAATCTGGTCGATCAGGCTGCGGTGTGCCGCCGCCACCGAGGCAAAATCGCTCTCGCCGCTGTCATGCCCCAGCAATTCCACCACCTCTTGGGCCTGGTGCACCGGTAGATCCAGCAGCAGACACTGCTTGCCAAAACGCTCTCGAATGTCGGCCACCAGCGCAGGCAGGTCGATATTGTCGGCGTCGATCTTGTTGATCACGATCATCCGGCACAGACCACGCTCACCGGCCAGGGTGAACATGCGCTCGGTCGAGAGTTCGATGCCGGTCTGCGCATTGATCACCACCAGCGCGGTGTCGACCGCCGCCAGCGCAGCGATGGCTTGTCCGGCGAAATCCGGGTAACCCGGGGTGTCGATCAGGTGCACCTGCGTGTCACCCCATTCAAAACTTACCAGGGAAGCCTGCAGCGAGTGGCCCATCTCCTTCTCGATGGGGTCGAAATCGCAAACCGTGTTGCCCTTTTCGACGGAACCTCGGTTTTTGATGGCGCCGCAGGCGGCCAGAAGACTCTCGGCGAGGGTGGTTTTACCGGCGGCGCCGTGGCCGACCAGGGCAACGGTGCGCAGTTGGTCACTGGGCTTCTGGCTCATGAGACTCCAATTCAAGTTGCTTGCGGGACAGACCGCAGCCACGCACTGCGGGCCAGCTCTGTCCCCAACAGAATAGTACGGTGGTGCTCAGTTTACTACCGAAGTATTCTCTATTGGGGCAAATGAGCACTGCTGCGGGTGTGTTTGGTTCGCTGCGATCATTCCGCAATTCGGTATCCCATCGCCCGGTATCCTCGCTGGCGTTTCTCCCACATCCGCAGCAGCGCCGGGTGACCGGTATCGACGAAATCGATGATGCGCACATCGGTCTTGGTCGCGTGCTCGCGGTGTAGCCGGCCCGCGTATTGCTGCAATGTACCTTTCCACGAAACCGGCATTGCCAGCACTAGGGTATCGAGCGGTGGGTGGTCAAAACCCTCGCCGACCAACTTGCCAGTCGCAAGCAGTACGCGCGGGGCAACGGGCGGCAGCGCGTTGAGTTCTGTGATCAAGGTGGCGCGCTGCTTCTTGGCGACTCGTCCGTGAAGGACAAACAACGCTGGAACCTTGCCGTCCAGTGTGGTTTGGATGGCATCGAGATGTTCGGTGCGCTCGGTCAGCACCAGCACCTTGCGACCCTGGCCATAGGCGTTGATGACCTCGGCAGCAATCGCGTCCGTTCGGGCTTGGTCGATGGCTAGGTGGCGGAAGACATCCTGAATTCCCGCTTCCTGTGGCAAATCAATCCTCGAGTGCAATGTGCATGGCGTGACCACCAGATCGTGCGGCGCACCTGTGGGTTTGGCAGCGGTGTGCCGAGTAGGCCCGCATTGCATGAAAATTATCGGCTGTTGACCGTCACGGCGAATCGGTGTGGCAGTCAAGCCGAGCACGTATTTGGCTTTGGCCTGCTTCAGAATCGCATCGAACGACGCGGCTCCGACGTGATGGCATTCATCCACAATCACGTGACCGTAGTTTTCGACCAGCGAATTCACTTCACCTTGCCGCGACAAGGATTGCATCACCGCGATGTCGATTTTGCCTGTCGGCTTGGCCTTGCCGCCGCCGATAGTGCCGACCACGCCCTTGCCAACGCCCAAGAATGATTGCAAGCGCTCCTGCCATTGCTTGAGCAGTTCGGTTCGATGCACCAGCACCAGCGTGTTTACGCCGCGGCGCGCAATCATCGCAGCAGCCGCAACCGTTTTGCCAAATGCCGTCGGTGCGCACAGAACGCCTGCGTCGTGATGCAACATGGCGGCCACAGCGAATTCTTGATCCAGCCGCAAAGTACCTGCAAAAGCTACGTCCAGCGGCGACCCCGTGTATCGCTCGTCGATCAGTTCGCAGCCAATGGCGTTGTCCCGAAGGAGTTCCAGCGCAGCATCCAAGCAGCCACGCGGCAATGCAATGTGATTGGGATAGTTTTCGGCGCAGCCGATGACGCGCGGTTCATCCCACACCGAGAAACGCATCGCCTGCTTTTTGTAAAACTCCGGGTTCTGGAACGCGGCCAAACGAATCAGCCGGTTGGCCAGCGACTGCGGCAGTTGTGCCTTCTCGAAATAGATCAGGTTGGCCAGCGTTACTGTGAGCGACTTCGGCATCGGCCCGACCAGTTTCTTGCTGACGGCTGCGGATCGCTTCCACGGCTCTTTTTGATCTTCCTCGTCGATGAACGTCACATCAAGTGGGTGCGCGTTGCCCGTCGCTCTCAGAATGGTGGGCTCGATATCGTGTGCTGGCATTGGCAGGATGGCGGCCAAGAATCCCCACTGATCCCGGTAAGGCAGCAAGTCAGCGTCGACGAACACACTGAATCCCTTCTCACGCGGATGCTTCTGCAGTGGCAGCGCGATCAGGTTGCCAAACCCGCCTTTGGGCATCGAATCCTGATTGGGGAACAGCCGGTCGTAGGATTCGAGCTTCAGCTGGCGAGTGCGAGCACAGGTGTGGCTGATGATGGCAGTACCGAGTCGGCGCGCATCCCGAGCAGATACAGTGCCAGTGAAGAAAATCCAGGCGTGTGCGCCGTTGCCGGAGCGCGAAATCTCAAGGCCGACTGGTACGCCCAGCTCGTGGCACGACTGGGAAAACGCCTTGGCATCTTCCCGCCATTCCGCCTCGTCGAAATCAGCTGCGAGAAAATGGCAGGTGTCGTCACTCAGGAGCGGATAGACGCCGATGGTGCGTTTGCCTATAAGGTGCTCGTAGATGACGGCATCCGACAGCGGGATCAGCAAACGATTGTTGCACTCTCCACACTTGATACGCGGCTTCTCGCAAACACCCGCCAGCCACTCATTGCCACATGCAGGCGTGTAGCCGGTCCTCCCCGTGGTCTTGCTTTCCCATCGGATCGGATAGACATCTGTGCGGCCGCGAAATAGCCGACGAAACAACGCCACCTTTTCGGTGGTTGAAAATCGCGATGGCTCTGGCTCTGGAACGGGCGCAGGCTCTGGTGTGATTATTTCAGGCGGCAAGCGCCATTCGATACCGTGATCTTCCAGCAGCGCAATCAGGCGGGCATTCTCTAATTGCAGCGCCTGCAAGCTGGACAGGAAATCTGTCATCGCTTCCTCACCCGGAGGTAACCGGCATCTCTGGACGCAGCACGGCATTCATCAACAATTGATCGAGAACCGAAAAATCAGTATCGCGCGGCATTGGGGGCAAGACCGACTCGATTCGGGTCAGTTCGTTATCGATGAAGGTATTGATGATGGGCAGCGGCTGGCCGTATTCCGACTCCATTGCGGCGCGCTTGATCACCAGCAATTCGTTAATCGCACTATGCAAAACTGGATCGGTAATGATCACATCGACCAGTTCCTGAAACCGCATTGGTGCCACGCCTCGACCTTGTTCAATCCACAGCGTGGCCAGCAGCGGGCGTAGCACGTAGAGATATTTCTTCAAGCGAACCGTATCGCCACGCAGATATTCACGGTAGTTCTTGCGCGCCATATGAACGTAGTGGTGAAACGACCGCTCGGCTTGGTGCGTTTGCTGGGCGGCATNNTTTTTCAACAGGCCCAGCGCCTTGCGCAACTCCCATCCGTTGATATCGAGTTCGTCGGAGATCGGAATCTCGATCACGTCACGCTGGGCGCTGACCTGTAGATACCACTGCAGCGAATGAACGTAGATGAAGCGCACGTCGTAATCACTGTCGGGCGACGCGAAACCCCAACCGCGACTGCCCGACTCGCAGGCATAAAGCACCCGTACGCCGTATTCTGTTTCGATGCCCGCCAGACGCGCCTGTATGTCGATGCGGATACCGGGATCAATCGGATGTGAACTATTCACTGTTGCTGCCTGACTCAGATCCCGACTCAACCTGCCAGATGAGTCTGTCAAAGTCACTTTCAAACAGCCGGTCCTGCACGATGCGGTATTTCTCAAATTCGCTTTCGGCATGGGCCTTGGCGATTTCCGCCGAGACCTTGCCGGCATCTTTCAGAATTTCGCGATCCCATAGCTTCAGAAAACCACCGAGGCGCTCCTCCCAATCCTGCATGGTCATGGGGATGCGGCGCATGGCCTGGAGTTCGGCCATGTCCAGATAGGCAGAAACGATCCGCTGCATCTGCGCCAGTTCGAACTCGGAGAGGTAGTTTTTGGCGATGGAAACATCGTATTTGTGAATCTTGCCGTGGGGCGCGTTTTCCCAGTGGGTCAGACCCATGTTGTCCTTCTGGTGATCCGCCCGATCCACGATCACCTCGGCCGCCGTCTGCCCGTGAATGGCGTAATGAAGCTTGTTCTGCACTGCTGCAAAAAACCGCTTGGTCGCCGTGGCCGACGTGTCGTAATCCAGTGCCGTCGCGTAAATATCGGTGATCTTCTGGTAGAACTTGCGTTCAGAGAGCCGGATTTCCCGGATCTTCTCCAGCTGCCGCTCGAAGAAATCTTCGGTCAGCACGCTGCCGCCACTCTTCAGGCGATCCGCATCCATGACCCAGCCCTGAATCGTGTAATCCTTGACGATCTGGTTGGCCCATTTACGGAACTGTACCGCGCGCTCGTTTTCGATCTTGAAGCCGACGGCAATGATGGCCTGCAAGCTGTAGTGATCCACCTTGCGCTGAACTTCGCGCTCGCCCTCGGTTTGAACCATTAAGTACTGCTTAACAGTTGCCTCACGCTCCAGCTCGTTGTCGGCATAGATGCGTTTCAAGTGCTGGCTGACCGCCGGCACCGACACATCGTAGAGCGTGGCCATCATTTTTTGCGTGAGCCAGAGGTTTTCATCCTCGTAGCGCATTTCTACGCTGGCGTTGCCATTGCCGGTAGCCGCGACAAATGTCAGGTACTCGGCCGCCGATGAACGGACGATAGAAACCTCATTTTTCTTGGCTACTTTCTGTGGTTTGTTCTTGCTCATTTATCCCCTGTCCGCGCCGATGCCGATGCGCGCATTGTCACCGAAACCCAGTCGGCGACCCAGACCATGCTCGATGCCGACGGGGAATTTAATGTGCCGGAAGCGCTGACCCGGCTGGAAGCGGAATTGCGCCTTAGCAAATCGTCGCTGGCTGAACTGGAGGGGAAGCGAGACGCCTTGCTTACCGAGTTGCGGGAATTGCCCACGGTGATTCGTGAGGCCGAGCGCGTGTTTATTGGTTGCCGCGCTGATGTCGTCGAGATCGAACTGTACGAGCAATTTATGCCCGCCATGACCCTGTTCGCCAGAGCGTCCGCTGCTCGCCGGCAGAACGACTACCGCCACGACGAAACCCGGTTCGAGATCGAGATTCCACGCGAGTTGATTGAACCGGCCGAAGCGACCCTGGCGGCGGAATTGCCGACGGCGTAATGACTCCAGCGGATGGCAGCGAGTCGCGGCATAGCGGCCATCCGTGCTGACGCAGACGTTTCGGGATGCGTCAGTTGAGAGCCATGCCACGTAATGCACGCCGGCGCTGACTGCGAAAGGCATCGCAGAAAGCCGGCACCCCCAACAACCTGGAGACAACGATGGAAATCAAACCAACCCAATTCGATATGACCAATCCGTTCGCGCCCATGCAACAGCGGATGAATCAGGTCGAGACCGTCCTGCGGCAGATGCCGCCAGCACAACGCGAACAACTATTGGCTGAAATGCTGCCGCCTATTCCAATGCACCAGCCTTCGCCGCTGACTGAGCCTGCCGTGACGATGGTGACGGTCAAGGTCGATGAGTGGGATGGCGGGCCAACCGCACAGCAACGTTATCCCACCGCCGTTCTCCGGCCACGCCGCATTGTGGGCTACATCCCCTGGCAGTGGCGCTGGATCGTCGCCGGCATCCGCCTGACACGGATCGTGCGCAAGTCGGCCAAGCAGCAGATGAAGCAGTTCAACAAGCTGCAGCGCCAGATGATTCGACGGGTCCTTCCTCGCCGCAATGCCATGCGGGGGGCGCGAGCGCGCTGATGCGCTACCGACAGCCAACGAAATAAGGTTACCACCCAGGTTACCGGTTACCACCCCATGGAGAAATCCATGAACACCACGACACCGAACCCCCACGCGCATTTCCTGATGCCGGTGGGCGACGACACAACCGAGTTTGAACTGGCCGTGATGGGCTGGTCGCCGCCGGCCATGAAGTCCTGTGGATTCCGATCTGCGAAGTCGCCGATGGACCGGACGGCATTGCCGACGCCCGCGACGAAGCCAATCACTTCGGCGGCCCTCGGCCTATCCACGACTTCTCCGATTTCTACCGCCTGCCCATCGGACTCAAGGGCTGGGTGTTCCCGGCGCATCTGGAAGACACGGATGTGATCTGCCTGCGCGAAGCTCCTGGCGAAATTAGCTTCGGCCGTCTCCAGCATCCTGACTCCGGTCAGCGTCTCACCTACCGATACAACACCGAGGCACCCATTCGCCGCCAAGCCCTCTGGTGCCGTACCGAGCGCGAGTTATGACTTGGCTTCTGCCCGGGAAGAAGCGTTCATGCAACTCCCTCAACAACCGGAGTCTCCGATGAGCAAACCACCCACCATCGCCGCGCAACTGGCGACGCTGCCCCAACTGCCCCAGGATCATCTGTGGGCACTGTGGGACGAACATTTCCCGCGCCGCCCGTCGCGAGTCAATCGGCGCTACCTTGAAGCGCGCTTGACCTACCGCCTGCAGGAGATCGCTCTGGGCGGTTTGTCGCCAGCGGTCAGGGCACATCTGGCCGACTGCGGCGAGCGGCATTCCAAGATTAAGGTCGGACGCGGCCCCGAGGTGCGGATGATGCCGGGCACCACCTTGATCCGGGAATGGGATCGGCGCGAATACCGCGTGACCGTCTTGCCCGATGGGCTCTATGAACTGAATGGGCAGCGCTACAAAAGCCTGTCGGCGGCAGCGCGCGCCATCACCGGCACGCACTGGTCGGGACCAGCCTTCTTCGGCGTGAAGGGCGGGCGCAAATGAACCTCACCGTCCCGAAACGTTGTGCCGTCTATTGCCGGGCGTCGAGCGACGAGCGGCTTGATCAATCTTTCAATTCCCTCGATGCGCAGAAGGAAGCCGGGTTGGCCTACATTGCCAGCCAGCGTGCCGAGGGTTGGATTCCCGTTTCAGACGACTACATCGATCCCGGCTTCACTGGTGGCAATATGGATCGGCCCGGGCTGAAACGGCTGATGGCCGACATCGAGGCCGGCAAGATCGACATCGTGGTGGTGTACAAGATTGATCGCCTGACCCGCAGTCTCGGCGACTTTTCGCGGCTGATCGAAGTCTTCGAGCGGCACAAGGTGTCATTCGTTTCGGTCACGCAGCAATTCAATACCACGACGTCGATGGGCCGGCTGATGCTGAATATCCTCCTGTCCTTTGCGCAGTTCGAACGCGAGGTCACCGGCGAACGCATCCGCGACAAGATTGCGGCCAGCAAGGCCAAGGGCATGTGGATGGGTGGCCATCCGCCACTGGGCTATTGCATCGAAGATCGTCGGCTGATCGTTGTCGACATTGAGGCCGATCTGGTCATGCGCATCTTCACAGATTTCACCCGGTGCCGGTCAACCACTGATCTCGTGCGGCAGTTAGCCGCCGACGGCAAAACCAACAAACAGGGCAAGCCGTTCAGCAAGCAGATGCTCTACAAGTTGATGCACAACCGCGTCTATCTCGGCGAGATTCCCCACAAGGGGAAAAGCTACCCCGGCGCACACGTGGCCATCATCGATCAGACGCTGTGGGATGCTGCCCACGCGGTTCTCGCGGAGAACAACCGACAACGCACCTCCGAGACGTGGCAGCGTCGTCAGCCGGAGGCATTGCTGCTCGGGTTGTTCTACACGGCAGACGGCGAGAAATTCCAGCCGGCTTTCACGTGCAAGCCAAACGGCAAGCGCTATCGCTACTACGTGCCGAACCGCAAAGTGCGCTTCGGTGTCGACGCCAGTCCAGCAGGCCGGGTGCCGGCAGAACCCATCGAGCAGATGGTGCTGGCGCAGGTCCACACCGCGTTGGCAGCGCCGGAAATGGTGTAGTCGGTGTGGGACGTGGTCAGGGCCGAGTGTTCGGACATCACCGAGCCCGAGGTGGTGCTGCCATTGCGCCAGCTTGGGCTGGTCTGGGAGCAATTGTTTCCGGCTGAGCGCCAGCGCATCGTTCAGTTGCTGATCGAGCGGGTGACGCTGCGTGAGGACGGCTTTGAGATTGTCTGGCGCGACGTAGGTTGGCACACGCTGGCCGGCGAGATGCGGCCGGGCACGATTGGGGCGGAATTACTGGAACTCGAACAGCAGCAGGAGGCATTGGCATGACACGGATTATTCAGACGGGCGCGGCGGTCCGGCAGTCGGGGGCGAAACTCACCACCTTCATTCCGGTGCGAATCAAACGGCACGGTGGGCGCAAGGTGGTGATTCCGGCGGCGGCCGGAGACAAGATGCCGGCGCGCGACGCGCCGATCCTGACGGCGCTGTCCAAGGCATTTCACTGGCAGCGGTTGATCGACGAGGGCATCGTAAAGAGCGGATCGGACATTGCTCGCCAGGAGGGGCTGCATCAGACGACCGTCAATGAACTACTACGGCTGGCGTTGCTCTCGCCAGCGGTGGTGCGCAGCATCCTCGATGGGCACCAGCCGAAGACCTTGAGTCTGATCTGGCTGAAGAACAATCTGTTGCCGACGGACTGGGACGAGCAGCACGCGCTGTTTGATGGATTTGACGCGTAGAACGGGTTTGCAATGTTTCTGGTCAGTGCAGTTGCCGCACAACCATCGGCCCGAAAACCGCATGAAATCGAGGGGTCGAGCGTCGGCCAGCCACAGGTCAAATGGAGAAAAGAGAGGATTCTGGGTGCCGGCGGGCAGGAAAACGGTGGTATTTCCGACTTGCCGACAACGCATTGCCGCGCGGAACCTCGCCAACACTGGCGCTACGGGCAGAAAAAAGCCCAACCGATAAGGGTTAGGCTCTTTAAATTGGTGGAGAGGAGGAGGATCGAACTCCCGACCTCTGCATTGCGAACGCAGCGCTCTCCCAGCTGAGCTACCCCCCCACACGATTCGGGCACGGTTCCCAATATACACGGGCTTGGGGCATTTCTCCAACTTCTGATACTTTGCGGGACAGACCGGAGCGCTGCGACGCTTTGTCCTCAACTGACCAGGTGCTACTTGCTGCGCCGCACCCGCAGCAGTTCGTCCAGAATCAGACAGACCGCGCCGATAGTGATGGCGCTGTCGGCCACGTTGAAGGCGGGGAAGTGCCCACCGGGAAAAGCGAAGTCCAGCCAGCGCCAGTGGAAGTCCAGAAAGTCGATCACGTAGCCGTGCACCAGCCGGTCCACCACGTTGCCGATGGCGCCGCCCATGATGCAGGCCAGCGCGAAGGCGAACAGCTTTTGGCCGGCGTGGGACTTGAGCATCCACAGGATAAAGCCCACCGCCACCACGCCCACGGCAGTGAAGAACCAGCGCTGCCAGCCCGAGCCGCCGGCCAGAAATGAAAACGCTGCGCCGGTATTGTGGGCGCGCACAACGTTGAAGAAGCTGGTCACGTAGGTGCTGTTGCCCAACTGGTAGTTGCCGGCGATCAGCACCTTGGTGAACTGGTCGGCCATCAGGATGATCAGGGCCAGACCCAGCCAATGCAACATGCCGCCACTGGCTGATTTGTAACTGCGGGCCATCAGGCAAAGCTCCTGGCTTCTTCAGCACCGGACAGGTTGCTGGCGCAGCGGCCGCAAATGGTCGGGTGGGCAGGGTTGGCGCCGATGTCGTCGCGGTAATGCCAGCAGCGCTCGCATTTGGTGTCGTTTGAGGCCTTGACCGTTACGGACATTGCCTCTCCAGCTATCAATTCAATAGCCGATGTGATGAACACGAACTTCAGATCGGCGCCCAGGCTGGCCAGCAGGTTGTGGTCGACGGTGTCCACCGTCAGGCTAACGTTGGCCTGCAGCGACGAGCCCACTTGGCCCTGCTCGCGCAGCACTTCGATTTCCTTGTTGACGGTGTCGCGCAGTTCGCGGATGCGGTTCCACTTGGCCAGCAGCGGCGAGTCGGGCGCAGCAAAACTGACGTAGGTGTCCATGAAGATCGAGTCGGCGCTCGCAGCAGGGGTGCGACCCGCCTCGCGCAGCACGGCCCAGGCCTCCTCGGCGGTGAAGCTCAGGAACGGCGCCATCCAGCGCAGCATGGCTTGCGTGATCTGCCACAGCGCGGTCTGCGCGCTGCGCCGCGCCAGCGACTTGGGTGCGGTGGTGTACAGGCGGTCTTTCAACACGTCGAGGTAGAAGGCGCCCAGGTCTTCGCTGCAATAGATTTGCAGCTTGGCCACCACCGGGTGAAACTCATACACCTCGTAGTGCGCCAGGATGTCGGCCTGCAGTTGCGCCGCACGCGCCAGCGCATAACGGTCGATCTCCAGCATCTGCGCCAGCGGCACGGCGTCGATGTGCGGGTCGAAGTCACAGACGTTGGCCAGCAAGAACTTCAGCGTATTGCGCACGCGCCGGTAGGTGTCGACGACGCGGGCCAGGATCTTGGTGTCGATGCTCAGGTCACCCGAGTAGTCGGTCGAGGCGCACCACAGGCGGATGATCTCGGCGCCCATCTTGTCGCTGACCTCTTGCGGCGCCACCACGTTGCCCATGCTCTTGCTCATCTTGCGGCCCTGGCCGTCCACGGTGAAGCCGTGGGTCAGCAGGCCACGATAGGGTGCACGGTCGTACATGGCGCAGGCCGTCAGCAGCGAGCTGTGGAACCAGCCACGGTGTTGGTCGTGGCCCTCCAGGTACAGGTCGGCCTCAGGACCGGGCGCACCGGTGCGTGGGTCGATCTCTTCGTGGCCGCTGCCGGGGTGCGAGCCCTTCAGTACCGTGGTGTGGGTGGTGCCGGAGTCGAACCAGACCTCCAGGATGTCGGTGCTCTTGGTGTAGTGGGCGGCGTCCTCGGCGCCCAGGATGGATTCGGTGGTGGCCTTGCTCCAGGCTTCGATGCCACCCTGTTGCACCATGTCGGCGGCGATGTCCATGATCTCCATGGTGCGCGGGTGCAACTCGCCGCTGTCCTTGTGCAGGAAGAAGGGCACCGGCACGCCCCAACTGCGCTGGCGGCTGATGCACCAGTCGGGCCGGTTGGCAATCATGTCGCGCAGGCGGGTGCGGCCATTCTCGGGATAGAAGGCGGTTTGGTCGATCGCGTCCAGCGCGGTCTGGCGCAGTGTCTTGGGCGCCTTGTCCTTGGTAAAGACCCCCACGCCCTCGTCCATGCGCACAAACCATTGGGCCGCCGCACGGTAGATCACCGGCGTCTTGTGGCGCCAGCAATGCGGGTAGCTGTGGACGATCAGCTGGCTGGCCAGCAGGCGCTCATGTGTGCGCAGCGTGTCGAGGATGACCGGGCAGGCTTTCCAGATGTTGAGGCCGCCAAACAGCGGCAGGTCGGCGGCATACGCGCCGTTGCCTTGCACCGGGTTCAGTATGTCGTCGACCTTCATGCCGTGCGCCACGCAACTGTTGAAGTCATCCACGCCGTAGGCGGGTGACGAGTGCACGATGCCGGTGCCGTCGGTGTCGCTGACGTAGTCGGCCAGGTACACCGGCGACAGGCGCGCGTAGCCTGGGTCCACGTCGTACAAGGGGTGCTTGAAGTTCAGCCCAGCAAGCTGTTTGCCGCTGGTGGTGGCGATGACGGTGCCGGCGAGGCCGTAACGCTCCAGGCATTTCTCGACCAGCGTGTCGGCCAGCAGCAGCACGCCGCGTGGCGTGTCCACCAGGGCATAGGTCAACTCGGGGTGGGCGTTGAGCGCCTGGTTGGCCGGAATGGTCCAGGCGGTCGTGGTCCAGATGACGATGAAAGCGGACTTGTGTTCCAAGCGCGACGCGACCAGCGCCGAGGACGGGTAATCCGAAAGATTGCCAGGAAAGAAAGCCTGCAGCAGGGCCTGCTTGTCGGCCGCTTCAAAGGCCACATCCAGTGTGTCGCTCTTCTTGTCGGCGTATTCGATTTCGAACTCGGCCAAGGACGAGCCGCAGTCAAAACACCAGTACACGGGCTTGAGGCCCCGGTAGACAAAGCCACGCTCCACCACGCGCTTGAAGGCACGGATTTCATCCGCCTCGTTGCGGAAGTCCATGGTGCGGTAGGGCTGATCCCACTGGCCGAGCACACCCAGGCGCTTGAAGTCGGCGCGCTGCTGGTCGATTTGCTCGGTGGCGTAGGCGCGGCTCTTGGCCTGCATGTCGTCGCGTGGCAGGTTGCGGCCATGCAGCTTCTCGATGGCGTTCTCGATCGGCAGACCGTGGCAGTCCCAACCGGGGATGTATTGCGCGTCCATGCCTTTGAGCTGGCGCGTCTTGACGATCATGTCCTTGAGGATTTTGTTGGCCGCGTGGCCGATGTGGATCTGGCCATTGGCGTAGGGCGGGCCGTCGTGCAGCACGAACAGCGGCTGGCCCTTGCGTGCGGCGCGCAATTTCTTGTACAGGCCCTGTTCGTCCCAGGCCTTGACCCACTGCGGCTCGCGCTTGGGCAAGTCGCCCCGCATGGGGAAGGGGGTGTCGGGCAGGTTCAGGGTGCTGCGGTAATCGGTGGTGGTGGCGTTGGTGTTGGTGTTGGGGGCTTCAGACATGGCGCGGATTCTTGACTGGCATCGGCAAGCTCTGCCCGAATGGGAGATCGGGTACGGACAAGTGGGGAAATCGCTCGCCCTGAGCTTGATTCAAGGGCGGCGACTGCAAGACGGATCGTCTAAATTCGGTCGCGCGTCACTTGGCGATGGGTCTGCCCGTGCAGGGAGGCAAAAAACACGCGCGCATCGTCGCAGTCCTTGGCAATGCCGCGTTTGAGGGCATCCAGACTGTCGTAGCGCAACTCGTCATGTAGTTTGTGCAGCAGTTCCACGCGCACGATTTTACCGTAGGCCTCCTGGCCGGCCAGGCTAGCCGGCCAATCCAGGCAATGGGTTTCCAGCAAGACCCGTCCGCCATTGACATCATTCGGGTCGAGCGAGGGGCGAATGCCCAGGTTGGCCACGCCGGCGAGCGGGCCATCGGTCAGCCCGTGCACCAGCACCGCGAAGATGCCGCTGGCGGCCGGCTTCCAGTGTGCAAAGCGCAGGTTGAGCGTGCGAAAACCGAGTTCGCGCCCAAGCTTGCGGCCATGCACCACATGGCCCGAAATGCAATAGGGGTGACCCAGCAGGCGGGTCACGTCGTCCATGCGGCCCGTGCCCAGGGCCTCGCGCACCGCCGAGCTTGACACGCGCAGCCCATGCACCTCGTAGCTGTTCATGCGCGCCACGTCAAAATCCTGTGCGTCGCCGGCCGCATCGAGCATGGTGTAGTCGCCCGCGCGCTTGGCGCCGAAGCGAAAATCGTCGCCCACCAGCACGTAGCGCGCGTGCAGGCCCCGCACCAACACGTCACTGATGAACTGCTGCGGGCTCATCGACGCCGTGTGCGCGCCAAAAGGCAGCACCACCACTTGATCAATGCCGCACTTTTCGAGGTCGAGCAATTTGTCACGCAGGGTGCCCACCCGTGCTGGCGCCAGGTCGGGCTTGACCGCCACCGCGGCGAAATAGTCGCGCGGATGAGGCTCGAAGGTCAGCACGCTGCTGCGCACGCCGCGTTGGCGCGCCTCCGCGCACAACAGCGCCAACATGGCCTGGTGCCCGCGGTGCACGCCGTCGAAATTGCCAATCGTCAGGGCGCACGCGGCGGCGATGTCGGGGTGATGGAAGCCGCGAAAAACTTTCATGGGTGCGTTATCTTTTTGATAGCAGATCGGACTGTCTCGGTCAGCGTCTGACGCGAGGCAGTCACCAAAACAGGGTATATTGTGTCTCAGCGGTGCCAGGCTCGTCCTGGTGCGTCCTGCAAGGTTCGTTCAACGGTGCCAGGAGGCGTGTTTTGAAGGTCTTGAAGCTGTCAGCGCAAGGGCTGCCCCAGTCGTGGATTTCGCTGGAGCAGGCGGTCATCCACTACGCGGCGCAAGAGGTGCGTTGGGAAGTGGGCGCCCAGATTGCCGTGTTTCATGGCGGCCATAACGCGCGCACGGGCGAGCAGTCGATCATCACCGTCAACAGCATCATCGGCACCAAGGGCGTGCCCAACATCAGTCCGTTCAGCCTGCGTCCTGGCCTGACAAACGGCAAGTTGTTCGCCCGCGACCGTAACCTGTGCGCCTATTGCGGCGGGCAATTCCATGACGATGATCTGACGCGCGAGCACATCATTCCGTTTGCGCAGAATGGCGTCGACAAGTGGATGAACGTGGTCACCGCGTGCCGCCCCTGCAACCACCGAAAGAGCCACCGCACACCCGAGCAGGCGCACATGCCCTTGCTTTACGCACCCTACGTGCCCAGCCTGTGGGAGGACTTCATCTTGCGCAACCGGCGCATATTGGCCGATCAGATGGAGTTCCTGATGGCTCATGTTCCCAGGTCATCGCGCTTGTTGGTCTGAGCGTTCTGTTCACACGGTAAGACTCATGTAAGCGCAGTGGATCGGCTGTTGGCGTCATTTGTGGCGACCGCCGGATTGCATGGCGCTTGTTACAAATTGTCACCCGAAAGCGTGCACCGATTGTCGAAAAATTGTCGTGCCGGGCTCACAAATCAACGCTTGGTCCAGTCTGCTGTGCGATCATGTGCGACGTGCCATTTTGGTGACGCAAACCCTACGCTGGCGACGACATGACTCGATCACAAGTAGGTCTTCGCTGAACACTGTTTTCAACCGCGATCTCTTTGCTTGGATTCCTGGAAGATTCGATGAACGCCAACCCGTCGTCATCCCCGAATACCGCTGATCGCGAGTCGCGGGCCTGGAAACGCCGCCTGCTGCGCGCCATGGTTGGCAAGACCTTGGCCTATTTCGCCGAACGCGAGACCGTCCACCTCAAAATGGTGCGTGACCATTTGCTCGACATCGCGGACGGCAAACTGTCCCTGGCGCAAGCTCAAAACGTGCGTTCCGCCGCCGTGATGCTGGATCGCCGCACCGACGCCTTCAAGCGCGCTTTTCAGGAGGCCATGCAAGCCGCGCTGGACGAAGAATTGGCGGCTGCCTTGCCCGAGGCCGATACGCCCGGTTTTCGCCGAATCGCCACAGTGGATGAACTCGACGGCATGTCGTTGAGCCTGATTGATGTCGCGGAAGTTGACCGTATCTTGCTGTTGGACCGGATCTCGCAGCGTTTTAACACCCATTACGAGGCCAGCGTACTGCCCTTGACGCAGCGTATCGGCATTCTGCTTGGTTTGGAGGCGCAGTCGATCTCGAACAACCCCTTTCGCCCCCAGGTCTTCATTCGCGCGTTCATGACCGCTTGGGAGAAAGGCGGCTTTGACGACCAGGCTACCGAAGATCTGATTGGCTCGCTGGAGCCCGAACATGGTATCGATCTGGCCCCCTTGTATGCCGACCTGATCACCACGCTGACCCATGCCGGCGTGGCCGCGCAGGCGGGACACCGCATCAAGAAGTCCGTGGGAGGTTCGAACTTCGCCCCATTGGGCGGCTCGACGTTCGCATCCTTGGGCGGCGAGAGTGAACCGGCGATGAGTCAGCGGGGCGCGCTGGAGGGCTCTGATTCTGGCGCGCCGCGCTCGGCCTGGGGCGCGCTCGCGCCGGCGGGCCGGAGCATTGCATCCCACGCACGGCAGTTTTTGCAGCGCCTGGGTTTGAGCTCGCAGGCGGGCCGCTTGACCGGCCAGGCGGATCGGTCGGAAGGCATCTCGGACACCACCGAGCGCCCGGTTTTCGAGGCGGCGGACCCGGAACTGATGGGCTACTTGGGGGGCCTTCAGGCGGGTGCCGGCGCCTCCTCTGCTTACCAGTATCTGGAGGGGCAAGACCCAGCCAACCAAAACGTGCTGCGCCAGATGCGCGACCGCGAGGAGATTCGTCGCGCGCCCGAGTTGGACCGCGGCACGGTCGATGCGCTGGCCGAGGTGTTTGACTTTGTGTTCGCCGATCAAGCTATCCCGATGCAAATGAAGGTTGTGATCGGTCGCCTGCAGATCCCGGTGCTCAAGGCGGCCATGATCGACCGCGATTTTTTCCTGTCAGCCGACCACCCGGCGCGCAAGCTGGTCGACACACTGGCATCGGCCTCGATTGCGTGGGCGCCGGAGAAGGGTGAAGACGATCCGCTCTACGTACGGATCGAGACTACCGTCAAACGCGTGTTGAACGAGTTTGAAGACGATCTGGCCCTGTTCAGCGAGTTGCTGCTGGAGTTCAGCGAGTTCCTGTTCGAGACTGAACAGCAGGCGCAACAACAGATTGAACCAGCCGCGGTCCAGGAGCGCGACAAGGAGTCCCTCGATGCGGCGCTGGCGCATGCCGACGAGGTGGTGCACGCCCGCATCAGCGCGCTGCCCGCCACCTTGCCGCTGGCGCCGTTCCTGACGCCGTTCCTGACCACCCAGTGGCGCGAGGTCATCGCGCACGCCTGGCTGGATGCCGAGACCAGTCCGGGTCACTGGGAGGCGGCATTGGCCAGCATGGATTTGCTGATCTGGAGTACCCAGCCCAAGACCCATTCGGATGAACGCAAGAAGCTGGTGGGTGTGTTGCCCGATCTTGTGCGCAGTCTGAACACCGGCCTGGATTCGATCAACTGGATCGGTGACGAGCGCGCCACCTTCACGCGCCGCCTGATTGCCACCCACATGCTGGCGATCAGGATGAACCAGCCGACCGTGGACGACTCCAAGGCGGCGGCGCTGGAAGCCAGTGCCAGTCAGGAGGCCATCGACGCGCTGGACCAACGGCGTGCGGGCAAACTGGCCGGTCAGACCGACGAGTACGATGCGATGGCGCAGTCGCTGACACGTGGGACCTGGTTTGACTTCGCCCACGAGGACGACGCAGGCAGCCACCGTTGTCGGTTGAGCTGGGTCAGCCCGATGCGCACGCGCCTGCTGTTCACCAATCGGGACGGTTTTGACGCCTTTGTTCGCTCTGAACGGGAAGTCGCCACCCTGCTGCGTGACGGGCGGCTGGCCATGATTGATCAGGTGCCCATCGTTTCCCGGGCGATAGACAAGCTCATGGCCGGCAGCGTCGAGTCAGACATGCACCTGCTCGTCTGAGCGCAGGCCCGGTGAGGGGCCCGCTACCGGTTCAGGCGAAGACGCCGGCCGTGTCCTCCATCCGGGCCGACACTTCGCCCAGATGGTGCATTGAGTCGCCGTAGGTCATTTCCAGTTGCGTGAGCTTCTTGAAGTAGTGGCTGACAATGTACTCGTCGGTCACGCCAATACCGCCGTGCAACTGCACCGCCTGCTGACCCACAAAACGCATCGACTGGCCAAGCTGCACCTTGGCCCGTGCCATCGCGGCCCGACGTTCGGCTGCCGGCGCGTTGAGCTTGAGCGCGGCGTAATAACTCATCGAGCGAGCGAGTTCGAGTTGCATCTTCATGTCAGCCGCCCGGTGGCGCAGAGCCTGGAAGCTGCTGATCACGACGCCAAACTGCTTGCGTGTGTTGAGGTATTCGGCGGTGATGGCCATGGTCTTGTCCATCACCCCGACCGCCTCGGCGCACGCGGCGGCAATGCCGATGTCGGCGGCGTGTTCCAGAGCGGTGAGACCATCCATCGTGATCAAATTTGCGGCGGCATTGTTCAATACCACCTCGGCGGCCCGACCACCATCTTGCGTGCCGTAGCCGCGTGTCGTGACCCCGGCGGAGGTGCTTGGCACCAGGAACAGCGCGACTTGGTTGCCCACTTTGGCCGGTACGATCAAGGCGTCCGCCTGGTCGCCCGCCGGGACGACGCTCTTGGTCCCGTTCACGTACCAGGCACCATCCAAAGCGGTCGCCGTTGCCTCGCAACAATCCAACCGGTAACGCGCCGCGCGCTCCTGGTGCGCCAGCACGATCAGGGCTTCGCCACTCGTGATCTTGGGTAGCCACTCCGATTGGACGGCTGCTGGCGCATGGCCCGACAGGACGCCGCCGGCGATCAGCGTCTGGGCAAATGGTTCGAGCACGATGCCGCGCCCCAGTTCCTCCATCACCACCATGCCCTCCACCGGGCCCATGCCCAGGCCGCCGTGCTCCTCGCTGATGTACAGGCCGCACAGGCCCAGCTCTGCGATCTCGCCGTAGGCAGCGCGGGAGAAGCCGCCGGCCTTGACCGTGGCGCGGCGACGCTCGAAGGTGTAGCCCTTGTCGACCCATTTGCGCACTGCGTCGCGCAGTTGTTCTTGATCGTCAGAAAAATCGAANNTCAGTTGGGGTCAGAGCACATTTGCAGCGCAAAGTGGTCTGACCCACAAGGTTTCAGGTTCAGTCGGGGACAGGGCTGGCTCGCTGTGCGTCGCTGTAGCCTGTCCCGCCATTACCCTAGAACCACCTGCGACACGATGTTGCGTTGCACCTCATTGCTGCCACCGTAGATGGTGGTCTTGCGCAGGTTGAAGTAGGTTGACGCCAGCGGCGCACAGTGCGCCGCGCCGACGTGGTCGCCTTGCCAGCCCGCCTCCATCGCTTCATGGATCAGCGGCAGGGAATAGGGCCCGGCCGCCAGCATCATCAACTCGGCGTAACGCTGCTGGAGCTCGCTGCCGCGAATCTTCAGCAGGCCGGCAATGTCGAGCGATTGTTTGCCCGATTTCTCGGCCGCCAGCACGCGAAGCACCAGCATTTCCAGCGCCACCACTTCCACTTCGAGCTTGGCAATCTCATCGCGGAAACGGCTGTCGTCGTAGACCCCTTCGGCCTTGGCAATGCGCTTGAGGCGCTCTAGCTCGCGTTTGCTTCGGTTCACGTCGGCAATGTTGGTGCGCTCGTGGCTGAGCAGGTGCTTGGCATAGGTCCAACCCTTGTTTTCTTCGCCAATCAGGTTGACCAAAGGCACCTCAACGTTGTCAAAGAAGACTTCGTTTACTTCGGCCTCGCCGTCGAGCAGCATGATCGGGCGCACCGACACGCCGGGTGATTTCATGTCGATCAGCAGGAAGCTGATGCCGGTCTGGGGCTTGCCTTCGTTGCTGGTGCGTACCAGGCAAAAGATCCATTCGCCATACTGGCCCAGTGTGGTCCAGGTCTTCTGGCCGTTGACCAGGTACTTGTCGCCTTGTCGCTCGGCACGGCATTTGACGGAAGCCAGGTCCGAACCAGAGCCCGGCTCACTGTAGCCCTGGCTCCACCACACCTCGCCGCTGGCGATGCCGGGCAGAAAGCGTTGTTGCTGTTCGGCGTTGCCAAAGGCCATGATCACTGGCGCCACCATCACGGGGCCGAAGGGCACCACGCGTGGCGCGCCGGCCAGGGCGCATTCTTCTTCAAACAGGTGTTTTTGCACCGAATTCCAGCCCGGGCCACCGAACTGCTTGGGCCAGGCGTGGCCGAGCCAGCCCTTTTTACCCAGGATTTTGGCCCAGCGCTGCATGTCGTCGCGGCTCAGACGCAGGGCGTTGTGCACCTTGTGCGAAATATCAGCCGGCAAGTTGTCGCGCACCCAGGCGCGAATCTCGGTGCGGAACTGCTGTTCCTCGGGGGTGAAAGCCAAGTCCATAGAAGGGTCTCCAGTCAGAGAGCACGTTTTAGCACGATCGTTCTATTGTGTCTGTCCAGGTGGCGACAAGCCCAGCTCACTGCAGAGTTGCTGCACCGTGGCGCGTAGCGCGGCGACCTCGGACTCCAGCCGGTCGATGCGTGCCTGGGTTTCCTGGTTCAGGCTGGTGCCGCCACTGCGGTCCGCGCTGGCCTGCCCGGTCTGCGTCGGGTCTACCGGCCCGCATAGCAAGTGGGCCCAGCGTTGCTCGCGGGCGCCAGGGGCACGGGCCAGCTTGATCACCAGCGGCCCGCCCTTTTCCGCCGAGCGGTCCTGTAGTTCTTCGAGAAACCCCTCCACCGAGGAAATGTCGGCGAACTTGTACCAACGCTCGCAGTTCAGGCGCAGTTCGGCGGCGGTCTGGGCGCCGCGCAGCATCAGCACGCCGAGCAACACCGCCGATTGCTCGGGCACCCCGATGCCGCGCTGGGCGTTGTGTTCGAAACGGCGCACCCGGGCGCCGCTGACTTCACGCACCAACTGCGCTTCTTGCAGGGTTTCGATGGCGCCCAGAATCTGCGCTTCGTCAAGCTCCATCAAGGGTTCGCGACTAGATTTCTGGTTGCAGCCCAGCAGCAGGGTNNACGCGGGCTTCGATCAGGGAGAGGGTGGGGGTGGGAGTGCTCAAGGTGATAATCCTGCCTGGTTTGAGGGTCGCACGCGCAGGCGGCCTGCACATACTCGATTCATGAAAAACATCGTCATTTTGATCTCAGGCGGCGGCTCCAACATGGCCGCCATCGTCAACACTGCCAAGCGGGACAACTGGGCCGGCCGTTTTGGGGCGCGCGTGGCCGCCGTAATCAGCAATAGGGCCGAGGCCAAAGGGCTGCTGTTTGCCGCCGAGCAAGGCATCCCCACGGCGGTTGTCAGCCACAAGAGTTTTGCCTCGCGCGAGGAATTCGACGACGCGCTGGCCAAGGTGATTGACCGCTACGAGCAGCCCGGTGAACCCGCGCTGCTGGTGCTGGCCGGCTTCATGCGCATCCTCACGCCCGGATTTGTCGGCCGCTATGCCGGGCGATTCCTCAACATCCATCCTTCGCTGTTGCCGGCGTTTGCGGGGCTGCACACGCACGAGCGCGCGCTGGACGCGGGCTGCAAGGTGGCCGGCGTCACGGTGCACCAGGTTACTGCGGAACTGGACCACGGTCCGATCTTGGCGCAGGCCGTGGTGCCGGTGCTGCCGGGGGATACGGCAGAGGCGCTGGCGGCGCGCGTGCTGACGCAGGAGCACCTCATCTACCCCCGGGCGATTGCTGAATTGCTACAAAAGAAGTAGCGCACTCGTGTGTGTGGCAGTGCTCAAGGGCCGACCATGTTCTCCGGCCTGACCCA
>CXWL01017265.1_pt1 | contig 30083 bp, 34 predicted proteins | sample 590931 | NCBI WGS metagenome assembly CXWL01 (sample SAMEA3498368, study PRJEB10139) | groundwater metagenome | biome: water well; material: biofilm material | place: Germany | collected 2015-04-27 | reverse complement strand
CCCGCGGCAGTGAGGCTGAGACTGTCGGTGCCGAGTGGTCGAGCCATGGTTGCGCGGCGGGATCGTGGGCCAGGGGGATCAACCCTTGACAGCGCCCGCCATCCCTTCTTTGAAGTGTCGTTGGAAAGCGAAGTAGATGATCGCCATCGGAATCGTCATCAGGACCGATGCCATCATGATCGTGTGCCACGGGGTCGAACTGCCGAACTGACCGCGAAGTTGCGCGAGGCCGACGGGCAAGGTGCGAAGTTCGTTCCGGTTGACGGCGATAAGTGGGTGTAGGAACTCGTTCCACGCGCCGACGGTCGACAAGATGGCGAGCGTGATCACGGCCGGGCGAGCGACGGGCAAGATGACCTTGGTGAAGGTGCGGAACCTGCTTGCGCCATCGATCGCAGCGGCCTCCTCGAGCTCGATCGGAATCTGCTCCATGAACTGCTTCATGAGAAAGATCCCGAAGGCATCGAACATCAGCGGCAGGATCAACCCGGCATAGGTGTTGATCAGCCCGAGTTCCTTGAGCAGGATGAATCGAGGAATCGCCAAGACGATTGCCGGCACCATCATCACCGCGAGGATCACGCCGAAGACCAGCCTGTAGCCGGGGAACTTGATTCGGGCCAGCGAGTACCCGGCCAAGGCCGACAGCATCACGCGACCACCCACGACGCAGGCGGTGACGACGACCGAATTGAACGTCCATCGGGCGAACAGGATGCGATCGCTGTCGAGTCCCCGTAGGCCATCCAAGGTTGGCGAGCCCTGAGATCTGTCGAACCCAAGGCTTGACGCGTGAGCAGCAAAGTCGGGAAGGCTCTTGAAGCTCGTGACCACGGCAAGGACGAACGGCAGCACGTAGAAGCTGCCGACGACGATCAAGGCGATGTAGATGAATCGCCGCATCGCTTTCGATGGCGCCAACGGGTCGGACCGCTTGGCGCTTCGGTCGCCTCCGGTTCTTCCGATCATGCTGCCTCGTCCGAACGCCCCGTGACACGCCTCTGGATCCAGGTGAATGTCAAGATGATCACGAACAGGATCGTCGCGGTGGCGGCCGCGAGGCCGGCCTTGGAGTTCTTGAAAGCCTGCGAGTACACGAGGAACGCGGGGGTCAGCGTCGTCTTTTGTGGCCCGCCCTGATTGGCCGCGTAGACCTGGTCGAACACCTGCCACGTCCCGATCACACCAAGCGTGACCGTCAGGTAGACCTGCGGGCGCAGCATCGGAACGACCACGTACCTGAACCGCTTCCACCATGAGGCGCCGTCGACCGCGGCGGCCTCCTCGATCTCGGGGTTGATGTTTTGCAGCCCTCCGAGGAAGATCAGCATCATCGTGCCGCTCGTCGTCCAGATCGCGAGCAGCATGATCGCGAACATCGCCACGGACGGGCCGCTCAGCCACTCCCACATCGACAACTCGAACACCTCCTGACGTGCCCAACTGGGGGCCGAGTCGACTCCGAACACCCCGGCGACGTTGTGGATGACTCCGTTCGGCTCATCGAACCAATTGATCGTGTCGATCGGCAGCACCCGGTTGACGATGCCTGACGGAAAGAACAGCACCAGCCAGATCAGTGTGATCGCGATCGAGGACGTCACCGAAGGGAAGTACAGCAACGTGCGGAACGCCCCTCGGCCCCTGAGGAAGCGCTGGTTGACGAGGAACGCCAAGAACATCGCCAGCACGGTCTGCGCTGGTACCACGATGATGACGTAGTAGAAGGTGTTGCGGATCGAGATCGCGAAGTCCTTACGACGGATCCCGGGGTCGACCAACAGCTCACGGTAGTTGTCGATGCCGGTGAACTCCGAGTCGAATGGCGATCCGATTCCAGTCCAATCACGGAAGCTCACCCAGAGTGTGAGCAGGATGGGCACGGCGAGGAAGACCAACAGACCGATGACCGCCGGAGCGGCGAACAGCCAACCGGTGATCGGGTCGCGTCGGTGAAGCCTTCGCCTTCCCCTTCCCCCGGGAGGCGCTGAAGGGGTAGCACCTCCCGGGGTGGGGGATCCATCGACGACGGGTACCGTCAACCGAGCACGCTCTCACCTGCTTCAGTCACGGATGCGATGAGCTGATCAACAGTGATGTCGCCAGCGATGAGCTTTTCGAACTGGGTGTTGAACTCGCCCACCACATCACCGAACCCGGGAGTGAACTGCCACGCATGCGCATATTCTGCCCCGTTCAAGAACGGCTCCAGCTTCTCGTGGCTGGACAGCCAGCCGTCACGCAGCGATTGACGGGCGGGCATCACGTTGAACGCATCGGTCCACTTTGCCGCACCCTCAGGCCCGGTCAGGTAGTCGACCGCATCCCACGCGGCATCGGACTCGTTTTCGGCTCCGACGCCGTAGCACACGGTGAACGCAAACGTCCCTCGTCCTTCGGTACCAGCCGGCATCTCCACGACGTCCCAGTTGCGATCGGGGAAGTTGTCGGCGAGGAACCCGACGATCCAGTTGCCCTCGATGACCATCGCCGCCTTGCCCTGGCCCAGCGCTTCGCCGGCCCACCCGGCCTCGATGGCAGACGGCGTCGAGGCGTTTCCAGCCTGGAACATGTCAGCCAGGTACTGCAGCGCGGCGCGGTTGGCGTCCGAGTCGAGCGTCATCGCTGATACATCGTCGTTGACGATGTATCCGCCGTTGCCGAGCATGAACACACCGGCCCGAGCGAGCTCAGGCCCGAACACCAGACCCTTGCGGTCCGGCGTGGTCAAAGCCGCGGCAGCAACCGCGAGCTCCTCCATCGTGGTCGGTGGCTCGATGCCAGCTTCCGCCAACGCGTCGACGTCATAGACGAGACCCAACGTCGAGAAGTCCTTCGGTGGGCAGTACCACGTTCCATCGAAGGTGAACGCGCTCTGCAGCGACGGGTAGATGTCACCGGGGTCAGTGATCACCCCATCAGGGATCGGCGCCAACGCACCAGCCGCGGCGAGATCCGGGAGCTTGAAGCTGTCGACGTAGAAGAAGTCCGGTGGATCACCGGCCGACAACGCTGCTTGCAGCGCTGTGTCGTACTCCGGCTGGGGCTCAAAGGTGACCGAATCGCCCGAGATGCTCGAGTACTCGCCGAGTAGACCGGTCAAAGTTGAGTCCTCGGTCTCCGAGGAAGCCCAACCCCACGCCCGCAACTCGGCGCCGGGATCATCGCTGGCGGGTGGGGGCTGAGCAGTGGTTGCCGCGGTTGTTGCTGCGCTGTCGTCTGACGAGTCACCGCACGCGGCAGCGCCGACTGCGAGCACTGCGACGAACGCAAGCACCTGGGATCTGGTTCTTTTCATGGTTGTCTCCTTTTCGGGTGGTCATTGTTGTTTTTCTTGCTCATTCGTATGGCTGCTGATCGGAATCTCTCGGGTGCTGAGCTCACTGGTTCGCGCCGGTGCTGCCCCGCACGACCAGCCGTGGCACGACGCGTTCGTGAACGGGATCGGGTCTCTCGCCATCGATCAAGCGAGCTGTGAGGCGTAGGATGCGATGAGCAATCTCGAAGATCGGCTGCTGGATCGTCGTCAACCCCACACCTGCCAGCGCCATCGGTCCATCGTCATATCCGACCACGCTGACCTTGCGACCCATTCTGCTCGCCGCGACCTGTGCGCCAAGGGCGAGCTCGTCACTCGCCGCCACCACCGCCGTCATCGTCGGATTTTGAGCCAGCAGCCACTCGGTGGCAGCCGCACCCTCATGGCGGTCGTTCGCAGCGGCCGCCGCCGAGGACACTCGGCTGGACAAGCCGTGGCTCATCAACTCCCGCCGCCACCCCTCCCGCCGATCATCACCCACCCACGATGCCCCCGGCCAGCCGAGGAACCCGACATCGCTGTGACCCAGTTCGACAAGGTGACGGGTGGCCAGCCGAGCACCCTCAACGTTGTCGGTGTCAACCCAGTGGTGGGCCACCGATCCGTCCGTGCGACCGAACGACACGAAGATCAGTTCGGCCTCGACGAGGGCCGGGATCCTCGGATCACCGGGTTCCGTCTCGGCCACGACGAAGGCATCAGCGATGCTCTCGCGATACATGCCGGCAGCCTTGGAAACCTCACTCAACCCAGGCGCACTGTGAAACAACACGATGTGATGATCGATCGCCTCCGCCGCTTCAGCCAGCGCCTGCAGAAAAGCATCGAGGATGCCACCGCTCGACAACGCCGTCCTAGCCTGCACCCGAAAGCCGATCAGGCGACTTCGCTGATGGCTGAGATTCTGAGCCATCCGGTTCGGGCGAAAACCCAACTCGTCAATGTGGTGCTGGACAAGCTCCCGCGTCGCAGGTGAGACCCGATCGGGCGCCTTCAACACGTTGGCGATCGTCTGATGGCTGACACCCGCAGCAGCGGCGACGTCACGAATGGTCACCGTGCGGCCACCACGACGATCTCCCCCAGAAACCATAGCTACGAAAGCTACCAGAATGGATTTGACCGGTCAAGAACGATCTCACCAGACTCAGATTTGCATCGGGCCCCGCCCCCAAGACGTTTGGACTTTGGGGCTGAAATCACAGCGTTCGGGTGATCTTCTCGATCTGTCGGAACTCTCCGGGTTCGTGGCCGAGACGCTGAGCGAGCACGACGGAGAGGAGTTGGAGCGGGAGGATCTCTGCGAGGGGCCTTGCCAGCTTTCCTCGCAGGTGCGGCATCGTGAGGGAAGGGTCGACGTCGGGTTGGGCGTCGATCCAGACGCAGCGCGCGCCGGTCGCTTCGAGGTCACGTCGCATTTGTTCGTTGCGATTGCGGTCGTCGTCGGCTCCGGCAAGCAGCACTACGGTGATCGAATGGTCGGCCATCTCGAGTGGGCCATGGCGAAATTGAGGGACACTCATGCCCTCCACAGGGTGCCGAGCTGCCTCCTTGAGGATCAGGGCGCCGGTGCGGGCTGACCCGAGTGATGCTCCACGTCCCAGCACGAAGGTCGGAGTTCCGGGGATTGCATCGTCGATCTCTTCGATTCGCTGCTCCCATTTCTCGAGGTAGGCAGCGAGCTTGGCTGGCGCTTCGATGAGTTCGGGGTCCGGTGTCTCGTGAAGTGCGACGCTGGTTGCGTTGGCGAACACTGCCAGCGTGTTGATGTAGCTGCGGGTGCCGACGGTGCGTTCGTCGCCGGAGTGGAGCGGCAGGACGGTGGCGGCGGAAGTGGCGAGTGTGCTCGTGAGGTCGTTGGTGACGGCGAGTACGGTCGGCCCGCCGGGTCGTGCAACGCGGTCGAGGAGTGCGATCGCTTCCGCCGACTCGCCTGATTGCGAGGTCACCCAGAGCAGCGAACGCGCGGTCAGGAGTCCGTCCTGGTAGCCGAGCAGCTCGGCGGAGTCCTCGAACCAGATGGGTAGACCGGCGGCGGCGAGGCGGAGGAAGCTGGGATACATACCCTGCAGCGAGGAACCCATTCCGGTCAGCACGATGCGATCGAACGACTCCAGGCGTTGGAGCAGCTCGGTCGGCTCTGCGGGAACAGGCTGTTTGAGCAACTCATCGAGGGCTGCCGGCTGCGCCCGGATGTCGTTGATGTAAGACGGGACGTGGGGTTCGGGCTCGATCGTCATCCTGATTGAATCTAACAGTTCAACCGTGTGAAGTAAACACTTGACGGTTGCTAAAAGAACAGAATATGATCGCCGAATGGTCGTATCGAACATTTCACCCGTGCTGTCCGCACAGGCGCTTGTGAAGTCGTTCGGACAGGTCGAGGCGCTGCGGTCGGTTGACTTCGACGTGTACCCGGGTGAGGTGGTCGCACTGATGGGCGACAACGGTGCCGGTAAAAGTACGCTCGTCAAGGTTCTGGCTGGTGTCCATCGGCCCGACGGTGGCAGCATTCGTGTTGCGGGTCGTGAGGTGTCGTTCGCGTCGCCGGTCGAGGCCCGCGACGCCGGGATCGAGACCGTCTACCAGGATCTCAGCCTGGCAGATACGCTCGATCCGGCAGCCAACCTGTTTCTCGGACGCGAGATCCGCAGACGCGGATTCCTCGGTGTGCTTGGCGTCCTCGACAACAAGGCGATGCGCCGCCAGGCGGCCGAAACGTTCGAGTCGCTCAACGTCACGGTCACCTCGGTGCACGGCGAGGTCGGCAACATGTCGGGCGGACAGCGGCAAGGCATCGCCGTCAGTCGTGCGGTGACGTGGGCGCGTTACGTGCTGTTCATGGACGAACCCACTGCCGCACTCGGTGTACGCCAAACCCGAAACGTCCTCGATCTGATTCGCCGGGTGCGCGACCGCGGCGTGTCCGTCGTACTGATCAGTCACAGCGTGCCCGAGGTGATGGATGTGGCAGATCGTGTCGAGGTGCTTCGGCTCGGACGGCGAGTCGGTCGATTCGCAGTCGCGGAGTCGAGCGCCGAGGAGATCGTCGGCGCGATCATCGGCGCCAACGACGAAGTGGCCAGCTGATGGAGACCTTGCGTGACTGGCTCGCCCGTCCGACGGCGACGATGCTCGTCATCCTGGTGGGCCTCGTGGCGGTGTTTTCTGCCCTCGAACCGGAAGCTTTCCCGACGATGGTCAACCTTCGCGGGACCCTCGCGGACGCTGCGATCCTGCTGGTTCTCGCCGTCGGAGCGACGTTCGTCATCATCACTGCCGGTGTCGATTTGTCGGTCGGGTCGGTTCTCGTGTTCTCGTCGGTGTTGGGAGCGAAGGTGATGGACCGGCTCGGCAATGCGGGCGCAGGCGCCATCGTCGGTGGTCTCATCGTTTCGGTCGCGGCAGGCGGTGCGTGGGGCCTGGTCAATGGGGCGCTGGTCGCGAAGGCGAAGGTCCCACCGTTCGTCGTCACCCTTGGCACGCTCGGCGCGGCATACGGGCTTTCGCTCGTGATCTCTGGCGGGCTCGACGTCCGGTCGGTCCCCAAGGGCCTCGTGGAGTTCGGGAATGGCCGTGTGCTGGGTATTCCGAACATCGCACTCATCGCCGGCACGATCGCTCTTGTGGCCGGCGCCGTGTTGGCGCTCACGGTGTTCGGGCGTTGGACGTATGCCATCGGTTCGAACGAGGAGTCGGCCCGCCGGGCAGGCATTGCCGTCGACCGACAGTTCATCGGCGTGTACGTCCTCGCTGGGTCAATGGCAGGGCTCGGAGGATTCCTGTCGCTGGCACGTTTCGGTACCACCACGATCGCCGGGAACACAACGACCAACCTGCAGGTGATCACCGCAGTGGTGATCGGCGGAACGAGCCTGTTCGGCGGGAAGGGATGGATCCTTGGCACGACGATCGGCGTCTTCGTTCCCATCGTGCTGACGAAGGGTTTCATCATCACCGGTGTCCAGCCCTACTGGCAGTTCGTTGCCGTAGGCGTCGTTCTCATACTCGCGGTGCTGGTCGACCAGCGCCGCCGACTGAAAGCGGCGGGACGTTGACCCGACTGCCGTCCCGACCCACAAAGAAAGGTTCATCATGAAGAAGATCAGCATTGCGGTCATCGCTGCCTCGCTCGCCATTGCGGCAGGCTGTGGCTCCGACGATTCCGAGAACTCGAGTTCGACCGAACCGGCCATCGGCTCGCTGCCTGCCGGAACCGACGGCGTCGACACGACCGACGAGGCATCCGGGAAGGGGCTCGACATGACACTCGTGCTTGGGACCCTCGGCGACGACTTCTACAAGGCAATCGAGTGTGGCGCCAAGTTGGAGGCCGAGGCCACAGGTGTCAACCTCGACATCCAGGCACCGACCGCCTTCGACGCATCACTACAGATCCCGATCGTCAACGCGATCGCCGCCACCGATCCCGACGCCGTCATCATCGCTCCGAACGACAGCGACGCCCTGTTCGAGCCGCTCAAGTCGATCGTCGACGCGGGCTCCGAACTCGTGCTCGTCGACACCAACCTGTCCGACACCACGCTCGCCGCCGGCCACATCGGTTCCGACTATCTCCTCTACGGCGAGCAAGGTGCCCAGGAGATCGCCAAGCTCATCGGCGAGACTGGCAAGGTGCTCGCGATCTTCGCGCCCCCCGGCGTCTCGACCAACGACCTCGGTCGTGAAGGCTTCAGCGCGGCGATGGAAGCCTTCCCCGACATCGAAGTGCTCGAGTTCGAGTTCAGCAGCGGTGAAGCCGGCAAGTCGGCCGAGATCGTCTCTGCTGTACTTGCCGCCAACCCCGACCTTGCCGGCGTCTTCACCTTCAACGGTGGTGACGCCCCCGGTGTGGTCACCGCGTTGACCGAGGCAGGCGTCGCAGAATCGGTGCGTTTCGTCAGCGGCGACGCACAACCGTTCCAGGTCGAGATGCTTCGTGCAGGCGAGGTCCAAGCACTGATCGTGCAGCAGGCCCGCACCATGGGCACATTGTCGATCCAATACGCGATCGACGCGATCAACGACGTCGACGTGCCCGCCGAAACGGCACTTCCGACGATCGTCGCCACGCTCGACAACCTCGAGGACCCCGAGGTCGCCAACAACCTCTACCAGGGCTGCTGACCGTCGCGATGGGTTGGGTCATGGGTGTCGACCTGGGTGGCACGAACCTTCGCGCCGCCCAGGTCCATCCGACCGGGGACATCGGCATCACACTCCAGGTAGCGGTCGACCACTCCGACCACCACGACGGTCGGGTGCCGTTTCAGCAACTCACGGACCTTCTCGGCGACATCGTGAGGGCCGGTCAGGGCCAACCGGACAGTGGAACCTTGGAGGCCATTGGTGTCTCGGTGACCGGGCCGATCGATCCGGTGACCGGCTGGGTCGACAACCCGCACACGCTGCCAGCGGCGATGCAAGGTGACCTCATCGGAGCCGTCAGGACCAGGTTCGACCTCCCGATCGTGGTGGAGAACGACGCGAACGCCGCTGCGGTGGGCGAAGCTCGCTTCGGCGCCGGCCGCAACAGCGAGGTGGTGGTCTGCATCACGATCGGAACCGGTATCGGGGTGGGCGTCGTCGCACACGGACGGCTGTACGAGGGGGCGCAGCGCACACATCCGGAACCGGGCCACCTCGTCGTCGACCCGACAGGTCCGGCCTGCTACTGCGGCGCGTCGGGATGCATTGAATCGCTCGCGTCAGCGACCGCAGTGATTGATGCGGCGCTGCACGCTGGAATCATCTCCACAGGCGCCTCGGCCCGCGATGTCCATCGCCTGGCAGACACAGGCAACGCCGTCGCTCGCCAGGTCGTCGACCGCGCGGCGGCAGCACTCGCAGCTGGGATCCGCACGCTCGTGGCCGTCTACGCTCCCGACATCGTGGTACTCGCCGGGAACGCACAAGGAGATCAGGAACGCCTGATCCGCCTGGTTCAAGACAGCGTCGACGGGTTCCCATTCGGTGCCGGAACCGTGGGCGTGAGAACCGCCGAGCTCGGCAACTGGGCGGGGTGTGTTGGCGTCGCGTCACTGGCGGCCGATGAGATGATCACGAGGTGGAGATGAGAAAGTCCGATCGACTCGACCGCGTGTCGGCGCTCGTCCAGGCATCGGGTCGGATCCGAGTCGTCCAGCTTGCGGAGCAACTCCACGTGTCGGAGATGACGGTGCGACGAGATCTCGAAGAGCTCGAGGAGCACGGACTGATCACTCGTGTGCACGGTGGGGCGATCTCCAACATCTCACGCAGCTTCGAGCCCGGCTTCTCCGCCCGCAACAAGCTGAACCTCGACGCGAAGCGACGCATCGGCGCTGCCGCGGCCGCACTGCTCCGTGACGCCGAGAATGTGATTTTGGACGCCGGCACCACGACGTTGTGCGTTGCTGAGTCGCTGGCCCAGGACGTGCGGCTCCGGGTGATGGCGCTCAGTCTTCACATCGCCGATGCGCTCGCGGAGCGGCCCAACATCAACCTGATGATCCCGGGAGGGTCGGTTCGGCCCAACGAGCGCTCGTTCATCGGTCCGATGGCGATCCGCACGTTCGAACAACTCGCGTTCGACACCCTCGTGCTGACGTCGGGCGGAATCGACACCGAAGCTGGTGTCACCGAGTACGAGTACGACGACGCCGAGACGAAGTGGGCGGCCCTGCGCAGCGCCAAGCGCACCATCCTCGTCGCCGACGGCTCCAAATTGGGTGCCGTTGCCTTTGTCCGGCTGTGCCCGGTTGACCAGATCGATGTGGTGGTCACCGATCGTGACGCTCCAACCGAGCAGATCCAAGCCCTTCGCCAAGCCGGTGTCGAGGTCATCCTGGCCTGAAATCCCACGCGCGACCACAACGACGCGAACCAACTTTCCCTACAAGGACACAACCATGGAGACGATCGAACCTCTCAGATGGGGCATTTTGTCGACTGCGCGCATCAACGACAAGATGCTGCGCGGCGCGTCATTGACGCCGCTTGCTGACATTCGCGCCGTGGCGAGCCGCAGCAGCGAACGTGCCGCCGAGTTCGCCGCGCGTTGGTCGATCCCCGACTGCTACGACTCCTACGACGCTCTCCTTGCCGATGACGCCATCGAGTCTGTGTACATTCCGCTCCCCAACGCACTTCATCATCCGTGGACGATGGCGGCGCTCCGCGCCGGCAAACATGTGCTCTGCGAGAAGCCGTACAGCAGGCACCCTGAAGAGGCCACCGAGGCGTTCGCGCTGGCATCGGAACGGGGACTGGTCCTCAGCGAGGCGTACATGTTTCGATACCACCCCCAGACCCGACGACTCCGCGAACTCGTCGTTGCCGGCTCGATCGGTGAGCTTCGGTTGGTGAACAGCTCGTTCACTTGGCCAGCGGACGCACCAGGCGACATCCGGCTTGACCCACATCTGGCGGGCGGATCCCTGGTGGATGTCGGCTGCTACTGCGTCAGCGCCGGGCGCTTGCTCGCCGGGGAACCGACGGCTGCCGCAGCCGAGTGGGTGATCGGCCCGACCGGCGTCGAGACGCGGATGGTGGGCAGCCTGCGATTCGCCAACGACGTGCTGCTGCACTTCGACAGCGGATTCCATCTGCCGGATCGCAGCCACCTAGAAGTGGTGGGTACGCATGGCTTGATACGGGTCAACGACCCGTGGCACTGCGCCGTGCCGGGGCTCGAGATCCTGATCCAGGACGAGCCGGCCGTCATCGAGCCGATCGACGTGGCGAACAGTTACCAACTCGAGCTCGACGAGTTCGCCCGCGCGGTACGCGGCTCGCCGACGTCGTTGCTGACCCGTGCGGACGCCGTAGGCCAGGCGGTGGCGCTCGACGCGCTCTACACAGCGGCTGCCGGCGGCCGCACCGTGCAACTCGCTCCGACCATTGCATGACACTCAGTCATTCCCGCAACTTTGAAGTCGCCCGCGATGTATCTGTGATCCATGGCCCGTTCGTCGGCACCGCACCCCTCCGGGAGGTGGTCACCCCGCTCACACCGTGGTAGCGCGCAACGCGAGATGAGATCGTCCAATTGCGTGCTCCGTCGGCGGTGTCGGGGGACAGGAGGAATTCTTCACGAATCTGGTCACAACGGCGCCCTAGGAGACTCTCATTATCCCAAACAGCCATTCAACAAATAGAGGAGACGAAAGTGAACAGTGTCGATGTGCAGTGTGTCCGAATCGAGGCCGACGCAGCCTCAGTGTTTGCCTTTCTCGCGGATCCCTCGAACCTGCCGAAGTGGGCGGTCGGATTTGCCTCACAGGTCGAGATCGACGACGACGGCTCGGTGACCGTCACCACCGGCCAAGGACATCGGATGCCTGTTGTCATCGTCGCGTCCGAGGGTTCGGGCGTGGTCGACTTCGTGATGACCCCGGCGCCCGGGATGTCGGCGGTTGCCTGGGCACGCGTCGTGACGACATCAGATGGTGCAATGGTCACATTCGCTCAGGCGCAGTCCCCTGGGGTCCCAGATGAGGTGTTCGCTGGCCAGGTTGCAGCGGTCACCCACGAGCTTGGCGTGTTGAAGGCCGTGGTCGAGGTGTCGTGCCCGCGGTGAACATTGATGCAGATTCTGTCGAGCGAGCCCGCAGCGGTGACCGGGAGGCCCTCGGTGCGGTGCTCGAGTCTCTGCGCCCAGTCGTACACCGGCTGGCTGTGTCGATGCTGTGGGACAGCTCCGATGCCGAGGACGCCACCCAGGAGATCCTTGTCAAGGTGATGACAAGCCTGGGAGGGTGGCGCGGCGAGGCGACGCTCACGACATGGGCATATGGCATCGCCATTCGCCATCTGGCGCGGCGTCGCAAGTCGGCCACCGAGGCCGTCGGAGTGAGCTTCGACGCGTTCGCCGGCCACCTGGTCGAGGGGCTGGCCGACTCGAGCCGGGCGGACGCCGAGGTGCTTGCCCAGGAGGTTCGAGTCGGGTGCACGCTCGGCATGCTGCAATGCCTCGACCGCGACGAGCGGATCACCTACGTTCTGGGCGAGATCCTCGGCCTGCCCGGCCAGCAGGCTGCCGACATCATGGGCGTCGGCCACGACGCGTACCGAAAGCGCCTGTCACGAGCCCGGGGAAGCATCCAGTCCTTCGTGTCGGCCCACTGTGGCCTCGTGAACGACGGCGCCGCCTGCCGGTGCACGCGACGCGTCGAACGCGCCATCGAAGTCGGCCGCATCGACGCCCGGACGCTGCGCTTCGCCGAGGCCAACGTCGCGACGATTCAACACTTGCAGGACGCCGGCGCATTGATGCGGGCGCTTCCGGAACTTGCCGGTGACCACGCCACGGTCACCCGACTACTCCAGCTCATCCCGACCGCCATGAACGACGACCGGAATAGTTAGGTGCTGTGGGGGGCTCGCAGTCAGGTCGGTGGCACGCAGCGGCGTCTGCACCAACGCCGCTGTCACGACGATCAACCGGGCGGGCCTTCTGTCGAGATGGTGACCTTCTGCCCTAGGAACCCTGTGTGCACGGTGATTGTCTCCAGGGTCAGGCTCGATATCTGCGTCGAGTGAGGAGGACGACGATGACCGACGGCTCGATCGCCGCCATCCCTTCGGAGGCCTGGGTCGAACCCGGCGTGCCCAACCGGGTCAAGCTGATTCTGGACGACGACAGGTGTCGTCATCAGGTCTATGACGAGATGGCCGACCAGCTTCGCTCCGTTCGGTGGGACGTTCCGGTCGAGCCGACGCTTCCGGCGATGTTCACGGCGCCCGACCCCGATCCGTTGGCCGTGGCGAAAGATCTTCTCGCGTTCGACCAGCACAGTGTGAAGGCACTGCATGTGCTGCGCGCGTGCCCGAAGAGGTCGATCAATTCGCTGATGGTGGAGATGATGCTCGACACCACCAAGCACATCGCGATCCCCGAGCACACCACGGCGCACCTCAGCCGATGAGCTCGGCACCCTTGAGCGTTCGCCGGCCGATTCGTTCACTGCGACAGGACTCAGCCGAGCGGCCGTACATCGTGATCTGGGAGGTCACCCGTGCCTGTGGCCTGGTCTGCCAGCACTGCCGGGCCGACGCTGTCCACGACCGTCACCCACGCGAACTGGACACCGCCGAGGGATTCGCACTGCTCGACGACATCGCGACCTTCGGGTCGCCCCGGCCGGTCGTCGTGCTCACCGGCGGCGACCCGCTGGAACGCACCGACCTCGTCGAACTGGTCGCGCACGGGTCGGCGGCAGGGCTGAGCATGGCGCTGTCGCCATCGGTCACGCTGCTGCTCACCAGGGAGGCGCTCGCCGGCCTGCGAGCTGCCGGTGCCTCGGCGATTTCGCTGTCGCTTGACGGTGCAACCGCTGCCACCCACGACGGTTTCCGCGGGGTGCCCGACGTGTTCGACGACACGTTGGTTGCCGCGCTGACCGTGCGCGAACTCGGCTTCCGGCTGCAGCTCAACACCACCGTTACCGCCGGCAACGTGCGCGAGCTACCAGAGGTGCTGCGGTCGGTCATCGAGTTGGGCGCCACGCTGTGGAGCGTGTTCTTCCTGGTTCCCACCGGTCGCGGGGTCAATCTCGACGCGCTCGGCGCCGACGATGTCGAGGAGGTGCTCCACTGGCTCCATGATGTCTCCGACCACGTCGCCATCAAGACCACGGAGGCGCCGCACTACCGCCGCTTGGCTCTCCAGCGCAGCGGAATCGACGATGTCGACGCGGTGTTCCCTGTTGGGCCGCTACGCGCGGCGCTGCGAGCCGACACCCACGCGGTGCTCGGCGACCATCAGCCGCGCGCCCACGGGCCGCGGCCGCCGCTCGACGTCAACGCCGGCCGAGGGTTCGCGTTCATCGACCACCTCGGCCTCGTCTACCCGAGCGGCTTTCTGCCCGAGGTCGCCGGTTCGGTGCGCGAGCAGCCGTTCTCCGAGGTGTACCGATCCTCGCCGCTCCTGCGGTCGTTGCGCGAACCCGACGGGCTCAGCGGTCCGTGCGGACGCTGCGACTTCCGGGCGGTGTGCGGCGGCTCCCGCTCGCAGGCATATGCGGTTGCGGGCGATGAGTTGGCCTCGGACCCGAACTGCTCGTACCAACCGTGAAGCGATAGCGTCCAACGACATGGCGTCGAACCGTTGGATCACGATGATCGAGGAGAATCCGGGGCACTCGGAGTGGTACATCGAGCGCTTCCGCACGATGGCGGCCGCCGGTCAGGACATCGTTGGCGAGGCGCGCCTCGTCGACGCAATGGTGGCCCGCGGGTCGCGTGTCCTCGACGCCGGTTGCGGGCCGGGCCGGGTGGGCGGTCACCTCGCCCGCATGGGCCACGAGGTCGTCGGTGTCGACTTCGACCCGGTGCTCATTGCCGCCGCCGAGCAGGACCACCCTGGTCCGACGTGGCGGGTTGCCGACCTCGCCGAGTTGGATCTGCCGGCGGCAGGCATCGCCGACGGCTTCGACGTGGCGGTGTGTGCCGGCAACGTGGTCACCTTCCTCGCGCCCGAGTCGAGGAGGCCGGTCCTCGCCCGCCTGGCTACACACCTGCGCCCGGCCGGCCGCATCGTCGTCGGGTTCGGCGCCGGTCGCGACTACCCGTTCGACGAGTTCTTCGCCGATGTCGAGCAGGTCGGGCTGGTCGTCGAGCTGACGTTGTCGTCATGGGACCTTCGCCGGTTCACCGCCGACTCCGATTTCCTGGTCGCTGTCCTCACTGGTCCCTGACCGCCGCCGACTCGCGGAACTCCCAGTTGAGCGGAGAACGCGGATTGGGGACCTTTTCCTCTCTGGCGGGTCGCCATCGAACGCCGATACTGACCGGATGGGTGATGCGACGGGATCGACTGGTCGTGGCAGAGGGCCGTGGTTCTGGCTGCACCCGATCCTGGCCTTGGGCGTTTCCGTCGGGTTGTTCGGTGGGGTGCTGCTGCTGCGCTGGTTGGTCGCCGGGGTCGAGGACTCGATCTCGATGCTCTACGTGCTGCCGGTCGCTCTGTTGGCGCTGACCTTCGGGCTGCGGGTGGGCCTCGCCGCGGGGCTGGTAGCGGTCGGCTTGCTGGTTGCCTGGGTGGCCTGGTCGGGCGAGCAGCTCAGCCCGCTGGGCTGGCTCAGTCGCGTGACACCACTGCTGCTGCTCGGTGGGCTGGTTGGAGTTGCCGCCGAGCGGATTCGCGACGCAGATCGCATTGAGCGGCACGCGGCGGAGATCGAACTGCTGCAACGCGACGCTGCAGAGATCAACGACAGCCTGATTCAGGGGATGGCGGTGACGAAGTGGCTATTCGAGTCGGGCCAGGCGTCGGCTGGCATCGAGCTGCTGGAGGAGACAATGGTCACGGGGCAACAGCTCGTCGGCCGGATGCTGGGATCCGACAGCGTGCTGCCGGGCGACCTGCGACGAAGCCGGCCGGGTGCCCGTCGCTCCAGTCAATGACATTCCGGAACCGACCGGAGCGGTCCGCCTGCGGCTAGCAATCAGTCGGGGGAGTCGCCTTCGTCGCCGCAGTCGATCACGGCGTCCGCATCGTCGGCGACCCCGGCGTCGGCAGGGAGGGCAACTCCGTCGCAGAGCGCGATGACGTTGCGGTTGGCCGCTTCGCTACGCGTGAGGTCGGCGGCGGCGGCCGCATAGGGGAACCAGGGAGCGAGCTCGTCGATCTCACCCACCCTGGCTGCCCAGGCGTAGATCCAAACCCCGACGTGGTGCGCAACGGTTCATCGATCCAACAAGGGATCGCCTCGACAGGTTCACTGACAGCGCTCCAGCGATATACTTATAAGAGAGTAGCTTGCTAGCGAATGATCTGTGAGGTATGCTCCAGACGTTGCAGGGCAAGGGGGCTCGCAGCCGTAGAGCGAAGTGGAACAGTGATGATCGACGGCGTCTTCGTCATCAACCCGACGGTGCATGCGTACAACCTTCGGGACGACAACCTCCAGCCGGGACCGGTGGGGACCGCGTTCCGCGATTACCTGTGGTTGCTGCACACCAGCTGGAACCCGCCCGATATTCAGGTTCCCAAGGACGTGTATCTATCCGATTGGCCGATCGAGGTCCTCGCGGAGACACTCTTCCTTGAGACGGACGTCGATCTGGCAGGCAATCAGAACCTCCGGCTCGACTCGTGGTTCCACGACGGGCTCTGCTCGAGGGCCAAGAACGTCGAGGCGATTCGGCGCTGGCCCGATCGATTTGTCGCCTACCTCGGCGTTGATCCCACGCAGAGTGTCGAGGCGTGCATCCGCGACCTGCGCGAACAAGCGGAAGAGTTGCCTGGAGCGGTTGGTCTGAAGCTGTATCCGGATCAAGTGAATCCGCTCCGCAGCTGGAGGATGGACGATCCAACGATTGCGTATCCGCTGTTCGAGGCGGCAGCCGAACTCGGGATCCGTACTGTCGCTGTTCACAAGGCGGTACCGAACGGACCAGTACCACTGAACCCCTATCGAGTCGACGATGTCGACGGCGCGGCGATCCACTTTCCGGAGCTGAACTTCGAGATCGTCCATTCCGGCCTCGCGTTCGTCGAGGAGACGGCGCAAGCGATCAGTCGGTTCCCGAACGTCTACGCAAATCTCGAGTTGACGTCCGCCCTTCTCTATAGGGCGCCCCGGGCCTTCGAGGAGCTCATGGCCACGTTCATGTACTGGGCTGGTCCGCACAAGATTATCTGGTCCGACGGCACGCTTTTTTGCCACTCGCAGGCCCTGCTCGAGGGTTTCATGAATTTCACGTTCCCGGAGCGGCTCATCGATGGATACCGAATGGAGCAAATCACCCGCTCCGACAAGGAGAAGATCCTCGGCGGCAACTACGCACGAGTTGCCGGGATCGACATAGAGCAGGCGAAAATCGCGATCGCGAACGACGAGTTCACCGAGCGCCGACGCGTCGAAGGTCGTGCTGCGCCGTACTCCAACTGGCTGAGCGCTGCGGCCACGGATCGAGCGGCGCCGTGAGCGCGGTCACCCGACACGACCTCCTACATGCGCTGGGGGAAGTCTTCGATCCGTGCAGCGTCGCATGCAACGCCCCCCTCAGCATCGTCGATCTAGGCCTCGTCCTGAGTGCCGAAGTGGACCCGGACGGAACCGTGAGTGTGACGCTGTGCGCAACCGGACCCGGATGTATGATGGCGCCGAGAATCATCGACTGTGCCCGCCAGGTCCTACAAGCGGTGCCCGGGGTGACAGACATCGAAGTTTTGTTCGACGCTTCCGTGGTGTGGGACGCCGACCGAACCTCTCCACACGCGCAAGCGATGCTGGCCTCGGTCAGGGCGCGCGCAGCGGCCGCCGTCGGCGTCGAACCCTGGGCGCGCCGGCACCGATTGGAGACCGCAACGTGAAGGCGCGCTCGGCCGACGGCACCGCCGTGTACTTCGAGCAATGCGGGCATGGCGAGCCGCTGGTCCTCATCCCCGGATTGGGGATGTCGACGCGCTCCTTTCCGGACCTCCTGCCTCCGCTCACCGAGCGGTTCCAGACAATCACGATGGACCCGCGGGGAGCCGGTGCCAGCGACTGCCCTCCGGGTCCCTACACGGGGCCGATGATGGCGTCCGATGTCGTCGCAGTGCTCGACGCGGTCGGTGTCGAGCAGGCGCATGTTCTCGGCGTCTCGATGGGAGGAATGGTCGCCCAGCACCTGGCAGTCAATCACCCCGATCGTGTACGTAGCCTCACACTTGTCTCGACGTATGCGGCGCCGGATCCGTGGACCCGGCGAGTATTCGATGTCCGTCAGTCGACGTTGAAGGATCAGGGACTTCCAGCACAGATCCGGCTCGCCATGCTGTTCCTGTTCTCTCCCGACACATTCGCGACTCAGCACGAGCTCGTCGACGTGATGGAGGGCATGTATGGCGCACCGGGCGAGCGAGACGCGGTGGCGTATGCGAGCCAGCTCGAATTCTGTCGTACCCACGATTGTGGCGAAGCCCTGCGAAACGTCGACGCGCCGACGCTGGTTGTGACGGGCACTCACGACTTGCTCATTCCAGCGACTCACGGGCGTGAGCTCGCCACGACACTGCCGAACGCAACGTATGTCGAGATCGCGGGCGCCACGCATCTGCTTGTGGCGCAGGCGGCAATACAGCTCAGCGAGCTCGTCACCGACTTTCTTGCCGGCCTCAGCTCACCCCCGGATGCCGACGGAGCTCTCACAGAGGTCAAACCAAAATGAACCCAAAGGAACTCTTCGAACGCGTCGTGGACCGGTTCAACGCCCATGACTGGGACGGACTCGCAGCGCTGTGGAGCGACGAGGCTGAGATCTATGTACCAGGCGGTGAGCGCCTGACGGGCGCTCGCCAATGGGCCGACTTCAACCGACAAGCGATGGCCGCGTTTCCCAATGCCCGTGTCGACGTGCGGAGGCTCATCATTGATGGGAACACCGTCGTCCAGGAGTCCGTCGTTGTCGCGACACACACCGAGGTGCTCACGCTTCCTGACGGGCGACAACTCCAACCAACGGGTGCCTCCGTCGAGATCCCTTACATGGAGGTCTTCTGGATCGAGAACGACAAGATCGCGGGAGTTCACCTGTACGTCGATCCGACCGAAATCGAGCGCCAACTCGTGACGCCGTAGCGGCGAAACACCCAAGCCCGTTCACGCATAGCTGAGTTCGTTCAAGCAACACACATGAAGCCGCGAGAGCGGGTAGGAGGAACAGTGAAATCAACGAAAGTCCCAATCGCGTTGGCACTCATGCTGGCGACACTGGCTGCGTGCGGCGACGGCGGTGACACTACACCCGCGACGTCAGGAACGACACCATCGCAGGACACCATCGCCGCGACGACGGCGCCCACCGCCCCCACAGCGACCATTGCGGGAACGGACTCGGGTGAGACGACCCTGCCGAGCGTAGCTTCAGGAGACCCAGTGAAGATCGGTCTGATCAACCTCGAGGACTCGCCGATCCTCAGTCTGCCGGAGATCAGCCAAGGGACTCAGGCAGCCGTCGACTACATCAACAACGAACTCGGCGGGGTGCAAGGGCATCCCATCGAACTCGTCGTGTGCAAGGCGCAAGGAAGCCCCGAGTCGTCCCAGGACTGCGCCTCTCAGATGATCGACGAAGGGGTTCTGTTCGTGATGCACGGTTTCGACATCGGTACAAGTGGATCCGTCCCGGTCTTGGAGGCCGCTGGCATCCCGCTCATCGGTGGGCTTCCGCTGGGAGCACCTGAGTACTCGGCTACGAATGCGGTGTTCTTCTCCGGCGGGAACGTATCCGGGTTCCCCGCATCGGCTCGGTACATGGTGGACACGCTGAAGGTCAATGAGGTCAGCGTGATTCACACCGACAACGATGCGGGCCAGATCCCGGCGACGAAATACTTCGGGGACGTGCTGACGGCGATGGGTGTCGAGAAGGTGAACTATGTCCCTGTCGCATTCGGAGCACCAGACGTGACGCCTGCGATTACCGCAGCGGTCACTGACGGAGCCGACGCTGTGCTGGTCATCACGTTGGATGCCGGATGCATCCAATACATGCAGGCGTTCAAGTCGCTTGGCGTCGAGGTTCCCCTGTTCCTTCCCGGCGGGTGCCTTGTGCAGGACGTCGTGGAGCAGGCCGGCTCCACGTCCGAGGGTACCTTCTTCAATAGTGACGTCCTGCCGTTCACGTCCGACGACCCTGAGGTGAAGGCGTACCTCGCGGCGATGGAGAGCTACGGGCCGACCGATGCGAAGATCTCCGCCTTCTCGCAGGTGGCGTTCTCGGGCGTGATGAACATGTGGTCGATCATGGGCGAGGTTGGATACGCGAATCTGAGTTCCGGCACGATCCTCGACGCGCTGCGGTCAGGCGAGGAACGCCCGAGTTTCATGGCGCACCCGTATCAGTGCACGGGAGACGCTGCTCTCGGAGCTCCGAACGTCTGTAACACCTTCGACCGAATCGTTCGGGTGACCGACGGGCAGCCGATCGACGTCTCAGAGCAGTGGATCTCTGGGGCCGATGAGCTCGCCGAGTGACCACATTGGCATCCCGCGTCGGCGGGTCGAGTCCCCTCCGGCCGTCGGCGGGGCAACAGGACAAAGGTGCTGATCGGTGACAGAGTACTTGGCGTTCCTTCTCCTGGGCCTCGGAACCGGAGCCGTCTACGGGATGTTTGCATGCGGGTTGGTGATGATCCACCGCGCCTCAGGTGTCATCAACTTCGCCTACGGGGGAATCGCAGCGCTCGCCGCGTACACATACTCGGAGCTGACCGTCAGCGGAGATCTCGTTCTCCCTGTCGGCCATCTCTCGCTCGGTGGTCCGCTAGGTCGGCCCGCAGCGTTCGCACTCGCGGTGGCAGTGACCGCCGTGTTCGGGCTTGTGGTCTACCTTGTCGTGTTCCGTCCGCTGCGAGCAGCGCCCGCCCTGTCGCGCCTCGCCGCATCGATCGGGCTCATGCTCGCCGTGCAGGCCACCATTGTGCTGCGGTTCGGCGGTGCGCCGCGAGCGCTCGAGCCGATCCTGCCAGCGCTACCGGTCCATGTGCTCGGTGTCACCGTTCCTCGCGACAGGTTCTATCTACTCGGAGTCGCGGTGCTGGCTGCCATGGTGCTGGCACTCGTGTACCGCTACACCCGGTTCGGTCTGGCCACCCGAGCTACCTCGGAGAACGAACCGGCCATGCTCATTCTGGGACACTCGCCCACATCGATCGCCGCTATCAACTGGATACTCGCCTCGGCGCTCGCCGCAGTCGCAGGGATTCTGATCGGTCCCCTCACGAACCTGAATGCTCAGAACTACACACTCCTGGTCATTCCGGCGCTCGCGATCGCTCTACTCGGCAGACTCTCGTCATTCGCGATAGCCATCGTCGGATCGATCGTCCTTGCGGTCATCCAATCAGAGACCACCAAGCTCCAGGTTGAGTTCGATTGGCTTCCCAAGAGCGGGTTGAACGAGGCAATTCCCTTTATTGTTATTGTGGTCGTTCTGGTCGTTCGAGGCTCAATGATTCCCGTTCGTGGCGAACTCGCCAGCGCACGACTTCCTTACTCGCCTAGCCCGAATCACATCGCGCGATCGGCGTTGGGCGGCTTGGTCGCCGGGGTCGCACTCATCGCCGTGCTCCCTCGGATGTACCAGGTGAGCTTTGTGAACTCGCTCATCGCGGCAACGCTCTGTCTCTCGCTGGTCGTGCTGACAGGTTACGTCGGGCAAATCTCGTTGGCCCAAATGGCTATCGCGGGGACCGCTGCTTTCACCCTCAGCCGTCTCGCCGCCGACCACCACATCCCGTTTCCACTCGCACCGCTCCTCGCAGCGGGCGTCGCCACGGGGTTGGGAATGCTCGTCGGACTTCCCGCCCTCCGGTTGAGAGGCGTCACTCTCGCCATCGTTACGATCGCCGCCGCGACCGCGATCGACGAACTCGTGTTTCAGAACACTGCCTTCACCGGCGGCTTCCAGGGAAGCAACGTACCACCCCCCCGGTTGATCGGGATCGACCTGGGCATCCGCGGATTGTCGCCCGACGACTTCCCGCGAGCCCGGTTCTCGATCCTGGTGCTCGCCGTGTTCATCCTGCTCGGGGTCCTCGTCGCAACCGTGAGACGCGGTCCGACCGGGCGCAGGATGCTGGCCGTGCGAGCGAATGAGCGTGCGGCCGCCGCGACCGGCGTCAACGTCGCACGGGTCAAAATGACCGCGTTCGCGTTGTCGTCGTTCATCTGCGGAATGGCCGGGGCAATGTACGGCTACCAACAAGGGGTTGTCACCTTCAACTCGTTCGGTCTGTTCACGGGCCTCCTCATCCTGGCGGTCGCCTATCTCGGTGGAATCACCTCGATCACCGGTGCTGTCGTGGCCGGCCTTGTCGCCAGCGGAGGGCTCGTCTTCACGTTTCTCGACCGCCAGGTGGGCTTGGGCAAGTACGAACTCCTTGTTGGGGGGCTCGCTCTGATCTTCACGGCCCTCATGAACCCCGACGGCATCGCGGGCGACATCTACAAGGGAACGAGCTCAGCCAAGTCTCGAAATCCGGTCGCGAGGACCGCCCACCCCACCGACAGTTCGCTGTTGCGCTCCGCCGCGGAGGGAGCACGGTGAGCGGCGATTCGATCCTCGAGGTCCGTGGCCTGACGGTCGCGTACGGCGGACTTCGCGCCGTCGACGATATGGACCTCCATGTAGAGCAGGGCCAGATTGTCGGGCTCATCGGACCCAATGGCGCTGGCAAGACATCCTGCATCGACGCGATGACTGGACTGGCCCGTTACTCCGGCACCGTGGCACTTGCCGGGCGAAGCCTCGACGGGCTCGGACCTCACCACCGAGCCAGGATCGGCCTGCGACAAACATTCCAGGCGGTGGAGCTCTTTGACGACCTCACCGTCATGGAAAACCTCCAGGTCGCTGCCGAAAGCAGCCTGGCGCGCAGGTCACCCATCGACACGTTACGCCGCCGACGAAACTCGACTGCTTCAGCCGTGGACACCGCGATCGAGATGTTCGATCTCGGGCCGGTCGTGTCATGCCTGCCCTCGAAACTGTCCTACGGACAACGACGACTGGTCGGAATGGCGCGGACGGTTGCAGGTTCGCCACAGGTCATCTTGCTCGATGAGCCGGCTGCGGGCCTCAGCCAGGAGGAAACAGCGAGTCTCGGCATGCGCCTTCGGCGAATTGCCGAGTCGGGGCCATCCTGCCTTCTCGTGGACCACGACATGGGACTCGTTCTCACCACGTGCACGTACGTGTACGTGCTCGAGTTCGGCCGCGTGATCGCTCGCGGCACCCCCCAACAAATCCGACAGGACCGCTCCGTAGCCACGGCATACCTTGGAACCCTTGCCGACAGCGGGATTGGCAACCCCAACGACGTCGGCGGCGACTTGTGAGCAATCCACTCGTCGATTGCCACGAGCTGTCATGTGGCTACCAGGCGGATGTGCCCGTCGTCCGATCGATCGACCTCAAGGTCAACGAGGGCGAAATCGTTGCTCTCCTCGGCGCCAACGGGGCGGGCAAGACCACGACGCTGCTCACCCTGGCCGCGCTCATGCCGCCGCTCTCAGGGCGCAGCGATGTACTCCGCCAGCGGCTCGGACGAACCAACACCCGCGCCCTCGTTCGTGGCGGTCTCGCGTACGTGCCAGAGGAACGAGCACTCTTCTTCGAACTCACCGTCGCCGAGAACCTCAAGCTCGGTGGAAAACCCGGACGCGGCCAAGTCGACTACGTCGTCGGCCTGTTCCCCGCCCTTGAGCCACTCCTGAACCGTCGCGCCGGGCTGCTGTCTGGAGGCGAGCAGCAAATGCTTGCGTTGGGGCGAGCACTCCAAGCTCGACCCCGGCTGCTCTTCATCGACGAAATGACCCTCGGGCTCGCACCAATCATCGCCGAGAGCCTCGTGCAAGTTCTCCGGGACATCGCCCGACAACACGGTACGGCAATTCTCCTCGTCGAACAGCACGTTCGTCTCGCGTTGGAGGCCGCCGACCGTGCATACGTGCTCACCAACGGGGTCATCACGATGACGGGCTCCTCCGCCGAGTTCGCCCGCAACACCGATCTCATCACCAGCTCCTACCTCGGAGGACCAACATGACCGGTACCCAAGCGGCGCGGCCCGTCCTTACACCCGACCAACTGCTCACCACGACGCGCTCCGTGCGGCGGCGGCTCGATCTGACGCGCCCAGTGCCTCGGGCGTTGCTCGAGGAGTGCGTGGAGATCGCGTTGCAGGCGCCAACCGCGTCGAACGGGCAGGAGTGGCAATTCCTGCTTGTCGACGGCATCCACGAAAGGGAGGCGATTGCGCGCCTCTACCGCAAGTCCTGGGACGAGTACGCCGATCGAGAAACCCCCACCTACCCCCCAGGAGACCCGCGAGGCGAACGACAGGCCCCCGTATCGGCATCGTCGAAGTACCTCCGAGATCACCTTCATGAAGTGCCAGCGATGGTCATCCCTTGCGTCACTGCCTCCCTTCCCCCCGAGGCGCCCTTGCTCGCGCACGCAAGCGTGTGGGGATCAATCGTTCCAGCGGCCTGGAGTTTCATGCTCGCAGCACGCGTTCGCGGCCTCGGGGCGACCTGGACCACGCTCCATCTGCGATACGCAGACGCCGTGGCCGAGATGCTCGACATCCCCAACGGTGTCCTACAGACGGCGCTCCTACCGGTCGCGTTCCACACGGGAGACCACTTCAAGCCCGCCACTCGCGTGCCAACTGAGTCGGTCATCCATTGGAACCGCTGGTGACTCCCAACACCACACAACACGTCCATCGCACAATCAACTAGAAGGAGTTAGATCATGGCAGAGCTCAACCCGTCCAGCATCATGCAACCGAGAGCCCACTACTCACAGGGGGTGGTCGCTTCCAACCTCATCTTCGTCGCCGGGCAAACCGGCGTCGGGGGTGACCCGTCACAGTCCATGATGGGCGAGGGAATCGATGCCCAGACACGCCAAACCATCGCCAACATCGAGGCGGTACTCGCCGACGCGGGCGCCACGCTTCACGACGTCGTGTCCACCACTGTGTACCTGGTCGACTTCGCGCTGTATGCGGAATTCGATCGCGCCTACGCGGACTGCTTTGGCTCTACCAGGCCTGCGCGTGCGACCGTGCGAGCCGATCTCGTGCATCCATCGCTCCTCGTGGAGATTCAGGCAGTGGCCGTTGCCGGATCTGGTGACTCGCAATGAGTACCGACAACCTCCATGTCGTGATTGGCGCGTCCGGCGCGACCGGCAGCGCCACGGTACGCGAACTCCTCCGAAAGGGACACGCCGTTCGCGCAGTCAGCCGTAACGGTACGACGGAGACGCACACACGACTGCAGTCGTGGAAATGCGACGTCGTCAAGGAGCCACTTGCGGCCAGGGCCGCCTGCGAAGGCGCCACGGTCGTCTACCACTGCGCACAACCCGCGTACACCGAATGGGTCGAGCGCCTCCCACCCCTGACGGAGTCGATCCTCGACGCAGCCACATTCGCCGGAGCGAAGCTTGTATTCGCCGACAACCTCTATAGCTACGGAAAGGTCTCCGGGAAGCTGCACGAGGACCTACCCTCGGCCGCAACCGGCAAGAAAGGCCAGGTTCGCGCCGACATCGCCAGGAAATTGCTCGCTGCCCACAAAGCAGGCCGCGTCGAGGTCGCCATCGGTCGCTCGTCTGACTACTTCGGACCAGGCGGACTGACATCCGCCGCCGGCGCCCCGCTCTTCGGCGCCGCAGTCGCCGGCAAGACCGTGAGGTGGCTCGGCTCACTCGACCAACCGCACACTCTGCACTACCTCGACGACATCGCTCGCGGCTTGGTGATTCTCGGCGAGCGACCCGAGTCCGGCGGAGAAGTTTGGCACCTGCCCGCCGCGACGACGATCACCGGACGGCAGTTCGGGCAGCTCATTTTCAACACACTTGATCGGAAACCCAAACTCAGCGAGACATCCAAGTCCCAGTTGCGGCTCGCCGGACTCTTCTCGCCGCTCATTCGCGAGCTCCGTGAGACCTACTACCAATGGGACGCCCCATGGATCGTCGACCACACAAAGTTCGAGCGAACCTTCGGCCCAGCGGTCGTCACCCCACACACAGACGCGGTCGCCGCCACTGTCGCGTGGTTTGCCGGCCTCACGACCGGCGCGGCCGCCCACCCGGGAGTCGCCGGAACCTCGAAGGGAACAAGCACATGACGAGAGAGAGCATCCATCCGGCGGCCGTCATGGACACCCGGACACTCGGCTACAGCCAGGTTGTGCGCGTGACCGGCCCGCGAACGCTGCTCTTCGTGGCTGGTCAAACTGCTGCGACCAGCGACATGAAGTTCGCGGCGGTTGATATCGAGGGCCAGACCCGTGCAGTGTTCGAGAACATTCGCCTATGCCTCGATGCGGCAGGAGCGACGATGGCCGACATCGTCACGATGACCGTATACCTCCACGACATCGACAACCACAAGGACCCTGTGCGCGCCGTACGGTCCGAGTTCTTCGAAGCTGGCCACGAACCGGTATCTACGATGATTGAGGTCTCGAAGTTCGCGGCCGAAGGAATACTGATCGAGGTCGACGTCATCGCAGCCCTCACGATCGAAGCGACGTCATGATGATCGTTGATGCCCATCATCACCTCGGCGCCTGCAGGGTCTTCGATGTCGAACTCTCCGAAGACGTCATCCTTGCGACCATGGACGCGAACGACGTGTCGAGCTGCGTGATCCAACCCTTCCCAGGAACTCCTGACCCACGAACGGTCCACGACGAGATCGCCGACATGGGCCTGCGAAACGGTGGGCGCATCAAGGGGATCGCCAGCCTGAACCCACACTGCGACCCGGCCGACTACTTCGACGAAACCGCACGCTGCATCCGCACCCTCGGCTTCGTCGCAGTAAAGCTCCACACGATCGGCCACGCCGTGAACCCGATGTCGGCCGACGCCGAGACCGTCTTTGTGACCGCCCGAGACTTGGGTGTCCCGGTAATGGTTCACACCGGGACGGGGATTCCCTTTGCCGATCCCGCATCGGTGCTGCAACGCGCCAAACAGTTCCCCGACGTGAAAGTGATCCTCGCGCACGGCGGACACGGGCTCCTCGGCGGCCCAGCTGTGGCAGTCGCAGCGGCGTGCGAAAACGTGTACATCGAGACATCGTGGTCAACTGCGTACGACGTCTTGACCGCCGTGTACACAGTCGGCGCCGATCGCGTGATGTTCGGGAGCGATCTGCCGATGAACGTGAAGACCGAGCTCACCAAGATTCGGTCGCTCGACCTGCGCGAATCGGATCTACGGCAGGTGCTCGGTGGAACTGCCAGCCGCGTCTTCTCGATCGAAGAAGTGTCGTAGAGCGAGCGATCTGCAATGACCGGATCGGGCGCGAGGTGTCCACGCATGATCTGATAGAGCGACGCCTCTGCCCAATCGGCCGCAACCGCCCCGCTCGATGGAATCGGGAGAGTGAACAATCAGGCTCGCGACGAAGTGGTGACTACATCCTGCGTGACAGCGAGGAAAACGTGGCTCTTCGGAGCTGAGCGTGGGGTGAGGTAGCGGGAGGGTCCGCGGACGCGGGCAGAGGCCCGACGAATCTGGGTGTGTCTTATGTTACGCAACCTGAATCGAGGAGCCCCTGTTGGAATCGGACCCTACTGCCATATGCGAGTTGTTTGTCGGCCTGCCCGACGTGAACGTGATCGGTGTCGGCGAGTGGCCGTTGTTCCTTCGGATCGCGATCACGACTCGGGCCCGCGGCCGTCGTGCCCGGGCTGTGGCGGGGTCGTGCATCGCCATGATGTCGATGGGGTCGACATCGGCGACTTGCGGTGCTTCGGTCGCCGGACGCGGGTGGTGTGGCACAAGCGCCGCTGGAAGTACCCGATCCCGGCGTGTCGTGTGGTGACGTTCACCGAGACCGATGAACGCATCGCCGCACCGGGGCGGCGATCACCGACCGCGCCGGCCGGTGGGCGTGAGCGACGTTCCAGGTCGGCTTCCACGGTCGCAGCGTCCGCGAGGTCGCAGCCGATCTCGGCTGTGACTGGCACACGGTGATGGACGCCGTTGATCGTCATGGCACACCGTTGATCGACGACCCCGACAGGATCGGCGCCACGACCGCGGTTCGTCTCGATGAGGTGTTGTTCTCGGCTCGGCCGGTTCCGCACCACGCACTGGTCGACCCAGATCGTCGATGTCGAACACGGCCAGCTGCTCAACATCGTCGCTGGCCGTGACGCGGCAGGGGCCTGCGCCTGGTTCGCGCAGCGGCCCGAGGAGTGGCTGACGGCGATCCGATGGGCGACGCTGGATCTGTCGGGTCCGTATCGCAGCGTGTTCGACACGATGCTCCCGCACACCACCCAGGTCGCGGGATCCGTCCATCTGATCCAGCTCGCGAACCGGGTCCTCGACGAGGGCCGCCGCCGCGTGCAGAACGACACGTTGGGTCATCGGGGATGCAAGAACGATCCGCTCTACCGAGCCCGCCGGCTGTTTGACGATCGCACACGAGTGCCTCACGCCCGGATCGCGACGACCGGCTTCAAGGGTTGCTGCGCGCTCGCGATCCACGCGGCGAGGTCCGCATGGCCTGGCACGCGATAGGAGGTCCTGCGCTCGATCTACGAGATCGGCACGCGGCCACCGCTGCGGTGTTCGTCGCCCAGCTCGGCGTCGACTTCCAAGACGACTCGTGCCCGCACGAAGTCCGGCGCCTCGGCCGCACGATATGCGCTGGCAGCACCAGATCGCCGCGTGGCATCGCTGCCACCACGCGAACGGACCGACCGAAGCGATCATTATCTGGAGCGGGTAGCGGGCTGTCGTCGATGTGGTTGGCGAGGGTGCTGGCGTCGGTGGGAGACGCGTTCTCTGGAGGCGTGTCTGATGTTCATGACGTGTTCGTGTCGATGGGGTGGCTGTCGTGGTGGGGTGCGTTCACACTCTTGGCGTGAGGGTCCAGCGTGTGATCGTGCCGGTGACGGGCGCCGAGTCTTGGACGGTGGTCGATGATGCGTGGGAGGTGATCGCGCCGGTTGAGCGCTACTTGGCGTATCTGGCCGGGATCGAGCGCTCACCGAACACGGTGCGCGCCTACGCGCATGGTTTGCGGTTGTGGTTCGAGTTCCTCGGGCTGCGCGGTCTGGTCTGGAACAGCGTCGGCGTCGAGGATGTGTCACGGTTCGTGGCGTGGCTGCGGGCACCGGCGGACAACGTGATCGTGCTCGACGACACCGCTGCTGTTCGCAGCGCGGCGACAGTCAATCGACATCTGGCTGCATTGTTCGGGTTCTACGATTTCCATGCCCGCTCCGGGGTGGGCGTCGCTGCGGATCTGGTTGCGTGGCGGCGGGTGTCGAGGGGTTCTTACAAGCCGTTCTTGCATCACGTCACAAGGGGTCGTCCGGTCGCTACGCGGCCGGTGAAGCTGCGTGTTGTGCGCCGGTTGCCGGTGACGTTGAGCGTGGAGGAGATCGCCCGGATCTTGGCGGCGTGTGAGCGTCTGCGTGATCGGTTCTTGTTCGCGTTGTTGGCCGAGACCGGGATGCGGATCGGTCAGGCGCTCGGGCTGCGTCATGAGGATTTCGTGAGCCGCGAGCGGCGGGTGGCGATTGTGCCGCGCGGTGACAACGCCAACGGCGCAAGGGCCAAATGCTTCTCGCCGACGGTGGTGCCGGTGTCGGTGCCACTGGTGAGGCTCTACAGCGACTACATGCACAGCGAGTACGGCGCGCTGGACTCCGACTACGTGTTCGTCAACTTGTGGTCGGCGCCGGTGGGCCGCCCGTTGCGCTACGAGGCCGTCGCCAAACTGGTCGACCGTCTGCGGCATCGCACGGGCATCGAGTTCAGCGCGCATACGCTGCGCCACAGCCGGGCGACTGAGCTGATCCGCGGCGGCATGCCGATCGAGATCGTCTCCAAGCTGTTGACGCACCGGTCGGTGACCACGACCAGCGACGCCTACGTGCATCTCGACGTCGAGGACCTCCGCGCCGAACTGATCCGCGCCGGCGCCTGGGAAGGCGAGCGGTGCTGAACGCTGTCGCCGTCCCCGACATCAGCCACGGTGATCGGCTGACGGCATTGTCCGCCGCGGTCCGTCCCGAGTTCGCCGGTGAGATCGTCAGGGTCGATCCTGACGATCCGGTGTTCGGCCGGGGACAATGTGGTGTCGCCGGGTGTCAGCGGACGTCGTGGGCCCGGCAGATGTGTGCCGCCCATCATCAACGTTGGCGTCAACACGCCAAGCCCGCCGTCGCCGAGTTCCGGGCGAGCACCGGCCCCATCGATACGCGAGCCGGCTCCGAGGCCGTCGATGCGTTCGATC
>CXWL01003533.1_pt1 | contig 30095 bp, 24 predicted proteins | sample 590931 | NCBI WGS metagenome assembly CXWL01 (sample SAMEA3498368, study PRJEB10139) | groundwater metagenome | biome: water well; material: biofilm material | place: Germany | collected 2015-04-27 | reverse complement strand
AAAAAGTATATAAGCAGTTTCCTGCTAAATGACCATTTACACAAAATTATTTACACCCCCCGAAGTGTTTAGCGCATTGGTGTGTTGAAATTTCTTGCCCATTCAAGTACTTCTTGGTATCCGCCACTGAAAATTACCGATTCTTTGTTTTTCATTATTTGATACGCATACATCGGATCATAATACTCAGCAAGTAAATGGGTTATCCAAGCTTCGTGGCTATGAATGTTTCCTGTACTCAATTGAGTTTTCAAAGCTTTTGTCATGAGGTCATGTATATATTTATAGCGTTCCAATCCCAGGCGTTTCTGAATCCGAAAAAGACTGTTGTGAAGATAGGCGCTGAAATATTCAAAACCATGCTCAGTATATTTCATCTGAAAAGCTGTCAGCATATCCGTAATATATTCTTGTAAAATCCTTTGAATGCGAGATTCTAGTGGCATTTCTACTAGCGCTAAAGGTGAGCGTCGCATAGTTTGGAAGAAAGTCTCCGGGATTGCGATGGCCCCAATATTTCTACTTTCATCTTCAACAAAAAGTGTATTTTTACTAGGCACAGCATAATTCTTACGCAACAAATCAATGGCTAATGTGTGCTCAAAATTGGATTGAGTGGGCTGTCGATTAACTGTATCGCCAAAACTCGAGCCGCGATGCATGGCATGCTTTTCTAAATCGATACTAGAGGCAATTTCATTAATCAAAAGCGTTTTCGCTACACCTGTTTTTCCACCTATCCGGATCATGGAAAGATTTATGGTTGCCTCATCAATTGCCTGCATGAGGTATCGCCTGAGCGCTTTATAGCCACCTACAATTAACGGCACAGCAATGCCTGTTTCATTGATCCATTGGCGTGCTAGATGTGACCGCATTCCACCACGCCAGCAGAAGATATGTGCATCGGGATTGTTAGCTACAACATCACGCCAATGCTGAATGCGATTTTGCTTTAGCTCACCACACACCAATTTGTGACCTAATTGAACGGCGGCTTGTTGCCCTTTTTGTTTATAGCAAATTCCAACTAAATGACGTTCATGGTTATTCAGAATGGGGAGGTTGAATGAATTTGGTAAACTACCTTTGGCAAATTCATCTTCAGAACGAACATCCAGGAATGGAATATCGTGTATAAATAAATTGTGAAATTGATCAGCACTGACTGAGTAATCTGACATTGTTTCCTATACTTATTTGTTCATTGAGATAACACAGATGACAGTATGTTTGGTGTCATGAATCCTTAAATATTATTTGCTGTGATTTTACAAATCCGAACGATCAATCACAAGTTAAGCGATTTGTATAATAAGAGAAATCAGGACAAAAGTACCCTAAAAAGGTGTTATCCGTTACAATTCGGACATTATAGGGATAAGCTAAAAGTCATGAATTAGAGTAATTGTTGTTTTGCTGCAACACTGATTTAATATTGCCTTGACAGGAAAAAGCGCCTTATATAAGCTGCGGAGTGGTCAAATATGACACACTTATATTTATTAAGCAATGTCAGCGGTAAGCGTTTGAATGAAAATTTTCCAGCCAGCAAAAAGTGCATTATTAGAGATTGATAATCAGCGTTGGCGCGCTCAACCAGGATTTCTTGCTTATGGGAGCAAGATGACAAGTACTATTACTTCGAGGGGAAGATCTTGAGTTCGACAATAACCAAGTTGAACGCTCCGCTAACGCAAGCGTTTGATTTTCAACCTTCAAGCGAATTACAATTAACACCGACACCGACACTCAATACACTAACTCAGCAGTTAGCGGGTTTTGATACCCTAACCAGCGCTTTAGAATATGCAGCGGAGGGGATAACGGGGTATAACTTTTATGACGCGAAGGGTAACTTACGTTCGGTTCTGCCATACAGTGCGCTGAGGCAGAATGCTCGTATCTTTGCGCGACGTTTATTTGGTTTTGGCTTGCCCCGTGGTAGTCGGGTAGCAGTCATTGCTGATACCTCTCCAGAGTTTGTCGAGTTGTTTTTTGCATGTCGCTATGCTGGTTTAGTGCCTTTTGCAATGCCAATTCCGGTTAATCTCGGTAGCCATGCAATATATGTTCAGCAATTAAGAGGTATGCTTGAAAGCAGTCAAGCAAGTATTGCGCTGGCGAATATTGACTATATTAATTTTCTGGAAGAGGCTGCAGAAGAAACAACCTGTATACAGTGGGTAGGAACACCAGAAAAATTAAGCGAGCTACCTGCGATAAATATTGAACTACAACCTAATTATCCTGATGAAACTGCATACCTGCAATTTACATCAGGTAGTACGCGTACACCAAGAGGGGTGGTTATTACTGAACGAGCCTTGATGTGTAATTTACAAGGTATTGTATGTAATGGATTGGAAATTAAACCTGACGATCGTTCCGCTTCTTGGCTACCCTTTTATCATGATATGGGATTGGTTGGGTTAGTTCTGGCACCAATGGTCACACAAATCTCTGTTGATTATTTGGCGACACGGGATTTTGCAATTCGGCCCTTACAATGGTTAAGGTTAATAAGTCGCAACCGCTGTACCGTTGCATTCAGCCAACCTTTTGGTCTTAAGCTCTGTACCTTACGTGTAAGGGAATCTGACCTTAAAGAACTAGATCTTAGTTGTTGGCGGGCCGCCGGCATTGGTGCAGAAATGATTCGGCCTGAAACTTTGAGAAATTTTGCAGAAAAATTTGCATCGGCAGGTTTCGATGAGGGTGCTTTTCTGCCTTGCTATGGTCTGGCGGAATCAACACTTGCCGTTACCTTTTCAAAAATTGGTAAAGGATGTAGAAGTATACAAGTGGATAGTAAGACGCTGATCGATAAGCGGATGGCTGTTCGATTGCAAGCGGATGGGCGCAAACAAAATGAATTTGTAAATTGTGGGCGTCCGTTGCCTGGGCATACTGTGAAGATAGTCGATGAGGATGATCAGCAATTGTCAGAAATGATGGTTGGCAGTGTTTTAGTGCATGGCGATAGCGTGATGAAGGGCTACTATAACAATCCAGAAGAGACTAACAAAGCACTTAAATCTGGTAATTGGCTGGATACTGGAGATATTGGATTCCTGTTTGAAGGTGATTTGTTTATAACCGGACGCCGTACAGATGTCATTATTGTTAATGGGCGCAATATCCGTGCCCAAGACATAGAAGAGTTAGCTGAACAGCAACCGGAGGTTAGGTCACGTGAGGCTTCTGCATTTGGGGTGAATGATGAAGATGGAACAACAACGATTGTCCTAGTCATTGAATGTAGACTCACCTCCGTGACAGAACGCCAGTCACTGACGACCAGATTGCAGCAGTTTGTTTACATGGCATTCGGGGTTAATTGTGTTGTGGAATTAGTTCCACCGCATACTTTACCACGGACTTCATCTGGGAAGCTCTCACGTTTCGCAGCAAGGCAAGGTTACATCCAGAGAACAAATCTGGCAGGCCAATTGTCTTTTGTAGAATCAGGTGATAGATAAGGGCGCATGCCAAAAATAGTAGCCGTAACAGGTGCTACTGGGTTCATTGGCAATGTGCTGGTGCAGAAACTGGTTCAAGATGGATGGACAGTTCGTGCGCTCACACGGTTATATCGCTCATCCGATAGTGAGTCTATTCAATGGGTTCAAGGTGATTTAGATAATTTAACTGCGCTACATCATTTGGTTAATGATGTAGCGTTTGTTATTCATTGTGCTGCAACAGTAAGAGGAAGCTCTTTTCAAGAATTCGCACATACGAATGTCGAAGGCACCAAAAATATTTTGTGTGCCATTGCTAGACAGAAACAATCTCCTCGTTTTTTGTTAATATCTTCCTTAGCAGCAAGGCAACCTGAATTATCATGGTATACTCGAAGCAAGTATTTGGCTGAGATTCAGGTTATTGAATATTCAGAACAATTACAATGGACTATACTCCGACCTACGGCTGTTTATGGTCCGGGAGATAAAGAACTAAAACCCCTCTTTCAAGCGATGCACCGCGGTTTGCTTCCCGTCGTTGGAAAAATTCATAATCGATTTGGATTAATACATGTATATGATCTGGTTGCAGCTATTCAGATTTGGTTGGCTTCCAGTCTATCGGTTAATGGAGTATTTGAGCTTGATGATGGAACATCAGGGGGGTACAGCTATCAGAGTTTAGCTGTCCTAGCGCAGCAGGTGTGGAAGCGCCCTGTACATTGCATTCCTATACCGGATTTGCTTATCCGGGGTATCGCAATATCAAATCTGTGGCTTGCACGGTTACTATACTATTCCCCCATGCTGACACCAGGAAAAGTTAATGAGTTACAACATAGTGATTGGGTATGTGATAATGCACCATTAATCTATGCACTTCCAGCGTGGCAACCGAGTATTCGTTTACAAGACGTTTTATCTGAAGTAATCTAGCTTCAAAATTTAACTATTCTGAATTAACCTATGACTGAAAGTAATTACGATGAGATCATGCAATTGCTCCGTGATCGACTAAGTAGTTTAACCAATTCTGATGCTCAGATTACGCCTGAAACGAACTTGATTAGCCAATTATCGATTGATTCGATTAAACTACTTAACCTGATTATGGAAATTGAAGACACTTTTGATGTTTCAATTCCAATTAATGCACTGACAGATATTCACACTGTACGAGAATTAGCTGATTTGGTACATAAAATAAAATCTGCTTCCTAATGAATCTACTTGAAAAATTAGATGCAGCAGCTGCTGCAAGAAAATCACTTTTGCCTAATGGTGTGGGTGCTTTTGGTATTCCGATAGAAGAGGTTTATTCAGCTACGGAAGCTAGAATTGGAGAACGCCGTGTGCTGCTGCTTGGCACTAACAATTATTTGGGCTTAACTTTTGCACCTGAGTGTATTCGTGCAGCGCATGAAGCAATTGACAAAGAAGGCACGGGTACCACTGGTTCCCGGATGGCGAATGGCAGTTATTTCGGTCACCGCGCCTTGGAAAGAGAATTTGCTGATTTTTATCAATGTAGCTCCGGTATTGTCTTTACTACGGGTTATCAAGCCAACTTAGGTACTATTTCAGGTCTGGTAGGTCCTGGAGATACAGTGTTGATTGATGGGGATTCCCATGCAAGTATCTATGATGGCTGCATCCTCAGTGGCGCAGATATTATTCGCTTTAAGCATAATGATATGGTGGACATGGAGAAACGATTGCGTCGACTAGGCGATCGTGTTGAAACAACGCTGATTATTGCTGAGGGAATCTATAGTATGCTGGGCGACCAAGCACCGTTAGCTGAAATTGTTAAATTAAAGAATGCATATAAATGCATTCTGCTCCTCGATGAAGCACATTCATTGGGTGTATTGGGTGAAACTGGGCAAGGTCTCGTAGAAAAAACGGGTTTGTTAAAAGAGGTCGATTTTATTACCGGAACTTTTAGCAAAAGTCTCTGTAGTATTGGTGGATTTTGTGTGAGCAATCATCCACAGCTTGAGCAATTACGCTTTATCAGTCATCCTTATATATTTACAGCGTCGCCGTCACCCGCAACGATTGCCTCAACGCGCGCGGCATTGGTTTTGCTAAGTAAAGGCAGTGATCTACGCAAGCAATTGTGGAGTAACTGTACTCAACTTTATTCACAGCTCAAGGAGACTGGCTACCTGCTAGGACCCGATCCAGGTCCGGTCATTGCCGCCATTCTTGATACGCCGCAACAAGCGCTTCAACTTTGGCAGAGCTTGCTTGAGCATAATATTTATGTCAATTTGATTCTGCCACCAGCGGCGCCGGAGGGTAAATCGCTTGTACGATGCAGTGTAAATGCTGCGCATACTACAGAACAAATAAAATATGTGGGCGATACTTTTGCCAAACTATACAATATGATCGAATCGTAAATTTCTAGTATGTAAAAAGTATCTGCATCTACTTGTTTGCGAATACAACGAACTGGCCAATAAGGAAATGTTTCTAATAAAATTTGAGTTTCATACTCTATATTTAATCGAATCGGATTTATTGTCAAAATGAGGCGCTACGATGAAAATAATGCAAGTATTGATTTTGACATTATTTTCTTTCTTATTGCAAAGCAATGTTTTTGGAATAAGTATTGTATACAACGGGTTTGAATGTCTAAACGCTGTAGATACAAATGATCCAACTCCCAAAGGGACACTGGTACAAAGCAAATTCGAAGTCATACAAGATGCCGGGGATGGTATCTATCGCTTAAGCTTAACTGGCGGTATTCCTCGCTTTATCAATAATAATCATAATGTGTGCATCGATAGTGCGACTGCTATCGGATATTCAGGTATTCCGGCAGTAGATGGTTTACCGCAACCTCTCGAATCCACTAATGCAACCGCCTATTTTAACGGGCAAGAACTGATAATCGTTGTCAGCTCGATGTATACAGATTTAAGTGCCAGAAGGAATCCATTTTCATCGTTTAACACAAGCCTTATCTTTGCTTTCACTAATACACTCATATTTGAGTTTAATCCGCGAGCATCTTCATTCAGCTTGAAAAAAGTGATCCGCAACCGAGGGTTCACTAATACCAGCGGATCGACGAATTCAATAACGCCATTTCTTGAAACAGTTTTGCCATCTTTCAACGACGAGGTGCAAGACAAGCCAAAAATTCTAACGCCGATAGCCAAGATCGAATTTTTATTGGATTAATCAATCCACGTCGTGTGCAAGGCCAATTAGTGATCGGTTAATGTAATAAGCGAATTGGTATTATATGGCGTGACACTGCCAATTTGCGCTGAGGTATAACCAGCAGCAGAAAGCGCATGAAGACATTCATCGGTACGCTCGGCGGGTATTCCGGCTAGTAATCCTCCCGCAGTTTGTGGATCGAAAAGTAGAGGATAGCTTGGGTGTTGTCCAGCGTAGTAGTGGCATTGGCTGGCTTGTTTATTGGCAGCATAGAATGTGCTTTGAATGCCTTGCAGACTGCACTGTTGTGCGCCTTCCATAACTGGAATGGCATTCATTGATAGGGAGGCGCTGCATCGAGAGGCTAGTAGCATTTCCTGCAAGTGTCCGAGTAGGCCAAATCCGGTTACATCAGTACAGCTGCACGCTGTATAAGAACGCAAGATGGTTGCTGCGGCTCGATTACTTTGCAACATATAGGCTAATGCCTGATCAAGCCATAATCCTTGGCAGCGTGCAGCCATGTTAGCAGCAAGTAAAACACCGCTGCCGATAGGTTTGGTAAGAATTAAACTATCACCGGGTGTTAATCCAGATTTTGTTAGGGCTTTGCTTGATGGGAGTATTCCGTTAACAGTTAGCCCGATAGCCATTTCGGGTCCTTCGCCGCTGTGTCCGCCAATCAGCGCAGTATTTTCATCATTCAAGGTTTTTAATACGCCTCGCATTAAATGCAATAATGTTTCCTGCATAATGGGTTCGCTGCTATAAGGGATAACTGCAGTCACCAACGCGGAATGGGGTATTCCACCCATGGCATAAATATCTCCTAAGCTATGAATTGCAGCGATACGGCCCAGCAAATAGGGGTCATCGATAAAGCTTCTAAAGAAATCAACGGACTGTAGCCATTGAGTATTGGCTGGCAGGTTAATAATCGCGGCATCATCCCTCAGTTCACTGGCGACATCCGGGTGAGGTTGAATATCCAGCTGAGACAAAACATTCTGTAATATATTGCTGCCAACTTTTGCGCCACAGCCGCCGCATCGCATAGATTCGGTGTCATCACCTGAGTTATCGGTGTTAACCATAGGTTGCGGATTGAAACGTGCCATGAATGCGCGATCAATGTGATTCTTCCAAAGCCAAACCCACTTTCCGCGCGTAAATAATTGGCCTCGAGAAGCAATCGCGTAACGTTCTCCTGTTGTTAATAAGCTTAGAAAGTGTCGTTGCGGTTTAAAAGGCAAAAGCTGTCGATTTTCGAACTGAGCGATGATATTTTTTGCCAGGATCGGGCCTTGGCGGACAGCATAAACGCCCGCTTTGGGTAATGGCGTAGGCATGAAAGCGGCGCTGTCACCGGCGGAAAATATATCCGGATGCGAAATGCTGCGGAGGTATTGATCAACCTGAATGAAGCCCCGGTCGTCGCACTTAAGTCCGCTTTCTGCTAACCAAGGCTGTGCGCCAGCATGTATAGCCCAGGCACAAAAATCATAATTCAGCGTTGTATTATCATTTAACGACAATTGATGTTCGGTAACGGAAACGACATGTTTTGCGCAGATTATGCTAATACCCAGCGTTTGCAAGTGATGTTTAAAAAATGTTTGCACGCGTTCATTGTGTGAACTGAGGATATGTTGATCAGCACAAATCAGAGTAAAGTCTGCATGTATAGCAGTCGTGTTGCAGAGCTTATAGCGCATAGCCAGCAGTATTTCTACACCCGCGGCCCCGCCTCCGATTATGATAACTCGCTTTGGTTGACGAGATGCTTTAGCTGACTCGAGCCATTGGTGCCAATTCTGCAGAAATTGTTTGATCGGTTTAATGGAGTGGCCATGTATCGCGGCGTTTTTAATTTCATTGAGTGCGGGTTGGGAGCCAACATTGATAGATAATAAATCGTACCGCAGGGCTGGGTATTGATGGCAATATATCTGTTTTGCGAGCGGATCGATGTGTTGAACTTCGCTGCAAACAAATTGCACGCCAGCCCATTGACACAGTTTCCGTAAATCAATGTGACAATCTTCAAAGCTATAATGTTCAGCAATTAATCCAGGCAACATACCTGAGTAAGGTGTGAGTGTATTATTGCTGATGAGCGTGACTCTGATACCAGGAATTGGGCTCATTCCCAATTTTTTGATAACGACGATATGGCTGTGGCCGCCGCCAATTAGACGTAAATCTTTTTTATGTGGCGTTAAGCCTATCATTAATTAACTTATTCAGATTGCGTTATGGTCAGAAAAATGTGATAGTTCACATCGCAGCATTATAAGTTAGTCCATGACACTATAAATAAAATTAAAAGTATTTCTATATAGCTTTGAGGGCTAATTGAGTAAGGGTACTGGGGTTAAATAAATTTGTCGTTAAAGTGTGTTTCGTGCATATTGATGGCTTTTCACATATACATTTTTTATTTATGGAGGGTAGTAATGAAATCTAGTAGAATCAGTAAATTAAAAGTTTGTGCCGTTCTATTATTATCGGCGGGACTGTTATTCGGGTGCAAACCGATTTTTGAGAAAAAACCACTTCCCCCTAAGGAGGACAGCAAAGAAGTTGCCGCTGCACCAGCACCAGCTGCACCACCTGCCGCCGCTGCACTAGCACCTGTTGAGCCAGCAACTAACATTGAGGAAGTAACAAGTATTGAAAGTCTGGGGTCTGATTCAGCACCAGCACCAGCAATTGATGATGGGGGCGATGTTGTCACAGTAACGCCTGCGATAATGCGTAAAGTTCAACAGGCTCTGGTAAATGCTGGGTTGAATCCTGGTCCGGTTGATGGTGTCAGTGGTGCTAAAACAGTGAATGCAATCGAAAGCTTCCAGAAACAAAATGGCATTCCAGCAGGTAAAATCACCAAGAAAACGCTCCGTGCATTGGGTGTCGATTTCTAAAGAATAAAGAACGGTTTGATTTTTTAATACACCAGGGGTCTTCGGCTCTTGGTGTATTTTTATTGACACATACGAAATTTCTAAAGAGTAGGGTNNTCTTTACCATAGTGTTTAAATTCCTCAGCATAAGATGAGTCTCGCGTTATAGAATCGACTGATTGCATACTTAGTAATGTTTCCCGGATTAAATTTTAGTTAATTAGTTTTAACGAACATTGTTTTATTATTTATTATGCTAAGTAATATTCGTCATTAACTTGTTTTTTAAGTATTTTTGGAGGTTTTTCATGGGAGTTCCTTTACGTCAACAGATTGCGGTTGGCAGCTATCTAATCAAGCAAAAATTAAAAGGGGTTAAGAAATACCCGCTAGTATTGATGCTGGAGCCGTTGTTTCGTTGTAATCTGGCTTGTGCCGGGTGCGGAAAAATTGCTCACCCCGAAGATGTTCTTGATCAGAGACTTTCTTATGAAGAGTGTATGCAGGCAGTGGATGAATGTGGTGCGCCGATGGTTTCAATTCCAGGTGGTGAGCCATTGATACATAAAGAAATGCCGCAAATTGTTGCGGGCATAATCAAGCGTAAGAAATATGTTTACTTATGTACAAATGCGCTATTGTTAAAGAAAAAGATAGATGACTATACGCCATCACCTTATTTAACATTTTCGATCCATTTGGATGGGATGAAAGAACGGCATGATGCTTCAGTTTGTCAGGATGGTGTTTTTGATCGTGCGGTTGAGGCGATAAAGCTGGCCTTAGAGAAGGGATTCAGGGTTACAGTAAACTGTACGCTGTTTCAAGGTGAAACGCCTCAGGATGTGGCTGAATTCTTGGATTATGCGATGGAATTGGGTGTTGAAGCAGCAACGATTGCGCCAGGATTTAGCTATGAGAAAGCGCCTCAACAAGATGTTTTTATAAAAAGCCAGGATACCAAGGTATTGTTTCGTGGTATTTTTGAATTAGGCAAAAAGCTCAAGCGAAAATGGAGACTGAATCACTCGGCGCTCTATTTGGATTATTTGGCAGGAAACCAGAATTATAAATGTACGCCATGGGGTAACCCAACACGCAATGTGTTTGGGTGGCAGAAACCTTGTTACTTGCTGTCGGATGAGGGCTATGCAAAGACTTTCAAGGAACTGCTTGATGATACGCCCTGGGAAAAATACGGTACTGTAAATAATCCAAAATGTGCTCAATGTATGGCACATTGCGGCTATGAAGCTACAGCTGTTGAAGACACGCTTCAGCGCCCATGGAAAGCACTGGTAGCATCACTGAGAGGGCCAAGAACGACAGGCCCCATGGTGGCTGAGCCTACTCCAAAATGGACAAACGAAGAAAATAAAATACCCAAGAAACTTTCCGATATACCGGTGACATTGATTAACAAATAAACGGATATAAGATATTGATGTTGTTTTATAAAAGCTGCTACAAGTAAGAATAATGGTGGAATTGGTATTGTGTTTGGTGCTGTATGCTGGTGCTCATTAATACTGTTACCATGGTGTCCCTGGGGTGTCCGTGAGAAAATTGAGACACAAGACACCATAGACTTCGATGGAACACTGAGTGTATTACCGTATTAATTCCAGCCCGTAACGAGGGTCCGTATATCCGGCATACGCTCAATGGCGTGAGAGCACAGAGCGAGGATGTGCGTATCATTGTGACCGATGAGACCATCCGGTGGGGGATGACACTGCTGAACAAGCTAAGCGCTGTGGTGCGCTGGTGCTATCCGATACAACGCCACCTACAGGTTGGAGCGGGAAATTATGGGTGCTTGAACAGGGATTGCACGAGGTCAGAACACCCTATACGTTATTGCTGGATGCCGATATTGAGTTGACTCCCGGGATTGTTATTGAATTACAGCAAAAAGCGCGCAATGAAAATCTTGCGCTGGTATCATTGATGGCTGAGCCGCCTATGAAAAATTTCATAGGGCGTTTACTGATGACTGCTTTTATATTCTTCTTTAAGTTGTTGTATCCTTTTGGGTTAGCAAATAAACCGGTATCACGTATTGCAGCGGGTGTATTTTAGTGGAAACATAAGCGCATTGCGTTCAATTGGAGCTTTTGCCAATCTACATATGCATTGATTGACGACTGTACTTTGGCAACACACATCAAACGTGCAGGTTTGCGTGCTTTTATTGGACTGAGTCATGCGGCACGTAGTCATCGTGGTTACCAGGACTTAAAGCCGATTTGGGAAATGGTGGCGCGTACTGCCTATACTCAATTAAGATACTCGCTTATTTTACTTGTCAGCTGCACATTGATCATGACTTCCATGTTTTTGGCAGCACCACTAGGATTTTTGCTGTTATCTTTTCAGGAAGCTTATTTTGTTAGCGCGCTAGCATGGATGGTTATATTTTTTACCTATATGCCAACTTTAATTTATTATCAGCGTTCTCCGCTCTGGGGTTTGGCATTACCCATAATCGGTGCAATGTACCTCGCTATGACTTGGACATCAGCACTGCGGTATTGGCGTGGGGAACGCGCTTGTTGGAAAGATCGACGCTATGAAAGTAAAACGAACAATTAGATTGATCGGGTGGTGCCTGATATTGGTGATGTTGTTACCAATTTCCGCTGCGTTGAGCATACCCACTTCAGAACCTGAGAATCCGGAGCAAGTTATACAAAAATTACAATCTTCCTTACTTCAGGTTATGCGTGAAGGCGAGAAACTGGGTTATGAAGGGCGATTCAAATTCCTGGAGCCTGTTATTGATGAGTCTCATGATCTGGATCTGATTATCAAAACAATATTAGGCGCAACATACTGGTCGCAACTGGATAAAGGACAGCAGGATTTGATCGCTGAGACATTCCGCAAGCTCAGTATTGCTACCTATGCTGGGCGGTTTAACCAGTATGAAGGAGAGCAGTTTCAGATTATAGAGCAGCGCGCTTTGCCACGCGAACAAACGTTAATTCGTAGCCGATTAACTAAATCGGATGGCGGTACAGTAAATTTTGATTATGTGTTACACCAAACAGAAGGACGCTGGCGTATTGCCAATATCCTGTTTGATGGTGTGAGCGATCTTGCAATAAAACGTGGAGAGTATCGCGCTATTTTGCAGCGGGATGGTTTCCAGGCACTGATTGAAATGCTCAAGGAAAAAATTATTCTGACTCAGCAGAATTAATAATTCGGTAATTTCAATTTTTCCTGAGGGTTCTCTTAAAAGTGAAAAGTTCACACAGTAGTAGTTACCGGATTTTTGCACGTTGGGCCGAGTTCTCCTATCAAAATGCTACCTGGATTATTCTGCTCGTATTATTGTTGACTTCGTTGTGCACTGTTTATACAGTCAATAATCTTGGCGTTCATACCGATACGACAGACATGCTCTCCGAGGATGTTCCTTTTCGCGCCAATCATATCCGTTATAAAGAATCGTTTTCCCAATATGAGGATACGTTCTTGCTGGTATTGGATGCGCCGACACCTGAGCAAGCGCATCAGGCAGCTAAACGCTTCACTAACTATCTGCAGAAAGATAGCACACAATTTTCCAATACGTACTATCTAACCGGGGAACCTTTTTTTGAGCAGAATGGCCTCTTTTTCAAGAGCCTGTCTGAATTAGGCCGCATTACCGATTATTTGGCCGCCGCACAACCGCTGATTGCGCGCATAGCAGGGAGTCCCACGCTCTATACATTTTCTTCTGTTCTTACGGAAGCTGTCGATGAGTTGCACGCGGGTCGTCAGTTAGAACTGGAGCCTGTATTTAATGGTGTGAGTGCAACACTGGATGCGCGGCTTTCCGGTCAATCCCGTGCGTTATCCTGGCAAGCATTATTGGGTGGTGAAACGCAGAAAGAAACTTATCAGGAATTGATCATAGTGCAGCCTAAGCTCGATTATTCTCAAATATTTGCTGCTGAAGGGCCGATCAACGCAATTCGTATTGCTGCCCAGGATATGGGATTTACTCCGAATGCTGTTGAGAAATTGCGCATTACAGGTGAAGTCGCACTTGCTCACGATGAACTCCTCAGCGCGATGCACGGCGCTCAGAATGCTGGTGTATTGGCGCTAGTGATGGTGGCTATGGTATTGCTCATTGCATTTCGTTCTGCCGGAGCAATAGTTACAGTGATACTGAGTCTGGTTCTCGGTTTATTGCTGACCGCAGCATTTGCCACCGCTGCCGTGGGGCATTTGAACCTGATTTCTATCGCATTTGCTGTTCTATATATTGGTCTTGGTGTTGATTACGCCATTCACTTTTTGTTGCGACACGAAGAACTCAGGAAGCCTGAACAATCCGTTTCAGAGGCATTATATAAAGCTGGTGGTGATATGGGACAAGCACTGCTGATTTGTGCAATAACCACTGCAATCGGTTTCTATGCCTTTATGCCAACGACTTATGAGGGAGTTGCAGAATTGGGTCTGATATCAGGAACAGGTATGCTGATCAGTTTTCTGGTTACCATGACGATGATTCCTGCTTTACAAAGGTATTTTCCAACTCCAGTCAAAAAACCATCAGCTTCGATTCAATCAATCAATAGAGTTCTGGATTTACCCAGACACGCGCGTAAATTGGTATACAGTGTAACAATCATCGCAGTTTTAGCTTCAGTTGTGGCCTTGCCGCACATCAAGTTCGATTATAATTTGTTGAATCTGAATAACCCGCATGCGGAATCAGTTCAGACCCTCCAGGAATTATTAAAAAACACGGAAGACTCACCTTGGCACATTAATATTTTAGTTAGTAATGCCCAGGAAACAGGACAAATCGTTCAACGCCTTAGAGCTTTGCCAGAAGTAGAAAAAGTAATCAGTATGCTTGATCTGGTGCCTCAAGAACAGGAAGCAAAAAGTCTGTTGATTGAAGAGATGGCAATGACGCTCGGCCCCATTTCTTTTTCCTCCACGGCATTTATGGTTCCGAACCACCATACTGTTCCAGAAGAACGAATGGCGCTGGAAAAATTAAATACTGCATTAGACCGGTTTGTCAGCGAGAAACCGGGACATCCTTCTGAAGCTTCTGCCCGCGCATTGCGTGCATCACTGTCGAATTTATTGGCTGATCTGGATAAGCGTACGATACAAAATGACCAGGGAGGGGAGCAATTATTGCGTGTGGTTAATCACGATTTACTCAGCCTGCTGCCCGGTTCAATTAAACGGCTGCAATTGGCATTGGCAGCGCAGCCGTTTACGCAAGAAGCATTACCGGCATCAGTGAGTGCATACTGGCATACGAGTGATGATGTATATCGCATTGCGGTTTATCCGTCAGAAAATATTAATGACAATGACGCACTGCGCAGATTTGTTCATGCCGTGCAACAGATAGCTCCCACTGCGACCGGTGTGCCGGTAATCAGTCTGGAGGCGGGGGAAGCGGTAGTGGATGCGTTTATTCATGCTTTCTCACTGGCGTTGCTGGGCGTCATAATTACACTATGGATAATGCTCAGAAGTGTCTCAGCGACTGTGCTGGTATTAATACCGCTATTATTGGCGGCTTTATTTACAGGCGCCTGCACAGTTCTGCTAGGGTTGCCATTTAATTTTGCCAATATTATTGCTTTGCCGTTGTTGCTCGGTATTGGCATTGATAGTAGCTTGCATATGGTGCATAGGAGTCGTAATACCGGCGTGGTTTATGAGAATTTATTGCATACCAGTACAGCGCGTGCCATTTTTTATAGCGCATTAACAACTTTGGTGGGTTTTGGCAGCCTGGTGTTTTCCACACACCAGGGTACCGCCAGTATGGGGTTGCTTCTGACGGTTGGTTTGTTTTTAACGCTGATTTGTGTGCTGATAATCTTGCCTGTATTGTTGCATTCAACCAGTAAAAATAAAGAAAGTATTGCTTAATTCTTTATTCTGGTTTTATCACTTCAATGCGTGTTAAAGCTGCAGCAAAGAAACCATCAGTTTGATGCAATTGCGGGGAGAGCTTCAAAAATTCACCGGTATCCAGCGGTATTTTTTGCTGTGCTAGTAACTCGGCGCAATTTAACAAGCTGAATTGTGGGTGTGTGTTTAGAAAATCGTGCACTACTTGTTGATTTTCTTCCGGCAAGAAACTGCATGTTGCATACACCAGCCGCCCCCCTGGTTTGAGCAAGCTGGCGGCAGCGGAAAGAATGGCAGCTTGTTTTGCTTTAAGCTCCTCAATACTCTGCGGGGATTGACGCCATTTTAAATCCGGATTGCGGCGCAATGTTCCGAGACCACTGCAGGGTGCATCCACCAATACGCGATCTATTTTCCCAGCCAGCCGTTTAACTTTGATGTCGTTCTCATTCGCGATGCGTTGCGCATGCAGATTGGATAAACCCGAACGCTTGAAGCGTGGTTTCAGATTGCTCAATCTTTTTTCAGAGATATCAAAAGCATAAAGACGCCCTTTTGAATTCATCAAGGCACCCAGTAGTAGCGATTTGCCGCCTGCTCCCGCACAGAAATCGACAACCATTTCCCCTCGCTTGGGTGCCAGCAAGTATCCGAGTAATTGGCTGCCTTCATCTTGTACTTCTATTTTTCCGGACAAAAAGAGTTCATGGCGATTGATCGCGGGTTTTCCGGTAAGCCGGATCCCGCAGGGGGAATAAGGTGTTTCCTGCGCTTCAATCCCTTCCTGGCTGAGCGTTTCGAGCACTTGATTACGTTTTGCGAGAATGGTATTAACCCGCAGATCAAGCGGTGCGGATTTTTGTAAGGAGAATCCCAGGTTGAGAATGTCTGCATCCGTCATGAATTGCTTTAATTTTTCTACCAGCCATTCGGGAAATTCTGCCTGAATCGCCAGTGGCAGCGTATCTAATTTGATGGCTTTGATTTCTGATAACCATTTTGTTTCAGATTCGCTGATAAGCGGTGCCAATTCACGCAAATTCATGCCATTAAATTTTACTAGATAGGCTAAAACCAGTGAGCGAGGCGTGATGCGTTCTGTTAGGCTTTCAAGAAAAAAACGGTGGCGTAATATGCCAAAGACTGTTTCTGCAATGAAAGCGCGATCTTGTCCACCCAGCAGCGGGTTTTCCCGGAAGAAGTGCCGCAGAATTCCGTCGGCGGGATATTCCAAAGGAAGTACAGTTCTTAGGGCAATAATAGCTGAGTCTAGCTGAAAAGGCGTTAATTGCATTGATTTCCTGATGTGTGTTTGATCAACTAAGGGAGCATTGATTAAGTTTGTTTGTGGTGCGTGTTTCTTTAACCAATCTGATTAATGATCGGCTTTATAGTTAATGTTGATTCCGGTAACTATTTTATCGATCTCACGGCCATTATCTTCTACCGAAACAATGCGAACAGGGAGCATGTGATTGTTCAGTGCGAGCCACAATTTTCTTTTTAGTTTAGAATTCTTCTCTTCTTGTCGAGTCAATACGATTGTTTCCATTTTTCCAATCGGTGTACTGATGACTTCTTCAGTCACTTTATAATGCGACAATTGCAGGCTATGCCCATTCGTGATGTACCGATCAAGATGATGTTTAGGCAGTGGGGCAAACATAAAGTTGTACGATAAGCTGAGGCGATCCAAAGTACCTTCGGGTAATCTTTTCTGTTCCTCTTGTCCTTTATGTTGCAGTGTTATGATATGTTTTTCCCAATTAAAAACAGCCACACTGGGTTCTTTTTTTCCACGCTTCTCATAAGCACGAGTGGGTCTTAGTCCCTGTTTAGTAATGGTTCCTTCGCTATGGCGCACGATGCTATTAGGCTCTATGATTTTAAAAACGCCAGTAGCTTGCGCTTCGCTGTTAATCGTATAACTATGTGTACCATTGGCATGCTTGATTTCCATCACTTCATTAATTTCTCCCTGACCGATATCCGTTGTAACGGCGTAACTGATTTCAATGCGCGACGGTATATCCGCAGCAAATACTGAGAAGCTGAGTATCCACAGCAGAAAAATCGATAGCAGAAATTTCATTCGGGTAATCCTGGCGAATAAAGCGCTATTTCACGAACACTGGAGTCTATCACTTCAGCGTGATTTTCATTCAACCTGATCTGATCTTCCATAAACCAGCGTACGGCCTGAGGGTAAATACGGTGTTCCTGCTGTAAAACCCGGGCTGCCAGTGTTTCTTCAGTGTCTTCGGGCAGTACAGGGATAGCAGCCTGAATCACGATCGGGCCGTGATCTAACTGCACAGTGACAAAATGTACGGTACAGCCATGTATTTTGATCCCTTCTTGTAGTGCTCTTGCATGCGTTCCCATACCTGGAAATGCCGGTAATAATGAAGGATGAATATTCATTAACCGGCCTTGATAACGTTGTACAAAGCGATCGCTTAGTATACGCATGAAGCCAGCCAGTGCAATCAGTTTGGGTTGGCAAGCATCAATTTTTTCTGCCAATGCCGTATCAAATGTTTGCCGGTCTGGAAAAGTATGGTGATCGATAACGATGGTTTTGGCGCCATATTTTTGCGCAATTTCTAACCCAGTCGCGTTTGGGTTGTTACTGATTACCGTGATGCGATCCGCTTGAAATCCGGCTTCCAGCAGCGCCTGCATATTACTGCCGCGGCCGGAGATAAGAATGACCAGTGATTTCATGATGCCGTTGGAAGAATGGCCATTTAGACTAAAACGGTCGCTGCCTGATTGTTTATGCGCGGTTTAATTTCACCGATCTGCCAGACGGTTTCGCCGGAGGCACGCAAACTGCGCAGAGCGTTTTCCGCATGATCAGGCGCCACTACGATCACCATGCCAATGCCGCAATTAAATACACGCGCCATCTCATGATCAGCAACATTTCCTTGCTGTTGCAGCCAATGGAATAGTGGCGGCATTTCCCAGGCATCTTTCTGCAAAACGGCCATGACTTGATCCGGCAGAATACGCGGCACATTTTCAACCAATCCGCCGCCGGTAATGTGCGCCAGGCCTTTAACAGGGAGTTGCTTAATCAGTTCAAGCAACGGTTTCACGTAAATACGTGTCGGCGCCATAATAGTTTCAGCGAGCGGCATACCATGGAAGTCCGCAGATAAATCGACGCGGTTATTTTCAACAATCTTGCGAATCAACGAATATCCATTGGAATGCGCACCACTCGATGCGAGACCCAGCACAATATCGCCTGCTTGTATCGTAGCGCCGCTGATAATCCGGTCTTTCTCAACAATACCGACAGCAAATCCGGCAAGATCATATTCATCGTGCGGATACATGCCCGGCATTTCAGCCGTCTCGCCGCCAATCAACGCACAGCCCGCCAACTCACATCCTTTGGCAACGCCGCTGATCACCGCAGTCGCGGTTTCCACATTTAATTTGCCGCAAGCGAAATAATCCAGAAAAAATAAAGGCTCCGCACCTTGCACCAGTATATCGTTAACACTCATCGCTACCAGATCAATGCCAATACTGTCGTGCTGATTAAGTTGAAAAGCCAATTTAAGCTTAGTACCCACACCATCCGTACCGGAAACCAGAACGGGATTTTGATATTTTTTGGAAATTTCAAACAGCGCGCCAAAACCACCAATCCCGGTGAGTACCTCGGGACGTAATGTGCGTTTCGCAAACGGTTTGATATTTTCAACCAACCGGTCCCCTGCATCAATGTCTACACCGGCATCGCGATAGGAGAGTTGTGTTGTATTAGGCTGATCAGAGTTGGATGAAGTCAAGTTGAATTCTCGTGCGGTTACAGAATGAATGCTGCTTATAAAGTGCGATTTTACCGCAAATGAGTACTCCATATACTGTGGATTGTAAAATCAATAAGGGTGATATCTTGCTGCTTTTAAGCAATGTTGTATCGACTTCTTTGATTGCTTTGATTATGGTGGGGGGAGAGGATATGTTTCTTGGTGGAATTTCCTTAATATCACTACAGTACGAGTTACTAAGGGAATCTCTGAATAACTCACCTTTGTCATTCCAAACGTAGTGAGGAATCTTTGGCAATCAACAGTATAGATTTCTCGCTCTGCTCGAAATGACAGTTATTCAGAGGTTACTAAGCTGAACTGGTATTTGATGATTTCCTTGATAATCTCAGCTGTTGAGGTAGAACACATCTAGCAGGCCGTTGAAAAACGTTTTTGAGGTAGCCGATGCAAGGCAAAAACAGGCGAAAAGGCGCAGTTTATGCTTAATAAATGAGCATTTTGAGTCTGTTTTTAACACCGCAGCGGCAACGCAGATAGTTTTTCAACGGCCTGCTAGAATCAGCTAAGAATGCTTAATACACTCTGTGTTCGTTATGGTTTTCGCATCTGCCCACTAGCGTGGCATTGGTTGACTGAATTTAGAGAAAATAAATAAGCCACAGAGTAACCCCGCTCTGTGGCTTATAGTAAGTATAATAATTAAATCAATCTATTATAATTTCCTGCAGCGTGCTGAAAAGCCAATCAGGCCTAAGCCAGCCAGCAACATTGCGTATGTTTCTGGTTCTGGAACCGCAGAAATATAGGAATCGACTGTGTAGGTGCCGCCTTTCAAACCAACGACAGTACCTTTGATTTCATAATAGTAGCTGCCTGGCCCAAGGTTACCAAAATCTGCGCCCACTGATGTGGAATCAAATGAAAACGAACCTAAAGAAAGGTCATTGGTGTAATTACCATCAGTGCTGGTTTCCTTCCAAAACTGCAAGGAAGCGTCATTAATATTATATTTTGAAAAATCATTTGTGACTGCAATCGACACAAGATCATTCCACCCAGTCAAATTAAATGTGAACACGTGATCGAACGAACCAGTATTTGGTAGAAAAGATACACTAGCGTGTTCAGCGGGGTCGTCGTGGATACCCCAATTGGCCTTAACAGTCGGAGCAGCGTGAGCAACACTACTTGCCATTAAAGCAGCAGCCGCCAGTAATTCTAGTTTAAAAGTATTCTTCATTTTAAGATCTCCAGTGGTTTTAAAAAAACTATTTAGATCACCATTAATTACAAGAATAAAAAATAACATTAATAGCTATTGATTATCTATAACTTCTAATTTGGCTACACAGTTACGCATTGTAAGCTTGTTATTTTTTTTATCTATAGGAGATTAATCCTTTTTTATTAGTACATTAGTAATGATTCTGGGAGTGCATCTCTAGGAGTATCGATGTGCAGAGCATTGAATTGCTTATACTCCAGAGGAAAGGTCTTCTATTGTTGGCGGATTCAAAAATCAACAGCAACAGTTAATGTTTTGTAGCAGACTTGGCAAATTTCCAATTTATGTATAATGCAGGAGTTGATTTTTCACAATAAAGCATTCTACGAAGCAGGAGAATCTTGAATTCAAGGAAAATAGCAGTTTTGTCGTGCAAAGTATCACTTCATCGATTGAATTTTCCATTCCTTTCCATCAGAATTTCATCGAAGTATCTGAGCCATTTTCTGGTCAAATGACAATAATCAAACACACAATCAGTACGTATTTTTAACAGCAAGAAAAAACTGATGAGGGTATGATCAACGCTAATTTTTGTTGCTGCGATACCGCCGTTGAATGGTGTTAATTTTTCTTTCCGGGAACCCGTAGATTCTAGCCCCCAGCTTTGCTGGCGCTATTTTTTCAAATGCAGAGGTCGTTCATGTCTTTCAGTATAGCCAACCTGTTGTCACAACATCGCACGGATAAATTTGACTTGCACGAGCGGTATCTGAATGCTCAGATGGTCAGGGTTTTGAAAACGATTGGTTATGACCGGAACTATGAGCGCGCTGCCGGGCAATATCTATATGACGAACAGGGTAACGAATATCTTGATCTGCTGAGTGGTTTCGGTGTTTATGCGTTCGGCCGCAACCATCCGACCATTGTCAATGCTTTGAAAGAGGTGTTATCGCTAGAGATGCCCGACTTGGTGCAGATGGATGTGTCGATTTTGAGCGGTTTATTGGCCAAGGAGATTCTGACTACGACACCGGACAATCTGGAACGGGTGTTCTTTTGTAATTCGGGTACGGAAGCGGTTGAGGCGGCGATAAAGTTTGCGCGGTACGTGACCAAGCGCAATCGCATTATCTGTTGCGATCATGCTTACCATGGTTTGACGATGGGGGCTTTATCGCTGAACGGCGAGCAGATTTTCAAAGATGGTTTTGGCCCATTACTGCAAGACTGCGGTTCGGTCCGGTTCAATGATCTTGCCGCTTTGGAACAAGCGCTCAGTAGCCGCAATGTGGCGGCGTTTGTAGTGGAGCCGATTCAGGGCAAAGGCGTGAATATCCCGGATGATAACTACCTTCCCGAAGTCGAGCGCTTATGCAAGAAATACGGCACATTGTTTGTCGCGGATGAAATTCAAACCGGGCTTGGACGCACCGGTAAATTTTGGGCGATTGAACATTGGGGTGTAAAGCCGGACATGATTTGCATGGCTAAGGCGCTTTCCGGCGGTTTTGTTCCGGTCGGCGCGGTGGCTATGACGCAGCAGATTATGGATAGCGTGTTTAATCGTATGGATCGCGCTGTTGTGCATGGTTCCACCTTTTCCAAGAATAATATGGCGATGGCTGCTGGTCTGGCCAGCCTGGAAGTGATAAAAGCAGAGAAGCTGGTTGAAAACAGTGCGAAAATGGGTGCTGAAATAATTAGCAGAATAAATGCACTAACCGGTCAATTTGAATTTCTGAAAGAAGCGCGCGGCAAAGGCTCAATGATTGCGGTTGAGTTCAAATCGCCGAATAGTCTGACACTCAAAGCTGCCTGGATGATGCTGGAAGCAGCCAACAAGGGTTTATTCTGCCAGATGATTACCATCCCGCTATTTAAAGAGCACAGAATCTTGACCCAAGTGGCAGGGCATGGCATGAATGTGGTTAAGATACTGCCACCGCTGATACTGACTGAAAAAGACATCAATCACATCATTAGCGCCTTCACCAAAACAATTGCGGATACGCATCAAGTGCCGGGCTCTATCTGGGAACTGGGTAAGAATCTCGCGGGCCATGCGTTAAAGGCAAAAGCGGGTTAGAACAACATGAGTACTGAACGCTCCGACGATATTCATTATCTCTGGTGGTTGATGCTGGCTTGCGTGACGGGCGGGCTGATTTACCTGCTCAGTCCGATATTGACCCCGTTTCTGCTGGCTGCAGTGATTGCCTATATCTGTAATCCCATGGTGACTTTTTTAGCTGGGAAGAAGCTATCGCGCACAGTGGGTGCGGTACTGGTGATGTTTTTGTTGCTCGGTGTTTTTGCAGCGCTGATTCTGATTATGGTGCCTTTATTCGAGGAGGAAGCGAGACGGGTGCTGGATAAGATGCCGGTTTATCTGGACATGTTTAAGAATCATGTGGTTCCCTGGCTGGAAACGAGATTCAACATCAGTTTGCAGCCGGATATGAGTGTGTTGAAACAGGCCGTATCAGAACACTGGAGGAGTGCAGGGGGGGTGGCCGCAAAGGTGCTGCCTTCTTTGACCAGCGGCGGAATGGCGATTGTGGAATTTGTGGTGAATCTGTTGCTGGTGCCCGTGGTGTTGTTTTATATGCTGCGTGATTGGGATATGTTGCTCAAGCTCGCTGATGAAATGATCCCGCGTTACTGGCATCACCAGGTTTCTCTGCTGGCGCGTGAAACGGATCGGATTCTGGCGGAATTCTTGCGCGGGCAATTATCCGTCATCGTCCTGATGAGTATTTGCTACATCACAGGTCTCTGGCTGGTGGGATTGGAATTCGCATTACCGATTGGATTGGTAGCCGGTATTCTGGTATTTGTACCGTATCTCGGCATGATCGTCGGCCTGACGCTGGCGACTTTTGCCGCATTGATGCAATTTCAGGGCTGGAGCGGGATAATTCCGGTTTGGGTTGTGTTTGGCGTCGGTCAATTGCTCGAGGGCATGTTGATTACCCCCTGGCTGGTGGGTGATCGGATCGGGCTGCACCCGGTCATGGTGATTTTTGCGTTATTGGCATTCGGCCAGTTATTCGGTTTCTTCGGTATCTTGCTGGCATTGCCGGTCAGTGCCGTGCTGCTGGTTTGGCTACGCCATCTTCATGAGCGCTATCTGGGGAGCAATCTCTATAATTCATAGTCGGCAGGCATTTGCGAAGCGGGGCTATGCGTATTGAGCGATCACAATGAAACAGCTGCTGTTGGACATTAAACCCTCGCCGCTGCCTGCACTGGAGAACTTTCTGCCGGGGCGAAACGCTGAGTTGCTGCACATGTTGACAAATATTCTGTCCAACCAGGAAAAAGAACGCTTTGTTTACCTATGGGGCGGCCTGGGTTGTGGTAAAAGCCATTTGTTACAGGCAACGGTTGCGGCCTATACACAAAAAAACTCAAAAGCGGTATATTTCTCCGCTAAAAAACCGTGCGAATTTTCTGTGGATAGCGATATAGATTGTGTCGCGGTTGACGATATCGACTGTCTGGATGCATCAGCCCAGATCGGATTATTTAATCTCTATAACCAGTTGCGCGATGAAAGTCAGGCATTTCTGCTGGTCAGCGGCTCGGCTGCACCGGCATACTTGAATATGCGGCAGGATTTGGTGACGCGCTTGGGATGGGGGCTGGTGTATCAGGTGCATGAATTAACGGAAGAAGAAAAAATACGGGCGATGAAAAGTCATGCCGTTGCTTGTGGTTTCGACTTATCACAGGAAATTTGTCTTTATTTGTTACGGCATGGACGGCGTGATTTGCCGTCGTTAATGATGACGCTGGATGCACTGGATCGGTATTCTCTGGTCAATCAGCGTCAAATTACCATACCTTTATTACGAGAATTATTACAGGTGGCTTCATGAATTTAGCACTATTTGATTTGGATAATACACTGATTGCCGGAGATAGCGATTTTCAGTGGGCGCAATTTTTGATAGAAAAGAAAGCATTGGATCGTGAGCTGCACGAAGCCAAGAACATCGAGTTTTACGAGCAATACAAAGCGGGAACGCTGGATATTCATGAATTCCTGGATTTTCAGTTAAAGCCGCTGGCGCGTCATTCACGTGTTCAACTGGAAGCCTGGCGCAGCGAATTTATGTGTAAGAAGATTTTGCCGCTGATTGCACCGGGCACACGCCAGTTGATTGAGCGGCATATGCTGGATGATGATTTGTGCATCATCATTACCGCAACCAACAGTTTTGTCACAGCGCCCATTGCACAAGCATTAGGTATCAGCCATTTGATTGCGACCGAACCGGAAGAAAAAGATGGCGAATTTACCGGTAAGGTAACGGGTACACCTTCTTTCAGGGAAGGAAAGGTTGAGCGACTGGAAGATTGGCTGGATGCGCATAATCTAACCTGGCTATCCTTCCTGCGCAGCTGGTTTTATAGTGATTCCCTCAACGATCTGCCCTTGCTCAGCAAAGTCACGCACCCGGTCGCGGTAGACCCGGATGCCACGCTGAGAAGCCACGCCGAAAGAAATAATTGGCCGATTATCAGTTTGCGTGGATGAGGTGGATTGGCAACTGTCGACCTGCGAATCTCGAATATAAAGCTCAAGCAATTTAAAGTTGTTCGGCTTGGTAGATGTCAGTAGCCCGGGATTAATGCTGTCCATCAAATTCTTTTGTATTCAATTCAGCATAAAGCTGTTCCATCCCTGCCAGCTGACGAAGCCGATTGGTATAAGTAATCGCATCTTCCCGTTGACCGTGCGCTGCAAGCTTTCTCAGCAAGGATTTCAGTTTGTCCTGATAATCGAATGTTGGAACAAAGGTTTCAAGTAGCCTTCCGAGCACAGCGTTGATATTTTCTGGGCTGATGTCCGCGAGGCGCTCGAGCTCTTCGATGAAATCATCAGCGTCGTAACCGATGTGGACGTAAGGGGCCACCGCCAGCAGCCATTCCCGCTCTTGCTCACCAATGGTCCTGATGTAGCAGCTTAGGCGGCCGAGTTTTGATAGCAGTTTTTCTGGTGGCTTAACCGCGTTCCGACTCCAAGTCACGCATCTCGCCCAGAAAGAAAGGATTCTCTCCACTTCGGATTCCGGTAGGTCTTGATTGCTTACGCTCCAGAAAAATGCGGTGGCCTGCTCAAGATCATCGCTTCGTCCAGCTTCAAAGAGATAGGAAAATCTCGGGCCGTCAAGTTCCTCGTCTTTCCATAGGAAAGCGAGGGCGATTCGTTCGATAATCTTTTTCCTCGCGTGCCGGCCTTTGGCATCCTGTCGTAGCCCAAAGTCTAGGATTCCGCTTTCGGCCAGCAGGGCATATACGAGGCGTGTCGCAGGCGCGTAGGCGAGGCCCTCGAGGGCGCAGTGAAAGTTGTTCAGAAAATCGAATGGGAAAATGCCCTTGAGGTTACCCTGCAACCAATCGCGATCGATGTAATCAATGTTGGCTATGTAGTTTGCAGCCAATGTGGAAAATTCGTAGTTCGCGTTCTCGCATTTGGCGATTTCTTTGTCAAACACCGGCTTCATCTGCGCCCATGCGCCGGCATGTCCGCCGCTTGCCCGATCGCTTAGCCGACAAGCCCGTAGTGCGTGACTGAAGAGCGCCTCTATTGCCTTGCCTTTCGGTGAATTAATGGCTTGTGTCATTGCGTCATCTCTCGGCTCGTCAACGGCTTCCGAGTGCTCCAGCAAAATGCCGATCAGAGACCAGGTTCGCGGCAGGAGATCCGGGGAATACGCTCTGTCATCGCTCCTGGTGCCCGCTCTCAGAAATTCCGCAATGACCGGGGGAATCCAGTCGCGGTTAGGGGCAAGGTCGCGGTCCTCTGTGGCCTTTTCAGTCCAGAAAGCGGGCGCCCCTATCAATTGCTCGAAGAAATCCACCAGAGAATTCCAGGTACAATCCCAGTCAATTGCCGGGCGTTTTTCAGGGGCAGCTTCCCATGTGCGCTTAAACCCGCTGATGATCCCGTACTGAAATGGTCGCTTGGCATTCAGGAAGCTGGAAATCATGCTTTGAAACAATCCTGGATTCAGCGATACCGCCTCCACGAGCGTATCGACCAATGCCCGTGTCGTTGGCCCTCGCCACGAATCGGTCTGCTGAAAGGCGTTTAGCCGCTCGACAAGGGTTCCGCTTTCCGCGAAGGCGAACAGTTCTTGTACTTGGTATGGGGTTGGACCAGGACCGGACCAGGACTCCATGTATGAGTGGAAATCCGGATGTTCCGAATGCGCCCCGAGTGCCTGGTCGGACATGAGTTCCCCGAACCAGCTCTCGACCGGCTGATACCCTTTACCCGTTACTGCAGAAAGCCAGTCGCGTTGTATGCGCTTCAATAGCCGGTCTGGATTCTCGCCGCGTGACGGACGCGGAAGCCGACGAATAGCTTCGATGGTGGCCGACTTTTCTGCCGCAGTGAACTCTCCGAAGTGCGCATGGAGTAAATGGTAGAGTTCATGAATGTGGCCAGCGTCGAAGAGCTGAGGGCCAAGCGCGTTACCGTAAAGGTCTCGCAATAATGCCCACCGCTGACCCAGAACAAAGATGGCAATTCGCCGAACGATTTCCGCATCGTTTTGGAGTAGCGCTTCAATACAGGGGCGAGCGGTAACAATGTCGTGATCTACCCAGCTCAGCAAAACATCACGCAAGCCTTCGACGAACCGGTTTTCTGGTCCTTTCCACGAATGGTTCTGCGGGTGGTCTTCGATGGCTGGTCGCCACAGCGAACTGGTAAGGTCTTGCCCGTTTTCTTGGAACACTTCCCGTATGCGTTCTAGGAAGATTTCTGAGGCAACACTTCCGATCTTTGAGCCTAGTTTACTTGCGTGATGTTCGATCAACTTCTTAAGCCAATAATCATCAACTATTGTTACTGGCTTTCTTCGTTTCTCGCCGAGTTCTGGTTCGTCTATCCAACGTATGGCGGTGCAGTAGCGCAGAATTAGACATGCCTTATTCCAATCATCCGGCAATGCACTTGCAAGAAAATTTTGCAGTGCACCCGTATCCAGTGCGTGTCCAACCATTCCCCGATCAAACTTGCTCTGCAGCCATCCTGGAATTAGGTCCAAGTCTTCCGAGGTAATGACACTTGTTGGCAGCAGGCCGAGAATTTCGGCAAATACGCGATACGTGTGGTAATTGTCTCTAATGCTACCATCCGGTTCGCGAGCACGGCTTACGGCACTTATAACAGTCATGATCTTGCGCGCAAGCTCAGCATCTTTATGTTCGTCGGCTTTTCTGGCGCATGCCTGGAGATAGTCGAGCGCAGGCCAATATGGGATCCGGACGTATCCCGGTTCTGCAGGTACTGGAGCAGGGTTGCATTCCGGCCTAAACAACCCGTGCTCGCTGAGAGGATCAAAGAATTTAGCAAAATCCAGTCGCTTGAGCAGCAGTTCAAATCCCCATTTGGCATGCTCATCGCTTTTGGTCATACGCTCAATGAACGATTTTTTCTTGTATGTCAGTTGTTCAGTCATTCAGGAATTCCTCCATTTCGCGGCGCTCTTGCAATTCGAGTATGGATCCTACCGGAATCTCATTGCCGAGATGCTCGACGACATCGAGAAGCTGATGCCAATCCTGTGTATCGCGTGAAAATGCAAGGAGCCTGATTCCGCACTCATTCCGGTAGTAGTGTTCGAGGTTTTTCTTGAGTTCCAATTGATGTGAAAAAAAGCCCTGAAGGATGTAGTGATGGGGTTCTTCGTTGTTACTTGGACGATTCTTCCCCGCCTTTTGCACCACATATTCCAAGACTTCCAGTTCGTTTAGGCTATATCCGACAAACAGAACATCTTTTTGCCTGAAAAGTGTGTCGAGGAAGGTGAGAAAAGGATTCTCACGGTCCGAGCCACCATCGATTGAGCCACCATCGATGCGATGACTCCGGTACCGTTCCAGATAGTCGGCAGTCGTTAACACCATGCTACTTCGGTCGCGCACCGAACCATGAATATGCAAGACTGTACTGGGTGTATTCAACCTCTTGTCGTTAAACTCCTCGAGTTTATAGACGACATTGCGTAGCGTGTTTGGTGGGCCCGAGGCAGGGCTGACCGCCGAACCGTGTGCCATCGACAGATCAATCGGCATCTTGTCGAGCCAATCATCGTAATTTGTCGTCACGAAAGTCGATGCCAGTTTGCCCAAGCTGGCGTAGACGCGATCGCCAAACTCTTTACGATGGTCAGCGGGCGGACGAAGTAATTCTTCGAACTTGATTCGCAATCCGTGTTCCTGTTCGAGCCCAAGTGCAACAGCAAGCTTGACCCTTGCGGATAGGCTCGAAAGCTGGTCCAGTTGTGAGTGATTCAGCTTTCCTTCCTCGACGAAGAAGCGCAAAGCCGCGTTCGCGAACTCATCCCACCCCGGACAGCCGCCAAGCTGCGACACCCCAGCGCCAATGAATGGGATCAGCGTTCCTTTCTTTGTAGCCAGCCGTAAGCGCTCGGGGATTGTCGGATAAAGCGGGATTTCATCGCTCATGTGGGTGTTTTCTTACCGCTTATCTGAATTCAGGAAAATTGGCCGAAAATATGGGCTAATCTTCCCGTCGCAACTGCGGAAACAGAATCACGTCACGGATACTCGGACTGTCGGTCAGCAGCATGACCAGACGGTCAATACCGATGCCTTCACCCGCCGTGGGCGGCAGGCCATATTCCAGTGCGCGGATATAGTCCGCATCGTAATGCATCGCCTCGGCATCGCCGGCATCTTTGGCATTGGCTTGCTCCTGAAAGCGCGCTGCTTGATCTTCCGAATCGTTTAATTCCGAAAAACCATTGGCAATCTCACGTCCGGCGATATACAGCTCAAAACGGTCGGTGATTTCAGGGTTACTGTCGTTGCGACGTGCCAGCGGTGAGACTTCTGCCGGATAATCGATAATAAATGTGGGTTCAAACAGTAAATGTTCTGTGGTTTCATCAAACAATGAAAGCTGTAAGCCGCCGATACCATCGTGCGAATTATAGTGTATGCCCAAAGCTTGTAATTTATTGATCAGAAATTCACGATCCTGCAATTGCGCATCGGAATATTCCGGATGAAATTTCTGAATCGCCTGGGTAATGGTTAAACGCATAAACGGCTTTGCCAGATCGATTGCTTTGCCTTGGTAAGTGATCTGAGTGGTTCCGAGCACTTTTTCAGCCACGGTGGAGAACATTTTTTCGGTGAAATCCATGAGATAACTATAATCCTGATAGGCTTCATAGAATTCCACCATGGTAAATTCCGGATTGTGCCGCGTGGAGATCCCTTCGTTACGGAAATTGCGGTTTATTTCAAAAACTTTTTCCATGCCGCCGACCACCAGCCGTTTCAAGTAAAGTTCCGGTGCGATACGCAAATAGAGTGCCATGTCCAATGCATTATGATGCGTGGAGAAGGGACGCGCCGAGGCTCCGCCGGGAATAGGGTGCATCATCGGCGTTTCAACTTCCAGATAATCGCGTGCGACGAAGAATTCTCGAATTGCCTGTATCACTTTGGAACGTATCGTAAACACCTTACGTGCTTCTTCATTCGTGATCAGATCCAAGTAGCGCATACGGTATTTCTGTTCCTGATCGGTCAGCCCATGAAATTTTTCCGGCAGCGGGCGTAGCGATTTTGTCAG
>CXWL01036491.1_pt1 | contig 30165 bp, 28 predicted proteins | sample 590931 | NCBI WGS metagenome assembly CXWL01 (sample SAMEA3498368, study PRJEB10139) | groundwater metagenome | biome: water well; material: biofilm material | place: Germany | collected 2015-04-27 | reverse complement strand
CGCTGGGAGGTGTTGTAGAGATCAGCGGTCGGCCTTCGCCTTGACCGGTATTGGCGTGGCCAACAACTTCGTGCTTCATCGTCATTTGCAAATAGCGGCGACTGTCGTCTGCACATGCACCGGAGTTCGATCCTTTCGAAACAGCCAATCAGGGGATTTCACACCCGAGACCCAGGACCCGATCGCGATTTCAATGCTGCACGGGCTCGGCGTGATCGACAAGATCAAGGCTGGTGACATTGAGGCGGGCTTATCTCAGGCGTCGAAACAATGGGCGGCACTACCGATGGGGCGTGGCCAAACAGGTCGTCATAATCAGCCCTGCGTCGAGTTTGAGCACTTCGAAGCCGCGTACAGAGCTGCTGGAGCGACGATCAGGTAAACAGCGCCGTGGTTGCGATTGCAGTTCTCGTTGGCTGCACGTCATTCGCCCGCGCAGCGCCCGTCGCGCTCAACGTTGGTGAACCATTTACCCAAGCACGAGCAAAGCTCTACGCCGATGGGTGGCGCGCAGATTCGCTCGCGCTACTGCGCATGGCCTGGAATGGATGGGGAAAAAACCGGACTGGCGACTATACGCTCTTAACGGCCAATTGGAACGGACGCAGCGCCAGCAAGACATTCTCTAACTGATCTTTCGTCGCCCGATAGCCGCCACGCTCGGCGCTAAATTGCAAACCCAGTTCGGCGAATGCATGGAGCACGGCTTCGTTTCCGGTTTCCGGCACCAGCAAAATGCCGCCACCTCGCTCGTGCCGAAGCAAGACGCCGCCGTCACGCAATCGGTAATGGAGAGTCGGGAGGTGAACGGGGGCTGTTTCTTGCCTTGCGGCGCGCGTTTGCGGTACGGCCTGCGCCCTCGCCTGTCGCAGCATGCTGTCCCGCTGCGCCTGTACACGCCATTTCTCCTCCAGCGCCGCCTTGATCGCCTGCTGGCGCAAGGCCGCTGCCTCCCGCGCGGCGTCGAGCTCGCGCGCCTGCTGTGCGTGTTGCCGCGCCAGCCCCTCGGCCACGAGGGCGTCAAGCTTGACCTGGAGTGCGCTGGCCTTCGGATTGAAAATCCAGTGCTTGTGCCCCACATCTTCAAGCAATTGACGCCCGAATTGTTCGACGGTTTCAAACATGCCCTCGTCGACATGCATCTCGATCGCCGCCATTCCCAGCTTTTCAATCGCGCCGCGCTTGTGGGCGTCAAGGCGGTGGCCGTAAGTAAGCTCCAACAGCAGTTCACGGCCGCGGACCATCATTACAACGCTGGGGCGCTGCTTGTGGACGCGCCGATCGACAAAGACCGATTCGACCCGCAGGCGGCACGCCGCCAGCGTTTCCTCCTGTCTGATCAGACCAAAGGGTCCAGCGCACGAGGCCCGTACCGACAAGGGCGGCGAGACGAATACGCCTGCGGCCGCGATCAACTCTTGCGCCAACCGGTTCAATACGGCATCAACCGCAAACTGGCATTCCGTCCCCGATGCGTGGGCAAAGGAATGCGCCTTGATATCGCCGTGGCGCGCGATCAGCGCTTCATCGCAGGCCAGGCAGCGACAGTTGCATGCCTTGCCGCGCCGCGCCGCGTCAACGTGGATCAAGCCCCCGCGTTCATCCTGCGCGAAGACAATCATCCGATCGTGCAAGGCGGCGAGCGAAATCTGCGGATTGACGGCGGCGAATCGTGCAGGCTCTTGCATTCCCAAGGCTCACCAGTTAGTTGCGCAACCTGGTAATCATATCCCCAATCGCACCGGCCAGACGCTGCACGGTCTGCGGGTCCGGCACCGGCAGCTTGATGAAGGATTTTCCGGTCGCGCTGTCGGTTTCTATCCATGCGGGCCGCTTGGAACTGTCTGCGTCCGTTGCCTGCCCCAGTGCCGCTACCAATTGCATGCCGACATCGATCAAGGGCCCCCACGGATCGGGCAATGAGGCGGCAGGCGCCACGACACCTGGCGCATCCGACTCGGAGTCGGCATTCCCGGCGGGGCGCGCTGGCGCGGGCTCTGACGCTTCGGCTTGCGGCTCGCACTGGCCCATGGTTTGCGTGACCTCTTCCACGCTGTCCATGAACTGGGACAGGCGCGTGCCATGCATGAAGATCTCGCTGTCGCCGCCATCGAGCACGCCGGCGAACAACGACTTCTTGAATGCCAGCACCGAGAGCATGCTTCCTCGATGGTTCCTTGCGACACAAAATTTGTCACCTGCACGCCGCGGGTCTGGCCAATCCGGTGCACGCGGCCGATGCGCTGCTCGAGGACGGCGGGATTCCATGGCAAGTCCATATTGACGATCGTCGCCGCCGCATACTGCAAATTGAGACCGACCCCGCCCGCGTCGGTCGACAGGAACACCCGGCAGGCTGGGTCACCGTTAAAGCGGTCGCCCAGCGCGCCGCGCTTGTCGCTGGGAACGCCGCCATGGAACAGCACATGGCCCCAGCCCTTGGCGGCGAGGCGGCGCTCGATCAGCTCATGCGTGCGCAACCACTGGCTAAAGACAACCACTTTCGCGGCCGGGTCTTCGAACAGGTCGTCGAGCAGGTTCACAAGTTCGTCAACCTTGATGCCATGGTCCGTTTCATGATCGACCAGAAATGTGTTATTGCAGGCCATGCGCATCGTTTGCAGCGAGCAGGTAAGGCGGCGCTGGTCGGCATCGGACAGGAAGCCGCTTTTGCGCCAGCGGTGCACGATGCGCTTGACGATGGCGCTGTGGTCGTCATGGTACGCCATCTGCTGCGGCGTCAAAGTGCGCGCCGCCACCGGGAGGCCAGAGGATCATGACTGCCCTAGAGGCTGGGACTGAGCATTTCGGCCCGACAGCATTGCGTCAAGCGTCACACCTTCACTGGGACAAGAATCACGGGTGCTGGGCGTTTGCTGGTGGCCCATCCAATGTGCACCTGAGAACTGCGGCAATTTTCCGTCATCGATGATCGATTCCGCATCGAGCCCGACGGTTCGCGCGTGAACCCTCTTCTGCGTCGGATAAAATACTGGCGCAGAATCGCCATCGCCCCGGCGCCACAGGTCAGACCCATACAAATCTATGAAAATCCTGGAATACGCTGAATTTTCCCCGCCCCGCAACAAGGCGCAGTACAACAAAGTCAGACAGGCGATCGAGCGCGACGACTTCCGCTCGGCCGATGTCAAGAAACTGACCAATTTGGCGCACGGCAAGTTCTATCGCGCAAAGCTCGACTATGCCGACCGCTTGCTGTTCTCCACCATTCGCTTCCAGGGGGAAGTGTACGCGCTGATGCTTGAGGTGATACAACAGCATGCCTACGACAAGTCACGCTTCTTGCGCGGCGCCAATATCGACGATGACAAGATCCCGGCGGCCGAGGCGATCAAGAACGCCGAACCGGTACGCTATCTGCACCCGGAACGTCGACGGCCATACGATTGAGGCCAATTGATCCAGCCACGCGCTGGGAGCAATGCCACCGTACACGTCCAGGCGGCGATCACAGTGTCACTCAAGCCACACTGTGCTGATGTCGAGCACGCGCTAGCCGCGTCCAGGGCCGGCTGGAATGCTTCGAATACATGATCTGCGCTACCGATTAACACGGCCTCGGCTGGCTTACCCGTCGCGATCCGCATGAACCGTGCCTCGTGTTGCGGGGCTGGTATCACTGCTATTCGCGTATTTCGGCGGGGCCATGGGTTCCGGTCGGATTAATTTCTGCGCCTAAGAACAGTCGTAACGCGAGAAAACTCGTCACAGCAAGCCTCAGCGAACAGTCTCAGTCAAGACGCGCCCCTCCGCTGCGGCTGGCGGCCGCACATGCAGCAAGTGCGCCAGCGTCGGCGCGATGTCGACCACCTCGGCGTACTGTCCATATGCGCCTGGTTTGATCCAGCGCTTGCCCATGATAATCAAGGGCACGTTCGTGTCGTAAGCGTAAGGTGACCCGTGCGACGAGCCGCTGGTGCCCGTTCCGAAGTACCAATATGGCTTGGTCACGACCATCAAGTCGCCGGAAAGCTGGCGGTTCCAGGCGCGGCGCATCAAGGTGTCCATGCGGGTGTTGGACACCGCGCCGGCTTCGAATTGGCTCCGCGTATAGACCTGGGCCACCCCTGCCTGATCGAGCAGGAAGCGGGAGGCCGCATTCTCGACGTCGTCGCGCTTGAGCCCGCGCTTTTCGATCAATGCGTAATCGAGGTAAATATTCGGCAGCGACGTCGCCACGACGAGTTTGTCGACCGAATATTTGTCCGACAAGTGCTGGTTCAGCGCTGCGATCAGCTTTTTCCCGTCCAGTCGCTTGGCGTCCAGATGCCGCGCTTGCGAGAACTCGGGGACGTTGGTGAAGCCGTGGTCGGCGGTCAGCACGACCACGAAATTGTCCGTCCCCACGCGCTGGTCGAGATAGCTGAAAAAACTGGCGAGCATCCGGTCGAGCCGTTGCAGATGGTCATGCGACATCTTGCTTTCCGGCCCGAACGCGTGGTTGACGTAGTCGTGAGCGGACAAGCTGACCCCGAGCAGATCGGGAACGCCGGCCGGATTCTGGCCCAGGTTCTCCCCTTCCACCGCGGCGCGCGCAAAGTTCAGCGTCAACTCGTCGAGGAAGGGCCCGGTCTTGAGGCCGCCAAAATAACCGGCATCGGGCTTGCCGCTTTCGCTCGAATACGTGAAAGGAAAACGGTTACTCACACCAGGCTTGGCCGGGTAGAAGTCGTCGCTGGCGTCGTTCACGTAGGCCGCATCGGCCAGCAGCGGGGTCCACGCCTTGCCGTAGTAACGGTCTTGCGGCCGGGTCGACTGATAGCGCTGCACCCATTCCGGATGGGATTGCAGGTAATACGTGCTGCTGGCGAAGTTGCCGCTCCTGTCCATGTACATGTAGGCCGTTCCGGTCTTGCCGGCCAACAGGATCGCACCCCTGTCCTTGCCGGCAACGGTCACCACTTTGGACCGGTTGCCGCTGGCGTAGCGCATTTGATCGCCCAGCGTGTCGACCCGCAACTTGGCGGGCGAAGTGCCATCGCCCGGCTTGGTTTCCTCGCCGAGATAGGTGTAAGCCGGATCTTCGGTGCAGTACACTGATGCCCGCGTCACCGGGTCGATCCAGTTGTTGCCGATCACACCGTGCTGATACGGATACGCTCCCGACAGTACGGCGGCATGGCCGACTGCCGTCACCGTCACCCCGTGCGCCTGGTGCGCATTGCTGAACGATGCGCCCTGCTCCAGCAAGCGCCGAAATCCGCCCCGGCCGAATTGATCGCGGTAGCGCTGCACCTGTTCACCGGGTAACCCGTCGACGACGATGACGACTACCAGTTTTGGTTGTACGCCTGTGGCTGATGCTTCAGTGCGAGTCGCTGCGTAGGCCTGGCCTGTCGCCACGCAGGAAAACACCAGGATGGCGCGCAGCCAGAACCGCGGGGCAAGGAAATCACTTTTCATAGTCGCTCGAATGTGAGTTGGATGGAGTCGGTCGTTACGCTGTTGGACCGGCAACCGGGAGCCTACTACATTGTGGTGACAGAAAGACGAAAAGTGATGCCGCTTGGTAGCAGAGAGCATTACGCTTACGCGATAAAACTAGCGCCCATAGGCCCTCGATCTGGACAACCTACCTGAATTGACAATACCCCTATTGGGTATTAAGATGCCTTTTATGGGTATTTATTCCGATGCATTGTTCACGAAGACGCAACAGCGCGTGCTGGCGGTATTGTTTGGTCAATCCGACCGGTCTTTTTACGCCAATGAAATTATCGGACTGGCAGCGTCGGGCTCTGGGGCCGTACAGCGAGAACTCGCACGACTGGAGGCGGCGTCTCTGGTGACGGTGAGGCGGGTAGGCAACCAGAAGCATTACCAGGCCAACCACGCCGCGCCCATCTTTGCAGAGCTGCGGGCCATTGTGCTGAAAACCTTCGGCGTGGCCGATGTGCTGCGCGCCGCGCTGCAGCCGCTGTGGCCATCGATCGAACTTGCGTTTGTCTACGGATCGCTAGCCAAGGGCACTGAGCATGCGGGCAGCGACGTCGATCTGATGGTGATCGGATCGGTGTCGTCGAACGCGCAATTGCTGGAAGCGCTAATGCCCGCGCAGACGCAGCTTGGTCGAGCGGTCAACCCGACACTTTATACGCAGGCCGAGTTTGCGCAACGCCTGCGCGATGGCAGGTCCTTCATCATGCGCGTCCTTGATCAGCCTAAAATGTTTGTGAAAGGGTGCGAGCATGACATCGCCCGAATTGGCGGCGCTGGCGAATCTGGCGCGCATCGGCAAGCTCAAGGCTGAAGCGCCTGACGCTAGGGAACGGGCTGGTTTGTTGCGCTCGGCGACCGTGCGTTTGCAGGATGCCATGCAACCCGTACTGTCATTGGAAAGCCGCTTCGACCTGGCCTACAATGCCGCGCACGCGGCAGCGTTGTCTGCCTTGCGTTTCCATGGCTACCGGAGCGAAAGCCGCTATCTGGTCTTCCAGTGTCTCGAGCATACGCTCGGATTTACACCGAAGCAGTGACTCCTGTTCGATCAGGCCCACAAGAAACGCAATCTGGCCGAATATGAAGGCGACCTCGATGTCACGGCCGGGTTCGTCGATGAGTTGATCGAGCAAGTCGCTGCCCTGATTTCCGCGGCGCAGGCGCTTAAGCCCCCGCCATGAAGGAAATCCACTACTCCTGCGGTACATGCGCCGCCGTGCGGCTGTGAGCATCAGCAGAAGTCAGCGCACCGGGCGCGGCTAATATGCCCGCGCGCGCTGCGGATTCTGTGCGCTCAAATGGGCCAGCTTGGCCGAATACAGCGCCCGTCCGTCGCGGGTGGTGCTGGTATCGAGTGCCAGTGCGATCTGCTCGCGCGCCTTCGCCGTTTCGCCCAGCCGCAGCCAGGCCACACCCAGCCAGAAGTGGAATTCGTCGTAGTACGGCGCCCGCTGTACTTCGCGCGCGAACAGCGCCTTGGCGGACTGATAGTCCTGCCGCTCCATTGCCTTCATGCCGAGGTTGAAGAAGTGGAACGGCGGATTCGGCTCGATGGCGGCCACGCGCCGCGCCAGCGCCTGCGATTCCTCGTTCTTGCCGAGCGCGGCCAGCAGCGGCACCAGGTTTTGCATCAGCGCGAGGTTTTCCGGTTCGCGTTCGAGCGCCATGCGGAAGGTGCGCTCGGCATGCTGCTTGTCGCCGTGGCGTTGGTAGATCACCCCCAGCGTATTGTAGGCAACGACGAACGACGGATTTTGCGTGACCGCCGCGCGCGCCCACCAGTAGGCGTTGTCGAGCTGGTTCCGCAACAGCGCTTCGACGGCCCGGTTGTTCATGTACATCGCCACGATTGCATCTTCTTCAAGCGGAATGGTACGGTAACCAGCCACATCCTTCGGCGGCAGGAAGTCGATCGTCAGCGTGTGCGCCGACGTTTCGAAGGTGCGCATGTTGTTCGGTCGCGGCTTGGCGAGGCTCAGATTGACGTGGCTGCTGGACAGGTAAAGGTCGCCGCTGCGGCGCCAGCTTTCATCGGCCATCACATTCTGGTAATGAACGTTCAGGCCCAGTTCCTTGGCGAACGCCGCGGTCATGATCACCAGCGACATGCAGTTGCCGCTGCGCGCCTCGAAGGCCTGGGCCGCATTGCGAGTCATCGTCGATTCGTACTCGAGTTTCAGTTCGCCTTTCTGGTAGAGCGCGTCAACCAGGCCTTGTTCCGGACCCTTGGCGCGCAACTGCGCGCGAAACGCGGGACTGTTGAGGTAGGCGCGCATCGCGGGACTCAGGGAGAACAGGTCGCCGGCCCCGATGTGCTCGGAGGGCGGGGAAAACGCGGCATCGTTGAACAACTGGGATGGCGCCGGAGGTGCGGGCGGCGCGCTGGCACAGCCTGCCAACAGCACGCAAATGATCAGGGTCGCCAAGGATTTCATACCGCCTCCGTCCGCATCGGGCGCCGGCTTCGCGCAGGCGCTTTCCCGATTGAAGTATCGCGCTGTGCGCGGCGGCTGTCAAAGCCTGTTGGGAACTGGCAAACCTCTGACGCGACCAGCGAAAACCGCCAGGGGCGCCTTGAAAATAAAATCATGTTTCAAATATGAAAACTAGTTGAAGCTTGTGTTATCGTTCCAAACAGCAACATTATCGTCCTGCACCTCACCACACCGCCATAAAGAGATTCAAAATGACCTTTGTTGACTCCATTCGCACTTGCTTTACGAAATATGCTGATTTCAAGGGATGCGCCTCGGTGTCCGAGTTTTGGTGGTGGATCTTGTTCACATTCATCGCCGGCGCTGCACTCGGTGTCATCAGCGACAAGGCATCGGCCGCCTTCTCGATCGCCACCTTACTGCCGGGAATTGCAGTCGGGGCGCGCCGGCTGCACGACACCAACCGTAGCGGCTGGCTTCAGCTTTTTTGGCTGATTCCGTTGATTGGCTGGATCGTGCTGATCGTCTTTTTTGTCCAGGATAGCAAGGTGCCGAATCGCTATTGCGGCGAGTCGCCAGAAGCTAGCCTGTAAGCCCGGAGCTCACGGAGCTCAGTGGGGTCAGTGCCGACATTCGGACACGATCTCATCACTATCGGAAAAAGCTATCTGGAAGCGGCGGGGTTAGCGTTCCGACGGATGGGGCCGTGTCCGAATGTCCGGAGCTCAGTGGGGTCAGCGGAGCTCAGTGGGGTCAGTGCCGACATTCGGACACGATCTCATCACTATCGGAAAAAGCTATCTGGAAGCGGCGGGGTTAGGGAGCTCAGTGGGGTCAGTGCCGACATTCGGACACGATCTCATCACTATCGGAAAAAGCTATCTGGAAGCGGCGGGGTTAGCGTTCCGACGGATGGGGCCGTGTCCGAATGTCGGCACTGACCCCAGGCCTGGTCGACGGATGGGGCCGTGTCCGAATGTCGGCACTGACCCCAGGCCTGGTCTTACTGTTTCGCTGCAATCTCCGCGCGCTGACGCTCTTCCTGCTGCCGCAATTCCGGCGTGAACTCGGCGCCGAAATCTTCCGCATCGAAAATCTGGCGAATCTCGATTTCCGCTTCGCCGCTGGCCATCGGCATCGGCACCTTCTTGACCCACTCGATCGCCTCTTCCTTCGACTTGACCTTCCAGATCCAGAAGCCGGCCAACAGCTCGCCGTTCTGCGCGAACGGGCCTTCGGTCACGCTCACCTGGCCGCCGGAAAAACGCACGCGGGCGCCCTTCGAAGTCGGGTGCAGCCCCTCGCCTGCCTGCATCACGCCGGCCTTGATCAGGTCTTCATTGAACTTGCCCATGTCCGCCAGCAGTTGCTCGCTGGGCATTACGCCTGCCTCGGTGTCCTTGTCAGCTTTCAGCAAAATCATGAAACGCATCGTCTTCTCCGGTAAGTTAAAGGATCGACAAAATTATCACATAACTACTGCCAGCGGCTAGCGGCACACGGTGCGCAGTGCGAGGATGCGGTCGAACGCGGCGCCGGCGCCGGCGCAGGCTTCGCCGATCTGTGCGCTGCCGCGCACCTGCTCGCGCAGCACTTCGGAGAACGCGCGCCAGCGCGGGCCAGGCCCTTCGGCGCTCCCCTTCAGGTAGTTCAGCGGATGCGGCGCCAGCTGCCCGGCGAGACGGCGGTACAGCACCACGCCGCCGAGTTGCGAACCTTCAACCACATAGCACACACCCCAGCGATACGCGGCGCTGGCCCCGGCAGGCCACGCATCGGACGGTTCCGCCAGCGCCCCGCCCTGCTCCAGCAACCCAGCCGCCAGGTCGGCATCGATGAGGCGGCTGCGCAGCACAGGCGGCGGCGCAGCCGGCCCCTGCGGTCCGTCGCCGAAGCCGGACAGCCATGCTTCGATCGGGATCAGCCAGGCGCGCAGCATCAGCAGGTGAGCGCGGTAATCGTCGAGGGTGGCGCCGGCCTGGGCCAGCGGCAGGCCGGCATCGAGGATTGCGTGCTGGTGCGCGGTCGCGCCGCGCAGCGCGGCGAGCGGATCAATCGATTGCATCTCCCTGCCATTCATAGAGGTGCGGCATTTCAGTCCGGCACGGGCGCCGGATACGCCACGCTGAGCAGTTCCAGTTCGTCCGCGCCCAGCGGGGTCTGCAGCGTGATCACGTCGCCCTCGCGCGCCTTGGTCATCGCGCGCGCGACCGGCGAGACCCAGCTGATCTTGCCGTTCAGCGGATCGAGCTCGTCGATCCCGACGATGGTGACCGTATGCTCCTCGCCGGCCGCATTCACGTAGCGCACCGTGGCGCCGAAAAACACCTGATCGTTGCCATGATGCACGCTGGGATCGACCACGGCGGCCGAGTCCATGCGCTTGGTCAGGAAGCGGATCCGGCGGTCGATTTCGCGCAGCCGCCGCTTGCCGTAGATATAGTCGCCGTTCTCCGAGCGGTCGCCGTTCGACGCGGCCCAATGCACGATGCGCACCACTTCCGGCCGGTCGACGTCGATCAGCTGCAGCAACTCGTCCTTGATGCGCTGGTAGCCGGCCGGCGTGATGTAGTTCTTGGCGCCGACCGGAATCGCCTGCGCAAGGGCCAGCGCTTCCTCGTCGTCATCGTGGTCGGACTCTTTGACAAATGCTTTATTCATAAGCCTATTGTAACGGCACGCGGGCCTCCTGTCCGGCGTGTCCGCGCGCGGGGTTTTCACGTATCATGGCCGCAATGAAAAGATCCCGCACATTGCGCAACCGGCTGCTCTCGCCCCTGGTCTACCTGGCGGCGCTGATCCTGATGCTGGAAGACTGGTTCTGGGATCTTGGCCTGCGCCTGGTCAGGCTGGTGGTTTCCTGGCCGCCGCTGAAGGCGCTCGAACGGCACATCATCGCGCTGCCGCCCTATGCCGCCCTGTGCGCCTTCGTGCTGCCGGCGATCCTGCTGCTGCCGGTCAAGATCCTCGCGCTGTTTGCCATCGCCAGCGGCTACCCGTTCTCCGGCATCACCGTGATCGTCGTCGCCAAGGTGGGCGGCGCGGCGGTGGTGGCGCGGCTGTATGTCCTGACCAAGCCGACGCTGCTGTCGCTGCCCTGGTTCGCGCGCTGGCACAACCAGTTCATGGACCTGAAGGATCACTGGGTCGGCCGCCTCAAGGCGACCGATGCGTTCCGCCGCGTCAGCATGCTGTCGGCCATGATGCGCAGCGCGGCCCGCGCGGCCCTGGCCCGCCTGCGCCCGCGCGGCGGCTTCGGCGCGCGCCATTCGAGCCGCCCGGCGCGCATGCTGCGCCGTTTCATTGCCCTGTGGCGCGCGCGGCGCCGCTGACCGTCACCCATTCCGCCATGACCACTTCCGCGCCCAGCCCGATGCCGCACGCCGCCAGCGAAACCTACCTGATCGACGCCGCCACCCTGCGTCTGCTCGAGGTGAACGACGCCGCCCGCGCCAACCTGCAATACGGGCCGGAGCAGCTGGCGGCGATGACGCCGCTCGACCTCGCCCCCGAACTGGGCGCGGCGCAACTCGCCGGGCAGCTCGCCTCGCTCGGGCACGAGCCGGGCGCCCAGTTCAGCCTGGTGACGCGCCACCGGCGCGCCGACGGCAGCCTGTACCCGGTCAAGCTCAGCTTCGTGCGCGCCGACCGCGATGGCCGCGCGCTGCTGCTGGCGATCGGCGACGACCAGAGCGCGGCGCAGGCCGCCGCCGCCGCGCTGGAACAATACCAGGCACGCTTCAACGCCATCGTCAGCCACACGCCGGGGCTGGTGTACCAGTTCGTGCTGGAACCCGGCGGCGCCGTCCGCTTCCCCTACCTGAGCGAAGGCTGCGCCGCGCTGCTCGGGCTGGGCGCGGCCGCGTTGCAACAGGAGCCGGGCAGGTTCCTGCAGCTGATCCTGCCGGAAGACCGCAAAAGCTACCTGGACTCGATGCACGCCTCGGCCGCCGCGCTGTCGGGCTGGAACTGGGAAGGCCGGATCTGGATCGACGCCTGGAAGGACGTGAAGTGGATCAACCTGCGTTCCAGCCCGCATCCGCTGGCCGGCGCCGCCGGCAGCGTGCAGTGGGAAGGCATCATGACCAACATCACCGCCAGCAAGCTCGAGCAGCTGGAAGTGAGCAACTCGCGCGCCGGCCTGGCCGAGCTGACCGCGCACATCGAGGAGGTCAAGGAACAGGAGCGCACCCGCATCGCGCGCGAGATCCACGACGACCTGGGCGGCAACCTGACCGCCATCAAGATGGCGCTGGCGATGCTGGCGAAGCGCCTGCCGCCGGACCAGCCGCAGCTGGCCGACAAGGCCGCCTATGTCGATTCGCTGGTGGACCGCACGATCGAGGCGGTGCACCGCATCTCGCTCGACCTGCGCCCGTCGATGCTCGATTTCGGCATCGTCGCCGCGCTCGAATGGCAGGTCAAGGAATTCGAAAAGCAGATGGGCATCACCTGCAGCTTCACGTCGAACCAAAAAGAGATCGACCTGAGCCTGGACCACGCCACCGCGCTGTTCCGTATTTTCCAGGAAGCGCTGACGAATATCGCCAAGCACGCCGGCGCGACGCGCGTGACGGTGGCCCTGCAGCGCCTGCACCAGACCATTTCGCTGAAGATCAGCGACAACGGCGGCGGGGTCGAGCCGGCCGACCGCATCAAGCCAGGCTCGTTCGGCTTGCGCGGCATGAGCGAACGGGCGCGCGCGCTGGGCGGCACAATGGCCTTGTCGCGCGCGCCCGGAGGTGGCACCATTGTGACCATCAAAATCAAGCTGACTCCGCCAGGACCTGAATCGCCCCAATGACCGAAAAAGCAACCATCCGCGTCTTCATCGCCGACGACCATGCCATCGTGCGCGAGGGGCTCAAGCAGATCCTGGCCGAATCGCGCGACATCATCGTCGCCGGCGAGGCCGAAAATGGCCTCGACGCGATCAAGCTGTTTCGCAAGTCCAAGTGCCACGTGATGCTGCTGGATATCTCGATGCCCGACCGCAGCGGCATCGAGGTGCTCAAGCAGGTCAAGAAGGAGAATCCGGACATGGCGGTGCTGATGCTGTCGATGCACCGCGAAGACCAATATGCGATCCGCTCGCTGAAGGCGGGCGCGGCCGGCTACCTGACCAAGCAGAGCGCGCCGGCCGAACTGGTGGTGGCGATCCGCCAGGTCGCCGCCGGACAGAAATACGTCAGCGCGGCGCTGGCCCAGGAACTGGCCAGCCAGCTCGGCGACGACCATGAGGCGGCGCTGCACGAGACCCTGTCCGACCGCGAATACCAGACCCTGACCATGATCGCGTCGGGCAAGACGGTCAGCGCGATCGCCCAGGAACTGTCGCTGTCGGTCAAGACCATCAGCGAATACCGGGCCCGCGTGCTGGTCAAGATGAAGCTCAAGAACAGCGCGGAACTGACCCACTACGCGATCAAGAACCAGCTGATCGAATAGGCGCCGGCGGCTGTTCTCAAGTGCATTTACTAATGCCATAGAGTAAGAGGCTTTCCGGCCTCTATTCGAACGATGGTTTGTTTGGAAACGGATTATCATTCCGTTATCAAGTTCACCAGCCTGAGCGGTCGCCCGTTTCGCCATGTCCCTTCCTCCAGCAAAACCGCCGATGCCGGCAGCGGCCGCCACGCCGCCCGGCCAGAACCCCGCCGACATCGCGCGCGAAGCATTTCGCCGGCTGGCCACGCGCCGCATCGCACCGACCCCTGACGCCTACCGCGACATCTACAACGAAATCGCCGGCATCGCCGCCGCGCCGCCGCCCGCCCCGGTAGTAGCCGGCGCCGAAATCGTGCTGACCGACTTCGCCACCAAGCTCTCCGGCACGCCGGGCGACCTGGCCGAATTCGGCCGCCGCTTCAACCGCGCGGTCAAGGGGCGCGACTGGGACGGCTACGCGCGCAGCCTGTCTCAATTGGTGGAGAAACATTTTCGCAAGGCCAGCCCGATCGATCTGGGCCCGGCGGTCGACGATCCCGAGTCGAAGCAGCTGCGCGACCTGCTCAGCCGCACGCTGGCGTTCGCGGTGGCCTCGCTGCTGAGCGGCGCGCCGGCGCTGGTAACGGAAGCCGAATCGCTCGGCGCCGCCGTCAAGATGGCCCATACCGACGAGGCGCTGAACGAAATCGGGGTGCGCCTGAAACAGCTGTGCTACCAGATCGAAATCAAGAGCGGCGACGTGGCCGAGCAGCAGGAGCTGCTGCTGCGCCTGTTCAAGCTGCTGCTGGAAAACGTCAGCGAATTGCTGGACGACGACAGCTGGCTGCGCGGCCAGATCGACGCGGTGCAGGAACTGATTTCCGGGCCGATGGACCAGCGCGCGCTGGAAGACGCCACGCGCAGCCTGAAGGACGTGATCTACAAGCAGAGCAAGCTCAAGCACAGCCTGGCCGACGTCAAGGTCACCGTCAAGAACATGATGATGACCTTCATCGACCGCCTCGGTTCGGTGGCGGCCAGCACCGGCGACTTCCATGAAAAGATCGGCGGCTTCTCGGAAAAAATCAGCCGCGCCGACAATATCGAGGACCTCAACGCGGTGCTCGGCGAAGTGCTGCGCGAGACCCGCCTGGTCCAGACCGAAGCGCTGAAGTCGCGCGACCGCATGATCGCGGCGCGCCAGGAAGTCCAGGAAGCCGAGCAGCGCATCGTCTCGCTGGAGGCGGAACTGCGCCACATGAGCGAGCTGGTGCGGGAAGACCAGCTCACCGGCAGCCTGAACCGGCGCGGGCTGGACGACGTGTTCGAGCGCGAGACCGCCCGCTCCGACCGCCGCGGCACGCCGCTGTGCCTGGCCATGCTCGACCTGGACGACTTCAAGCGCCTCAACGATACTTACGGCCACCAGGCCGGCGACGGCGCGCTCAAGCACCTGGTCAAGATCGTCAAGGAAACCTTTCGTTCGATGGATGTGATCGCCCGCTTCGGCGGCGAGGAATTCCTGATCCTGCTGCCGGAGACGACGGTGGAAGCGGCGGCCCAGACCATGACGCGCCTGCAGCGCGAGCTGACCAAGCATTTCTTCCTGCACGAGAACGAGAAGCTGCTGATCACCTTCTCGGCCGGGGTCGCACTGCGCTTTCCCAACGAAAACCAGGCGCCCCTGGTCGCGCGCGCCGACAAGGCGATGTACCTGGCCAAGAAGAGCGGCAAGAATCGGGTCGTCGTGGCCGACTGATACGCCGCGCGCCCGCATCAAGCAGTGCGATTGCCTGCGCGGCGCGCCGCACGTGAACGCCTGCTGCAAGCCGGCCCGGTCCCCGCAATCAATGCGCATGTGGTTCAAGTCGAATCGGCTGCCGACAACTCCGATGACTCGCGCGACAACCCGGCTGGGCATGCCAAAGGGGTAGGCCAAGTGGTCGCGCTCAACGGTACGCAAATCACGATCAGCGTGACCAATGCCAACTTCTTGCCAGGCGCCGCAACCATCGTGGTCGACGCCGCGAAAGCGAAATTCGGCCACGGCACCCTGAGCGATATCAAGATCGGCAACCGGATCGCGTTCCGCGGGACGCTCAGCGGCACGACAGTGGCAGCCAAGGTGCTTGACGTCGCGGGCGCGTTGTCGCGAAGCAAGCAAGGCGAGCACGGTAACGGTCGCTTCGCCGACATCCGCGCTACCGTCACCGCAATTTCGGGCGCCGTCGCAGAACTGCGTCTGGACTCTAACGCGCAGCAGTCGCTGGCCGGCGCGCCGGGCTCGATCAAGGCGGACCTGTCAAAAACCGAATTCGAAAAGGGGACCTTGGCATGCGTTGCCGTCGGCAAAGTTCTGGCCATCGCCGGCGTGGCAGAAGGGAACCAATTCCTTGCCAGGGTAGCGGAACTGGAGCATGGTTGCGCAGCCCCACTCGCCAACTGACCAGCGCACTGCGCCCCGCCACCGGCATCCCCGGCGGCTGGCGCGGGGTCGCGCCGGCCTGCGCGTCGCGGTTTCCTTGACAAATCGTTACAGAAAATGAGCGGGCAGCCGCTCCGGGCAGCCACCCCTCAAGCCAAAAATAAATTTATCTTCGCCCTAAAGATTGGCAAACCGCTGCCGTTTAACGGGGCGTACCTGAGGAATTTAAGAGTAGAAAACAAATTTATTATTGTTTTCCACCATCAACTTTTTCGCGATGGCACCGTTACCTGACTCAACAGCGGTTTGATTGTCCCGGAATAGCGGGGCAGACCAAAGTTAACTGTGGCACTTAGCCGCCCCCGAATATCAAGTCTGGAGAAATAACATGGCCTCAGTGATCAATACCAACACCGTGTCGTTGAATGCACAACGCAATCTGTCGACGTCGCAAGCTAGCCTTGCCACTTCCTTGCAACGCCTGTCGTCCGGCCTGCGCATCAACAGCGCCAAGGATGACGCGGCGGGTATGGCGATTGCCGACCGGATGACGAGCCAGATCAACGGCCTGAACCAGGCTGGCCGCAATGCCAATGACGGCATTTCGCTGGCGCAGACGGCTGAAGGTTCCTTGAGCTCCATCAGCGATAGCCTGCAACGCATCCGCACCTTGTCCCTGCAATCGGCCAACTCGACCAATTCGGCCTCCGACCGCGCCTCGTTGAATGCCGAGGTGCAATCGGCGCTGGCGGAAATCGGCCGCGTATCGTCGACCACCCAGTTCAACGGCTTGAACCTGCTCGACGGTTCCTTCCAAAACTCCCAGTTCCAGGTTGGCGCGAGAGCAAACCAGACCATCAGCGTGAGCATTGCCGGCGCCTCCACCAGCCTGATCGGCGCTTATCAACAGACTGGCACGGCGGTCACGAGCAATGCCTTTACCGGCGCGAACCTGACCCTCACGCCGAACGGCAGTACCATTGCCACCACCATCGGCGTGTCCGTGGCGACTGGCGCGGCGGGCAACAACCTGGTCACGGCCGATAGTGCGACCGCCAAGGCCACCGCCATCAATGCCAAGAGCGCCGACACCGGCGTGACGGCAACGGCCACCAATTCGCTTGTCGCCAGCGGCCCGATTGCCCGCTCCGGCCTGGCCAGCGGCGCGCTGCTCATTAACGGCGTCTCGATCGGCGCCATTGCGTCGAGCACCAGTGCGGTGACCCAAGGCGGCAACGCCGCGACCGCAATCAATGCCCAGACCGCGCTCTCCGGCGTCTCGGCCGTTGCCGACGCCAGCACCGGCGCGCTGACGCTGACCGCCACCGACGGCCGTAACATCGCACTCACCTCGTCGCCAGCAACCGCGGCCGGCGCGGCGGCGATCCAGAACGCTACCGGCCTCGACGTGTCGGCCGGCGCCAACGCCAGCGGCAACCAGCTCACTACGCTGACGCTGGCAGCGGGCGTCACCGGTTCCGGCACTGGTTTGGCGGTCAACGACACGGTGACCGTCGGCGGCCTTACCTATCAATTCGCGCTGACGGCCGGTGCGGTGACGGCGGGCAACGTCAAGGTTGATATTGGCGCGGCAACCGGCGGAACCGCCGCCGCTGCAGGTGACGCGCTGAAGGCCGCCGTTCAAGCGCAGTATGTGGCCGGCAACACCAGCGTCGTTGCGGGCGGCTCCGGCGTCAGCCTCACCTTCACCGACGACAAACTGGGCGGCACTACCGCCCCAACCTTTGTGTCGGCCACCGGCGTTACCAGCTTCGCCAATACCACCCCCGGCGTTGCGGCTGCCGACGGCAACGGCAACACCAACCGCGGCACTCTGACGCTCAGCTCCGGAAGCGGCTTCACCATTGCCGGCAGCGCCGCGGCCGATGCCGGACTGAGCACTACCTCGGCGGCACTGACCACGCTGGGCACGACGAATATCTCGACCCTGGCTGGCGCCAATGCCGCAATCGCCGTGGTGGACGGCGCATTGAGCCAGGTGAACTCGATGCGCGCGAACCTGGGTGCGGTGCAGAACCGGTTTACCTCGGCCATCAGCAACCTGCAGTCGAGCTCGGAGAATATCAGTGCCGCCCGCAGCCGGATTCAAGATACCGACTTTGCTGCAGAAACCGCTTCGCTGACCCGCGGGCAGATTCTGCAACAGGCTGGTACGGCGATGCTGGCCCAGGCGAACTCGCTGCCGAACGGCGTGTTGGCCCTGCTGCGCGGCTAATCGGTCGATACTGACGTGATGGACTCCCCGGACGATGCAAGTCGGCCGGGGTTTTTCCTTTGAGGAGTGGTCATGGAACTGCGATTGAATGGCACGGCCGGCCAGCATACCGCGCGCACGGCAGACCTGGCACGGGCGAGCAGCGAGCCCCCCACCGTTGCAGCCAAGGCGGCGCCAACCGAGCTCGCCGCCGCCTCTGCAGTGCAGCAAGCTGCTGCGGCCGCCCCGCCTGCCCAATTGAGCGAGGCGCTACAGAACATCAATACCACCATGCGTGCGCTGGCGCAGGACCTCGAATTTTCAGTTGACCCCGACAGCAATCGAACCATTGTCAAGGTAGTCGACCAGCGCACCCAGGAAGTGATCCGGCAAATGCCGTCGGCGGAAGCGCTGGAAATCGCCAAGGCTCTCGACCGCGTGCAAGGCCTGCTAATCCGGCAGAAGGCCTGAACCGTTCAATTCAGGCGCGGCGCGGCAAATGTGAAAACAGACCCGCAAAGCTCCCTCTAAAGTCGGCATCAGCCCTGCCGTTAATAAGTTACATTGTTGTTTTTAGCAAGAGGCGCAAATGGCTCTCTCATCCCCTGGCATCGGTTCCAATCTGGACGTGAACGGCATCGTCAGCCAGTTGATGGCGGTCGAATCAAAGCCGTTGACCGCGCTCAGCAAAAAAGAAGCAAGCTACCTGGCGAAAGTGTCGGCGTTTGGCAGCCTGAGCGGCGCGATCAGCGCGTTCCAGACCGCCCTGGCCGGCCTGAGCAGCCCGGTAAAATTCCAAGCCGTTTCCGCCACGTCTGGCGACAGCACCATTCTCAGCGGCAGCGCCGCCACCAATGCGGTCGCGGGCAGTTACACGATCAACGTCACCCAACTGGCGCAGGCACAAACCATCGCCACCGCCGGCAAAGCGAGCACCACGGCAGTCATCGGGGATGGCGCGAAAACCACCCTGACCTTCCAGTTCGGCACCATCACTGGCGGCAAACTGGTCAGCGGCGTGTATGTCAACGATCCCGCCGCCACCCCGCCGGCTCCCACCTTCACCCAGGATGCGAGCCAGGCCAGCGGAACCGTCATTATCGACAGCACCAACAATTCGCTGCAAGGCATCCGCGACGCCATCAATAAGGCAGGGGTCGGCGTGACCGCCACCATCGTGTCCGACGGCAGCGCGACGCCGAATCACCTGGTATTGACCTCGAACAAAACCGGCCAGACGTCCAGCATGACCGTGAGCGTCGTGCGCGACCCGCTTGCGCCTGCCGATGCCAGCCTGGCCAACCTGCTCGCATATAATCCTGCCGCCACCCAGAACATGACGCAAAGCAGCGCCGCCCAGAGCACCGCGCTGACCGTCAATGGCATCGCGGTCAGTGCGACTACGCTCAGCGTCAACGAGGCGATTCAGGGCGTGTCGCTGACGGTCAACAAGATCGGCAGCACGACGCTGACCGTGGCCCGCGATACTGCGTCCATACAGACCGGGGTGAATGCCTTCATCAAGGCCTACAACGATCTCGACAAAACGATGAAATCGCTGACCTCCTACGATCCGGCGACCAAGCAGGCAGGGCTGCTACTGGGCGACTCCACGGTGCGCACGATCCAGGGCCAGGTGCGCAGCATACTCAACACCCCCGTGTCCGGTACCGGCGGCACCCTCACGACGCTGCCGCAAATCGGCGTCACGTTTCAAAAAGACGGTTCCATGGTGCTCGATGCGACAAAATTGCAGACTGCCATTTCCAGCAACTTTAACAATATTGCCGGCCTGTTTGCGTCGATGGGATCGACGACGGACAGCCTGGTCAGTTTTGTCAGTTCCACCGCCACCACCAAGCCCGGCAGCAGCGCCATCAATATTACGGCGCTCGCGAGCCAGGGCAAGCTGACCGGGTCGGCAGCGCCGGCCAGCCTGACCATCACCGCCGGCGTCAATGACCAGTTGGCGATGATCGTCGACGGCGTCACTGCAAATGTCACCCTGGCCCCCAGCACGTATACGCAAAGCTCGCTGATCGCGCAGCTGCAATCGGTGATCAACGGCGCCACGGCATACTCCTCGGCCGGCATTGCGGTCAGCGTCACGGCCGATGGCGCCGGCAAGCTGTCCATCACGTCGAATCGTTATGGCTCGGCCTCGAACGTCAGCGCAAGCGGCAATGGCGCCGCCAATTTATTCGCTACCGCTTCCAGCACCGCAGGCACCGATGTCGCCGGCAGCATCAATGGCACCGCGGCGACCGGCTCCGGCCAGCAGCTCACCGGAGCGAAAGGCTCCTCGACCGAAGGGCTCACGCTGGCAATTACCGGAGGCGCGACGGGCGCACGCGGCACGGTCAATTTTTCGAGGGGCTATGCCGAGGTGCTGCAAAAAGCGGTCGGCAGCTTTCTGGGTAGCACCGGCACGATCGCGGCGCAGACCAATGGCGCCAACCTCAGCGTCAAGGATATCGGCAAGGCGCGCGATGCCCTCAACCTGAAGCTCACCCAGATCGAGAAGCGCTATCGGGCCCAGTTTACCGCACTCGACACGATCGTCAGCAAGATGAACACGACCAGTACATTTTTAACGCAACAGCTAGCACAGATTAGCAACCTGTCGAAGTACTAAGCCGTCGAGCAACTTAAAGAAAAGGAAAACTCCATGTTTGGATCCATGAAAAGCGGCACTCACGCCTACCTCAATGTAGGGGTCGAGACCGGCGTGCTGGCCGCCAGCCCGCACAAGCTGATTGTCATGCTGTTCGAAGGCGCCGAGACCGCCGTTCGCCTGGCCGCCCAGCAAATGAAAAACGGCGATATTCCCGGGAAGGGAGGGTCGATTTCAAAGGCCATCATGATCATCGAGAATGGCTTGCGCGCCAGCCTCGACAAAAAAGCCGGTGGCGAAATTGCCGCCAATCTCGATGCGCTCTACGAATATATGGCCGGTCGCTTGTTGTTGGCAAACCTGAATAATGCGCCCGACATGCTGGAAGAGGTGCGCATGCTTCTTTCTGACCTGAAAAACGCCTGGAATGCCATCGGCGCCACGACCGACCCGGCAGCGGCCGCGCTCCCGCAAGCGCCGCGCGCGACCGAATACGACCGCCTGGGGCCACGCTCCTCCACCTTTGTAAGTGCCTGACAATGATCAATAGCGAACAGGTCATCTCTCTGTACGAAGCCGTCTCCGAGCTGACCGGGCAAATGCTGGCCGCTGCCCAATCGCGCGACTGGGAAAATCTGGCGCAACTGGAATCGCACTGCGCCAGCCATGTGCAAACCCTGAAGCAGGGCGAGCCGCTGGCAGCGGTGTCTGGCGCCAGCCGCGCCCGGAAGGTCCAGATCATCCAGCAGATCCTGGCGCACGACCGCGAAATACGCAAGCTCACCGAACCTTGGATGGCCCAGCTGTCTGCCCTGATCAGCAGCACCAGCACCGAGCGCAAGCTGCTCAACGCGTACGGCGCCAACCGGCCCGACTGACCGCCATGGCTGCTCCGACCAAGGCTGGGCTCAAGCCGGCCGCACTGGCTCACCGGACAGGGGCCGCAACCCGACCGGGCGCCAACGGCAGCACATAAGCAGAGCCCGCCATGCTGCCGCGTGCCGACATCATCACCGTCAATCCGGTTGGCCGCGCCGACCCGCTCGCCAGCCTTGAAACGGTCGGCGATGCGCGCCAGCAAGCGTTTCAGCGCTCGCTCGCCGGCCTGCTGGGAAAATCCATGCAAGGCGAGGTGCTGTCGAAACTGACCGACGGCAGCTTCATCGTCAAGGTGGCCGGCGCCTCGGCCCGCATGCTGCTGCCGCCCGGCGTGCAAGTGGGCGCCGACGTGCCGCTGACCCTGGTGTCGATCAGCCCGCGCCCGACCTTCCAGATCGGCGCCACCGAAGGCGGCCAGCCGGTCCAGGGGTTTTCCGAAGCTGGTCCCGCCCTGCTGCCCGGCCCGGCCGGCGCCGCGGCGCGCGCCGTCCCGCTGGCCTATGCTGAAGGCGGCGCTGGCGCCGCTGCCACCGCGCCGGCGGCGCGCATGTCCGCCTCGCACGCCGCGGCCCTGCTGGGCAAGGCGCCGCTGCTGCCGGCCGACCAGTTGCCTGCAATCGATCATGAGAGTACCCCGGCGTCACTGAGCGCCGCGGCCAGGGTCATCACCAGCGTGCTGGGCGCCGCGCTGAAGAGCGACAACCAGTCCACTTCGATCATTTCCCGCACCCCTCTGGTGGCCGGCCCGACGGTCGATCCACAGCGGATGGCGGCGGCGCTGAAAGACGCGATCGGCAAGAGCGGCCTGTTCTATGAGTCGCACGTGGCCGAGTGGTCCGACGGCAAACGCACGCTGGCCGAACTGGCGGTCGAGCCGCAAATGCAGCGCGCAGCGGCGCCACAAGGCCCCGAGGCCGGCGCGCGCCAGCCGGCGCCGCCGACCGATCCCGTCACCGCCCAGTTGATCAACGCCCAACTCGCCTCCCAGGAACAGGGGAAAGTCAGCTGGCAGGGCCAGCTGTGGCCGGGCCAGCAGATGCAGTGGGAAATCAACAAGGATGCGCCCGATCGCCACGGCGCCGACGGCGATGGCGCGCCTGAACCGGGCTGGCGCAGCGGTCTCAGGTTTCGCTTCCCGCTGCTGGGCGAGATCGCCGCCACCGTCGTGTTGCGCGGCGAACAACTCCACATCCAGGTGCAGGCGGGCTCCGCCGACACCGCGGCGCTGCTGCGTGCGCACGCCGCCGCGCTGGCGTCCAGGCTGGAGGCGGCCGGCACCACCTTGTCTTCGCTCACGATCGGTTCCGGCCAGGCAGGCGGCAATGACTGAGCCAGGACACAGCGGGAAGCAGCAGAGCGCGATTGCGCTGGCTTACCAGAGCGGCGACCCGGCGCCGAGGGTGGTGGCCAAGGGCAAGGGCCTGCTGGCCGAACAGATCATCGAGCGTGCGCGGGAAGCGGGGGTCTTCGTGCACGAATCGAAAGAACTTGTCGCCCTGCTCATGGAAGTGGACCTCGACCGACAGATCCCGCCCGGCCTGTATCAGGCGATTGCGGAACTGCTTGCGTGGCTATATTATATTGAATCTGGGCAAAAGAACGGCGGGGCCCTGCCTGTCCNNCGCCGTCGGCAGCCTCACTCACCGACACATAATAAAAAACGGCAGGCGACTGATGCAATCATCCAACGATGCAGGATTTGAAAACTGGCACGATTTCGAAATCGCGTCACGCAGGGAAATCATTTCTCTGCTGCGCAACATTGGCGAAAAAAACCAGCTGATCCGGATGTTGATCCATGGCGAGGCGGACGTGTGCGTAACCTCGATCCTCGACGTCGATCCCGACACCAACACCGTGATTTTGGACCGCTCGATCAACCGCGAGCAAAACCTGCGCATCCTGGCGGCGAAGCGGGTGTCGTTCGAGACCACGCTCGACAGGATCCGCATCCTGTTCACCGGCGAGAACGTCACTGAAACCGTGTTCCAGAACGGGCCGGCGCTCAAGGTTGCCATTCCCGCTACCCTGATCCGACTGCAGCGGCGCGAATACTACCGGATGGCCACGCCGGTCAGCAATCCGGTGCGCGCCATCATCCCGATGTCAGAAGAGCTCGGTGGTGGCACGGCGATCTTTCCGCTGGCCGACATCAGCTGCGGCGGCATCGCCATCCTCGACAACAAGCTCATGCTGGGTGACACCATCGGCATCAACTACCTCGGCTGCCGGATCGACCTGCCCGATATCGGCACGGTGATGACCACGCTCCAGGTGCGCAACTCGCTCGACATCACCCTGCTCAACAACAAGGCCAACCGCCGGCTGGGCTGCGCCTTCGTCGACATCTCGCGCGGCAACCTGGCGATGGTCCAGCGCTACATCACCAAGCTCGAGCGCGAACGCAACTCCCGCATCGCCGGCCTTAGCTGACCCCCAACCTTCGGCACGAAACTTGCGTACACTTGAGGCATGAAATCGCCTCACCCCGTACCTCCCAAGCTGCGCATCGTTGTCGCCACCACCATTGTCCACCCTGACGAACAGGATGACGCCGCCCTTGCCGCCCAGGTAAGGCGCGGCAACGCCCTGCGCATCGGCCTGCTTGAAGCCGGCTACGACCTGGTCGCCTCGCTGCCGGCCGACATGTACCTTCCCGAGCGGATCGCCCAGCTGCAGCCCGACCTGATCATCATCGACGCCGAATCGGATGCGCGCGACGTGCTCGAGCACATTGTCATCGCCAGCCGCGACGAACGGCGCCCGATCGTATTGTTCACCGAAGACGAGAAGCCGTCCAGCATGGAAGCGGCGATGGCGGCCGGGGTGTCGGCCTACATCGTGGCCGGCTTGCAGGCCGAGCGCATCAAGCCGGTGCTCGGCGTGGCGCTGGCGCGCTTCCGGCAGGAACAAAAGCTGCTGGACGAACTGGCCGACACACGCCACAAGCTGGCCGAGCGCAAGGTCATCGAACGCGCCAAGGGCCTGCTGATGGCGCACCAGAACCTGAGCGAAGAGCAGGCTTACCAGAAGCTGCGCAGCATGGCCATGAACAAGAAGCTGAAACTGGCCGAGATCGCCCAGCGCATCATCGACGTCGAAGATTTGCTCGGCTAAGCAGCGAAAACCCTGGGGCACACTTTTCGCTGCAGCGCATCATTTTCGGGCACGCACGCACCGCGATGATGCGTCCTACCGTATTTACACCCCGCCGCACGGGCTAGCGTCACTGGCACGCTTCCTGCTCATACCCCTGTAACGGATCAACGGCGATCCCCCGAATATTGTAGAGCTGGTCCAACGACGGACATTTCACGGACAACGGCGTCCGCCCAACCTGGTTTCTCGACCAAGGCTGCGCGGACGCCTTTTTGTTTTTAACGGGATACATAATGGCCACCAAAGCTACCAGCATCAAGCTCTTCTCCATCTCCACTCCGCCGATGCGCGCCTTCCACCTGACCTGGATGGCGTTCTTCGTCTGCTTCTTCGCCTGGTTCGCCTGCGCCCCGCTGATGCCGGTGATCAAGGGCGAATTCGGCCTGAGCCTGGCCCAGATCGCCAACATCAACATCGCCGCGGTCGCCATCACGATCCTGGTCCGGCTGATCGTCGGCCCGATGTGCGACCGCTTCGGCCCGCGCAAGACCTACACCGGCCTGCTGCTGCTCGGCGCTATCCCGGTGCTGGGCGTCGCGCTGTCGCAAAGCTATGAAAGCTTCCTGTTCTTCCGCCTCGGGATCGGCGCGGTCGGCGCCAGCTTCGTGATCACCCAGTACCATACCTCGGTGATGTTCGCCCCCAACGTGGTCGGCACCGCCAACGCGGCTGCCGCCGGCTGGGGCAACACCGGTGGCGGCGCGGCCCAGGCGCTGATGCCGCTGCTGCTGGCCGCCGTCATCATGCTCGGCGTGAGCGAAGGCCTCGGCTGGCGCGTCGCCCTGCTGGTGCCGGGCGTGATGATGCTCATCATGGCCGGGGTTTATTACCGCTACACCCAGGACTGCCCGCAAGGCAACTATGACGAAATGCGCGCGGCCGGCATTCCTATCGAAGGCGGCAAGAAAGGCGGCTGGGACAGCTTCAAGACCGCCAGCGCCAACTACCGCGTCTGGCTGCTGTTTATCACCTACGGCGCCTGCTTCGGCATCGAGATCTTCATCCACAACATCGCCGCCGTGTACTACGTCGACCATTTCGGTCTGTCGCTGGGCGCCGCCGGCATGGCCGCCGGCAGCTTCGGCCTGCTGGCCCTGTTTGCCCGCGCCCTCGGCGGCTGGCTGTCCGACAAGGGCGCCGCGCGCGGCAACCTGAACAGCCGCGTCACCTTGCTGTTCGTGATGATGATCGGCGAAGGCGTCGGCCTGCTGTGGTTCGCCAACGCCGGCACCGTCGCCTACGCCGTCATCGCGATGCTGTGCTTCGGCCTGTTCACCCACATGGCCTGCGGCGCGACCTACGCGCTGGTGCCTTTCATCGACAGCAAGGCACTGGGCGGCGTGGCCGGCATCATCGGCGCCGGCGGCAACGTGGGCGCGGTGGCTGCCGGCTTCCTGATGAAGGGCACCGGGAACATCCAGCAGACCCTCAGCATCCTGAGCGCGCTGGTGGTGATCTCGGCGCTGTGCGCCATCGCCGTCCGCTTCACCATTCACAGCACCGAAGCCGTACCGGCAAGCGTCGCGGTTTAAGGAGAACAGCATATGAAAATCATCGTCATCGGCCACGGCATGGTAGGCCACAAATTCCTGGAAACGCTGGCGGCGGAAAACGCCCCACACCTTGAAGTGACCGTACTGTGCGAAGAGCCGCGCCCCGCCTACGACCGGGTGCACCTGTCCGAATTCTTCGCCGGTAAATCGGCCGACGACCTGTCGCTGGTGGCGCCCGGCTTCTTCGACAACGGCAACGTGCTACTCAAGCTGAACGCCAAGGTGGTCGCGGTCGACCGCGACGCGAAAACCGTCACCGTCGGCGGCGGCGAAGTGCTGGCCTACGACAAACTGGTGTTCGCCACCGGCTCCTATCCGTTCGTGCCGCCCCTGCCCGGCAAGGACCGCAAGGACTGCTTCGTCTACCGCACCATCGAAGACCTGGAAGCGATGCTCGAATGCGGCCAGCGCTCGAACACCGGCGTGGTGATCGGCGGCGGCCTGCTCGGCCTCGAATGCGCCAAGGCGCTGCGCGACATGAAGCTCGACACCCACGTGGTCGAATTCGCGCCGCGCCTGATGGCGGTGCAGGTCGACGATGGCGGCGCGCGCGTGCTGCGCAAGAAAATCGAAGAACTCGGCGTGACCGTCCACACGCAAAAGAACACCCTCGAGATCATCGATGGCGAAGAAGGCAATACCCACCGCATGCGCTTCGCCGACGGCAGCCACCTCGACGCCGACATGATCGTGTTCTCGGCCGGGATCCGCCCGCGCGACGAACTGGCGCGCGAATGCGGCCTGGCGCTCGGCCCGCGCGGCGGCGTCGCCATCGACAACAGCTGCCGCACCTCGGACCCGGACGTGTACGCGATCGGCGAATGCGCGGCCTGGAACGGCCAGGTGTTCGGCCTGGTCGCCCCCGGCTACGACATGGCGCGCACCGCCGCGCGACACCTAGCAGGCGCCCAATCCGAATTTACCGGCGCCGACATGAGCACCAAGCTCAAACTGATGGGCGTGGACGTGGCCAGCATCGGCGACCCGCACGCCGTCGCCGAAGGCAGCCGCTCCTACCAGTTCACCGACGAGCGCAAGCAGGTTTACAAGAAGATCGTCGTCTCCAGCTGCGGCAAGTACCTGCTGGGCGGCGTGCTGGTGGGCGACGCCGCCGAATACGGCACGCTGCTGCAGATGATGCTGAACCGGATCGAGCTGCCGGAAGCGCCGGAATTCCTGATCCTGCCGCAGGCCGACGGCAACGCCCGTCCCGCGCTGGGCGTCGACGCCCTGCCCGACTCCGCGCAGATCTGCTCCTGCAACGACGTCTCGAAGGGTGCGATCTGCGCGGCCGTGTGCGGCGGCGCGGTCACCATCGGCGACCTGAAAAGCTGCACGGCGGCCGGCACCAGCTGCGGCGGCTGCGTCGCGCTGGTCACGCAAGTGATGAAGGCCGAGATGAAGAAGCAGGGCCTGGCCGTCAACAACCACCTGTGCGAACACTTCGCCTACTCGCGCCAGGAGCTGTACCACCTGATCCGGGTCGGTAACATCAAGACCTTCCCTGCCCTGCTGGCGCAGCACGGCAAAGGGCTCGGCTGCGACATCTGCAAGCCGGCCGCCGCCAGCATCCTGGCTTCGACCTGGAACGACTTCGTGCTCACGCCGGTGCACGCCGCGCTGCAGGACACCAACGACTACTACCTCGGCAACATCCAGAAGGATGGCACCTACTCGGTGGTGCCGCGCATGCCGGGCGGCGAAGTCACCGCCGACGGCCTGATCGCGGTCGGCCAGGTCGCCAAGAAGTTCGGCCTGTACACCAAGATCACCGGCGGCGCGCGGGTCGACCTGTTCGGCGCCCGCGTCGACCAGTTGCCGCTGATCTGGGAAGAGCTGATCGCGGCCGGCTTCGAGTCCGGCCACGCCTACGGCAAGTCGCTGCGCACGGTGAAATCGTGCGTCGGCTCGACCTGGTGCCGCTACGGCGTCGGCGACAGCATGTCGTTCGCGATCGCGCTGGAAAACCGCTACAAGGGCCTGCGCACGCCGCACAAGATCAAGTTCGGCGTGTCCGGCTGCACCCGCGAATGCGCCGAAGCGCAGGGCAAGGACGTGGGCCTGATTGCCACCGACAAGGGCTGGAACCTGTACGTGTGCGGTAACGGCGGCATGAAGCCGCGCCACGCGGAACTGATCGCCTCCGATCTCGATGAGGCAACCGTGGTGCGCTACATCGACCGCTTCCTGATGTTCTACACCCGCACTGCCGACCGCCTGCAGCGCACCAGCGTGTGGCGCGACAACCTCGAAGGCGGCCTCGACTACCTGAAAGACGTGATCATCAACGACAAGCTGGGCCTGGCGGCCGACCTGGAAGCGGACATGCAGCACGTGGTCAATACCTATGCCTGCGAATGGAAAGCTGCCGTCAATGATCCGGCCACGCGCCAGCGCTTCCGCACCTTTGTCAACAGCGACAAGCAGGACCAGAACGTGGTCTTCATGCCGGAGCGGGGCCAGATTCGTCCGGCCACGATCGAAGAACGCAAACGCGTCATCCCCATTGCCATCAAGACCGCCTGACAGGAGAACCATTATGCATCGCGATATTCAATTGGATAACTGGACTGCCGTGTGCTCGCTCGACGAGATCGTTCCCAACACCGGCGTGTGCGCCCTGGTCGGCAGCGAGCAGGTGGCCGTGTTTCATGTGGCGGCCGCAGAGCAGCGCGTCTACGCGATCGGCAATTACGATCCGAACAGCGGCGCGGCCGTGCTCTCGCGCGGCATGGTCGGCAACCTGGGCCAGCGGATCGTGGTCGCCTCGCCGATCTACAAGCAGCATTTTGATCTCGCCACCGGCGAATGCCTGGAAGCGCCGGAGCATTCGGTGGCGAGCTACCGCACGCGCATCGAAGGCGGAAAGGTGTGGGTCGGGCTGTGAAACCGAAACAGTCGCTGGTCGTCATCGGCAACGGCATGGCCGGCATGCGCACGGTCGAAGAACTGCTCAAGCTGACGCCCGACCTGTACGACATCACCGTGTTTGGCGCCGAGCCGCACGGCAATTACAACCGCATCCTGCTCTCGCCGGTGCTGGCCGGCGACAAGAGCATGGACGAGATCATGATACATTCCCGCGAATGGTATGCCGAAAACGGTATCACATTGCATGCGGGCGACCCGATCGTCCACATCGACCGCCGCCGGCGCCTGGTGCGCGCCAGGTCGGGCCGCGAAGTGTGGTATGACCGGCTCCTGATGGCAACCGGTTCGAACCCGTTCATCATCCCGGTGCCGGGCCACAAGCTGCCGGGCGTGATCGGTTTTCGCGACATCAACGACGTTGACACCATGCTTGAAGCGTCGAAGAGCGGCGGGCGCGCGGTCGTCATCGGCGGAGGCTTGCTGGGACTGGAAGCGGCCAACGGCCTGCAGCGGCGCGGCATGCACGTGACGGTGGTGCACGTCACCGATAGCCTGATGAACATGCAGCTCGATAAACCGGCCTCGCTGCTGCTGCGCCAGACGCTCGAAGCGAAGGGCCTNNCGCTTCAAGGACGGCACCGAGATCGCGGCCGATCTGGTGGTGATGGCGGCCGGCGTGCGTCCCAACATCGCGCTGGCCCAGGAAGCGGGCCTGCACTGCGAGCGCGCCATCGTGGTCGACGACACCTTGCAGACCTACGACCCGCGCGTGTACGCGGTAGGCGAGTGCGTGCAGCACCGCAGCGCCATTTTCGGGCTGGTGGCGCCGATCTGGGACCAGGCCAAGGTCTGCGCCGAGCATCTGGCGCAAAAGGGCCACCGCCGCTACGTGCAGGCGGCCACCGCCACCAAGCTGAAAGTGACCGGCGTCGACCTGTATTCGGTGGGCGACTTCATCGGCGGCGAAGGCAGCGAGGACCTGGTCCTGCGCGACCCGCGCCGCGGCGTCTACAAGCGCCTGGTCCTGGCCGGCAACCGCATCGCCGGCGCAGTACTATACGGCGATGTACAGGACGGGCCGTGGTATTTTTCGCTGATTCAGAACCGCACCGATATTTCGGCCATGC
>CXWL01087335.1_pt1 | contig 30177 bp, 27 predicted proteins | sample 590931 | NCBI WGS metagenome assembly CXWL01 (sample SAMEA3498368, study PRJEB10139) | groundwater metagenome | biome: water well; material: biofilm material | place: Germany | collected 2015-04-27 | reverse complement strand
CTTCGACTCAGGAGCATGGCGATGATTAAACAAAATTTAATTCGAACCCGCCCCTTTTGATCCCATCACCATGAAAAACAAACCAAGCCCGGCCCCTTTAGTTCTTGAAAAACAAGTACGGCATGTTCGAGCCGGAAGGCGCGCCCTGGCGCACGGTCAGGGACGCGCTGCAAGGCATTCCCGATCCGCAGAGCCGACACAGCATTGACGACCACATCTTCCACGACGGCGCGCGCACCTACCCCGGCCACACGGGCAGCGACATCGACTGGCCCGCCAAAACCATCAAGGCCGGAGGCCACGGCGTTCCCGGCGGAGAAAACATGATCCGCCACCCGGACGGCAGCGTCCGTTATTTCACCGTGTGCGAGGCAAAACGGATACAGACATTTCCAGATGACTTCATCATCAAAGGCGCGTGGGGCGAAGCGATGCGACAGATAGGGAACGCAGTTCCGGTGTTGCTGGGCGAAACGATAGGGCGTGAGTTGGCGGGCAGGCTGGGCGCGCGCACTGATTCTGTTGATGCGAGACAGGCGTATCAGGCAAGGCTTTAATCTCTAGCAAGACAACTCGGTAGCAGCGCTGAAATAATCACCTTGGAGTCGAATTATGAGGCCTCAGAAATAACTCAAAATATGGGCCTGTAACGGTCTGTTGCATCTGTATAATTTGCGACCATGGATAATGTGAGACTACAACACGACGCGCAGCCCAAGGTGATAGATTTATATGCGGGAGCAGGCGGGCTAAGTTTAGGCGCATCTCGCGCCGGTTTCACCGTCTCTGCGGCTGTAGAATTTGATCGGTTTGCGATAGAAAGCCACACCCAAAACTTCCCCTACGTTACCCATTTGGATAACGACATTGCCAAACTAAGCGGCAGTGAGCTGTTAATGCGCGCTGGTCTGAAAAAGGGCGAACTGGACGGTCTGATTGGAGGGCCGCCGTGCCAAGGTTTCAGTACGATGGGTAAGCGTCAACTAGACGATACTCGCAACGATTTATTCGGACACTTCATGCGCTTGGTTGATGAAACGCGACCAGCATTTTTCCTTGCCGAAAACGTTCCTGGAATCTTGAACGAACAATACGACGATCTCAGAAAATCAGCCTTTGCGCGTCTTCCGAATAATTACGTTCGGTTAGACCCGATAACGGTCAAAGCGAATATTTACGGCGCACCCACCACTCGAACGCGCATTTTCTTTTTCGGTTATGACCCATCGAAAATGCCCGACCTGTCCGAATCCGATTTCGAGCCGGACAGAAATACGGAACTGACTGTAGTAAGGGAGGCATTGCACGGACTTCCTAAAGACATTCTCTCCGATTGGAAAGCCGACACAACTAAAGGTTGGTGCCGAACCCATATCGAGAAGGAAAGCACCTTCCTGAATAAGGTTGCGAATTCCGTACCGGTCGGCGTTGGGAACAGTTCCGCACTTGATATTTATATGGAGAAAAAGATCGTCTCCGGTTGCATCGGAACGATACATTCGCCGGAAGTGGAAAAACGTTACGCCGAATTAAGCTACGGCGAACAAGATGCAATATCGAAATCTATCAAGCTGAACCCGGTCGGGTTTTGCCCGACCCTGCGCGCAGGAACGGGGAGCGATAAAGGTAGTTTTCAAGCGGTGCGGCCCATTCACTATTTACGGCCTAGAGTAATTACTCCACGTGAGGCCGCAAGGCTTCAAGGATTTCCGGATTGGTTTCTGTTGCACAGGACGAAATGGCACAGTTTCAGGCAGATAGGCAACAGCGTTAGTCCGCTCGTGGCCGAAAATCTTCTGCTAAAAGTAATTCAGAAAATTACCCGTTGAAAGTTAGGATAGTAACGATAGTAGCGCCTGTAATTTTCTATCGCTTCCACAGAATCACTTTGATCTTCACCAAAGTAAAAACCTAATTTCTCTTGAATTTGTTGCGTTTCACCATCCGGTAGCAATCTATCAATGGTGAGCTTCTCCCTAGGCGTCAGTGCAGGGACAGCTATTTTCTTTGGATCGCCCCAGTCTATGCAAGAGTGTTCCCATCTATTGATTCCGGTTTTATCTAGGAATGCGTCTCTATCCGCTTCAATTACCAACACTCCTGTAAGAGTAAACATTTGCTGGCCGTCCTGATAAGAAAATGCTGACAAAGGCTGGTAACAAACGCCCTCAGCGACACGCCTACCTTCCATTGCATTGTTAATTGCAAATTGCATGGTTTTCAGCAATACAACCGGAAATTTTGTCGCCTCCATGTCTCCTGCCGAAATCTCGTCTGGCAACATATCTCCTAGCCGGGTGCATAATTCATCGAATTGTGCTTTTCTTGCATCATCAATCAGCTCTCTTTTCCCGTCAATTATGTGAACACCTGATCGTAATGCCGAGGGGTTTGCATTTAGCGTTATTTTTAGTATGTCTCCGTTACGAAGTTTCGGAAGTAAAGCTTGAACCTCTTGAATCTGACTACGCAATTTTGCAGGCGAGGTGTAATCAAGCCAAATAATGGATGATTCGTCGGCCTGATATTCATCTACAAATTGATCGCTTCCGCGATGGAGAGCTGTTATGCAATTGAGTGGCAAATTAAATTCTTGTCGTTTGAGCGCAATTTCGGTTTGCTCGATTGAGGTCATTCTATTGTTTCCAAAATGACTATGAATCAGCTTAAAGTCTTCGAGGAATGCGCCACCAAAACTTATATACCGATAATCGCCAATTGGGATTTCGCGATTAAGCCTAGTTAGCAGATCGATAAACAACATACGTTCGACTGCTTTATTTTGCCTCATATGATAGGGAACGCTAACACCGCTCATGATACGTCCCTTACTTTTTTAAAAAGTGATCAAAACACGACTCTCCGACTTGGCCGGGAGACACATCTGGATCATCGAAAAGTTTTTTCGAAACCGCCTTGATATCGCTTAATTTCCGAGAAAATCTGATTTGTCTTCTAGGATCACTTTCGACAGGAATGGCTAAAGAGGGCGCATATTTAAGTTCATTCGCTCGATTATGAACTTTTGTCCATGCAAGTTTCTTGTGTTCCGAAAATAGCAATTCCTCCATAGGAATTGACTTTGCATTTGCAGAAATACGCCGCTCTTCAGACTCGTTAGATTTCCAAACATTGGTATGGTTTGTAAATCGCTTAAGGCCTTCTTTCATAAAATCTTTGATGTAAAGATACAAGTCAGAAGAAGTATCTAATCCGCGTTTTGTTGTCGTAATTGGCAATTTCCAGGCATCGTTTGAATTGAATACGACAACACCAGCTATCCCGATAAACTGGCTGTGGTAACTCGGCACGCCTGACTCACCCCATCCGGTTAATCTGGTTTTATCGTTATAAACTACAACACGATCATTGCAAATAATTGTCCATCCTGCATCATCCTTGCTGCGCTTTGTTCTCTGCTCTTCGTCTAACTCCTCGCTCCCTATCATCGGCGTATGAAATCCGATCGCCAGACGAATTTCGACATTGTCGCGGCTTGTCTTATAAAGGTATGGTTCAACACGCTCATGCACTGGCGTATTGTCTTCTGACCAAAGCAGGCTAAAAGGCTTGGCTCTGACCTCCTTCCCATTTACAGATACGGCAAATCCTTTATTGAGGATAAAGCTAAAGTGGTGACCAATTAGCTCAATAAGTGTTTTCGAAAATGATGATGTTACGTCTTGAGTAAGATGCAAAGATATTCCCTTGGAGAGCTGTCCGACCTCAATTTTCGTACCCGTTTCTTTAAATGGAGTCTTGATCTCTTCCAACGGAAGGCGCCAATTTTGATCATCGTTCATCCACTCAGTAGATATTCTTACTCGGTAGGATTCTGTCTGAGTGTGTGAGGTTACTGTGGCATTGCGCCCCATTTTGAAGATGGCACGCTTCATCCCAATTCCGTACATGCCAACAGTTGGTATGTCCGCGTCTTCCACATCTTCCTCTTTGGGACGACCTAGCATAAATGCATACCGTCTAGCCAAATCTATAGGTATACCTCCGCAGTTGTCGAGAATCATGAAATGATCAAATGAAAACTCGACCTTCGCCCAATAGCCTGAATAGGGTTGATCCGGATCGAGTTTTCCCTTTTTTGACCGCTGCACGCCATCTACGCAGTTGTCTAAAAGGTCTAGGATGGCATCCTGTAATTCGATATCTCTAGTCAGCATATCGATGAAGAATCTTTTCGTCGGGAAAGCGTTGACTGGATTTTCTTCCTGTTGCGCAGTAGATTTATTCATTTGAATATCGCTCTATTGGTTGGTGGCTGCCATATCAGGGCATCTTCAACAATCCGGCAATTAATGACAACCGTATTCATGAATAGTCAGTATACGCCAGAAATTAAAAGCTTCAGCATCGCAAACGGAGACATCAGAGCCCGCTTCGGTTTTGATTTTGAACAGCCACGCATTGACCACTACAAGTTGGGTTATTGCCAGAATGTTTCGTAGCCAGCCGATACAATAGCCAACGGGCATTGCACCCGCAGGGTGAATTCACCGAGAATTCTGTAAACTACCGACATGCCACCGCCAAAATATCCTCCAACCGTTTGGGACGTTGCTGCAGCGCTGAAAGACCGCTATTGCGACTTCAACCACTACAACCTCAAAGACCCGCTGGACGAGTTGCTGTTCATCATTTGCAGCACCAAGACCGGCGAGGCGAGCTACCGCAGCACCTTCCGTTCGCTGAAAGAAACCTTTCCCACCCATCTGCACATCGCCGAAGCGCCCGCCGAATATATCGCGCGGCCTATCGTTAGCGGCGGGCTGTCGAACCAGAAAGCAAAGGCGATCCGCGATCTTCTCGATGTGATCGTGGAAGAGTTTGGCGAGCCGACGCTAAAGCCGTTGCGCAAGATGAGCGATGAAGAAGCCGAAGCTTTTTTGTTGTCGCTGCCGGGGGTCGGCAAGAAAGTGGCGCGATGTGTTTTGATGTATTCGTTGGGCAGGCAAGTTTTTCCCGTGGATACGCACTGCTGGCGCATCGCCCGGCGGCTCGGCTGGGTCAGGCCGACGCAAAAGGACAAACACTGCGCGCCGCGCGATATGGATCGCCTGCAATCCAAAATCCCGCCCGAGCTTCGTCACTCATTACATGTGAATATGATTTCTCTCGGGCGCGAGGTTTGTACACCAACTACACCCCGGTGCGATGAATGCCCAATATCAGCTTGGTGTCCCAGGATTGGCGTACCACAAATAGGAAAACAAAAGGGTCGAGCGTAGAGAGTTGCATAACATTTGGTGTATTGCCGCGCATTGGTACAAGCCGGGCTATTGCCAGAATCTTTCGTAGTAAAATGCGACGGTCAGATTTCCCGCCGCAGTATTAATTTCCACTCATTCATGAATCCACTACTCGATTTCACCGGTCTGCCGCGCTTCGCGGAGATCAAACCCGAACACGTCGCACCGGCGATCGATCAACTGCTGGCGGAAAACCGCGCGCTGACCGCGCGGTTGCTGGCGGACGATGCTCCGCCGAAATGGGACAGCTTCGTGCTGCCGATGGAGGATGCCAACGAGCGGCTGTCGCGCGCGTGGGGGCCGGTCGGGCATCTGAACGCGGTGATGAATTCACCCGAATTGCGCGAGGTGTATAACGCGACGCTGCCGAAGATCACACAGTATTACGCCGAGCTCGGCCAGAACCTCACGCTGTTCGGGAAATTCAAAGCATTGCGCAATAGCCCTGAATTCGCTGGCCTGAGCGCGGCGCGCAAGAAGATCATCGAGAATGAGCTGCGCGATTTCCGCCTCGGCGGCGCGGAGTTGCCGGAGGACAAGAAGGCGCGCTATCTGGAAATCCAGGAACGCCTGGCGGAGCTGTCGTCGCGCTTTTCCGACAACCTGCTCGATGCAACCAATGACTACACGTTACTCATCGAGAACTCTCCCTCATCCCAAAGCCCCCTCGCTTCGCTCTCCCCCTCTCAAGGGGGAAGGAGCGAACGTACTTCCAGTGCTTGTAAAATACCCGACGAATTGAGCGGTTTGCCCGATGACGTATTGCAAGCAGCGCAGGAAGCCGCCCAAGCAGCAGGTAAAATCGGCTGGCTGTTTACGCTGAAAGCGCCGTCATACATGCCGGTGATGCAATTCGCCGACAACCGCGCATTGCGTGAAAAGATGTATCGCGCCTACACTACACGCGCTTCCGAATTCGGCAAGTCCTGCTGGGACAATACTCAGTTGATGGATGAAATCGTCGCTCTGCGCGCCGAGGAAGCGCGCCTGCTTGGTTTCACCAATTACGGCGAGTTTTCGCTGGAAGCCAAGATGGCCGAATCGCCTCAGCAAGTCGTCGATTTCATGCGCGAGCTGGCACAACGCGCGCGTCCTTTTGCGGAAAAAGACCTCGCTGAACTGCGTGAATTTTCGCGCAGCTCACTCGGCCTCAACAATCTGCACTCGTGGGACATCGCCTACGCCAGCGAAAAATTACGCGAGCAACGCTACGCTTTCTCCGAGCAGGAAGTGAAACAATATTTCCCCGAAGACGCGGTGTTGGCTGGCTTGTTCAAACTGGTGGAAACGCTGTACGGTTTACGCATCAAGCCATCAACTGCACCGGTATGGCACGAGACGGTGCGCTTCTTCGACATCCGCAACGTGCAGGGTGGATTGGTCGGCCAGTTCTATCTCGACCTGTACGCACGCAACAGCAAACGCGGCGGAGCATGGATGGATGATGTCATCACGCGTCGTCGCTTAAGTCCACAACCCGAACCCCTCCCAATCTCCCCTTGTCAGGGGAGGAGCACGCTCGGCTCTCCCCCTGACAAGGGGGAGCTGGAGGGGGTTGGTTCTTATGAAACGTCAGACATCCAAACCCCTGTCGCCTATTTGAACTGCAACTTTTCAGCTCCTGTGGGAAATAAGCACGCCGTGTTCACCCACGATGAAGTCATCACGCTGTTCCATGAGTTCGGCCACGGCTTGCATCACCTGCTGACCGAGGTGGAAGACCTCGCCGTGTCGGGAATCAACGGTGTGGAATGGGATGCGGTGGAGCTGCCCAGCCAGTTCATGGAGAACTTTTGCTGGGAATGGGACGTATTGCAGGGTATGACGCGGCACACCGGGACAAACGAAAGATTACCCCGCGTACTGTTCGACAAGATGCTTGCCGCCAAGAATTTCCAGAGCGGGCTGGCTACCTTGCGCCAAATCGAGTTTGCGTTGTTTGATATGCTGATGCACAGCAATTTCGAGGCAGGGGGAAGCAAAAGCATTTTGCAGTTGCTCGACGAAGTGCGCGCCGAAGTGGCGGTGCTGATTCCGCCCGAGTTCAACCGTTTCCCGCAAAGCTTCTCCCATATCTTCTCGGGTGGTTATGCGGCGGGCTACTACAGCTACAAATGGGCGGAAGTGTTGTCGGCGGATGCTTACAGTCAGTTCGAAGAACACGGTGTGCTCAATCCGGACGTGGGTGCGCGTTTCCGTGCCGAGATACTGGCCATGGGCGGCGCGCGCCCGGCGATGGAGTCATTCACTGCTTTTCGCGGACGTGAACCTTCCATAGACGCGCTGTTGCGGCATAATGGTCTTGTCGAGGCATAACAAACACGGAGGGCATATGAAACCATTTCTCTTTTTATGCGGCTTTTTTTTGTTTGTCAATGCACAGGCCGGAGAGCTCTATCGCTCCATCGATAGCAGCGGCAAAGTGCATTACAGCGACCGGCCTTTGGCTGGGACAGAGGATGTAGAGCAATTAAAATTGGGCAGTGAGCCCGCGCCCGATGAAAGTCTGCCTTATGAAACTCAAAAGGCGCAGCAGTTTTTCCCGGTCACCTTGTATGTGTTCGAAGGCTGTACCGATGCCTGCAAACAGGCACGAAACCTCTTGCTCCAACGTGGCATTCCTTTCACTGAAAAGAATCTGGTAACCCAGGAAGATGCCGACGAGTTCCGCAAGATCTCGGGCGGAAGCGGCATTCCGGCACTCACCGTCGGCAAAACCTGGCTCAAAGGCTTTGTCGCCGAGCAATGGAACAAAGAGCTGGATTTCGCCGGTTATCCCAAGGTTGCTCCCTATCGTCCGCGTCCCGCTTCGCCGGCCACCCAACCGGCGCAATGAAGATCGCCACCTGGAACGTCAACTCGCTCAAGGTGCGCCTGCCGCATCTGCTGGAGTGGCTGGCGACGAACCCGGTGAACGTGGTATGCCTGCAAGAGACCAAACAACAGGACGCGGATTTTCCGCAAACTGAATTACAAGCGGCGGGGTATCACAGCGCGTTCAGTGGGCAGAAGATCTACAACGGGGTGGCGATCTTGAGCCGCGAGCCAATCAGCGATGTGCAATATGGCATCCCGAATTTCGACGATGAGCAGAAACGTGTCATCGCAGCGACCATCAACGGCGTGCGCGTAGTGTGCGTGTATATCCCCAACGGGCAGAGCGTCGATTCGGATAAGTTTCAATACAAACTCAAATGGCTGACGGCGCTGGCGGCGTGGCTGAAAGACGAGTTGGTGAAGTATCCAAAGCTTGCATTGCTCGGCGACTACAACATCGCCCCGGAAGACCGCGACGTGTACGACCCTGTCGCATGGCAAGGCAATGTGCTGGTCAGCGAACCGGAGCGCACGGCTTTCCGGAGTTTGTTGCAATTGGGGTTGCGCGATGCTTTCCGCTTATTCGGGCAACCGGAAAAAAGCTACTCCTGGTGGGATTACCGCATGATGGCGTTCCGCCGCAACATGGGGCTGCGCATCGACCACATCCTCATCAGCTCCGCATTGCAATGCAGCGCCTGCAGCATCGACAAATCCCCGCGCAAATTGGAGCGTCCGTCCGATCACACGCCTGTGGTGGCGGACGTCAGTTGAATGCAACCCTTTTCGATCTCGTCTATCAAGATGAGGCGTTGCTGCTAGCGAACAAGCCAGCCGGATTGCTGGCGGTGCCGGGACGCGGGGCAGACAAGCAGGATTGTCTGTCCGCACGAGTCCAACTTGAATTCCCCGATACCCTGGTCGTGCACCGCCTGGATATGGCAACTTCCGGCTTGATAGTGTTCGCACGCGGACTTGAGATGCAGCGCGAGTTGTCGCGGATGTTTCGGGAACGGGAGGTGGGGAAACGGTATGTGGCAGTGGTGGTAGGGGGTTTGAAAAAACCTCAAACCAAAAGCGCCCCCACCCTAGCACTGATGGAACTACTAGCCATTCGACTAGGCTGCCCAACTACGCCAGCCGAGTCGCTGGTTATCCCCCAAAGGGAGAGGGAACTGTCGTGCGCTGTTGAAAGTGAATGGATGGAGATCAATCTGCCTATCGTACCGGATTGGCCGAACCGCCCATTGCGCAAGATTGATGTCGAACACGGCAAGCCTTCGCTGACACGCTATCGGGTGTTGAGCCACAACGCCGATACCACACATGTCGAACTGGAACCCGTCACCGGCCGTACGCACCAGTTGCGTGTACACATGGCGGCCATCGGTCATCCCATCCTAGGCGATGCGTTGTATGGAAACGCTGCCAGCGCGCCCCGTTTGTTGCTGCATGCCTGTGCTTTATCCTTTGCGCATCCTTTGCGCGGCGAGCTATTGAACTTTGTGAGCAAGTCCCCATTCTAAAACCCGCTTCCCCCCGTGTTTCCGTTCAGCCATTGGGGATAAGCACTTGAACGCAGCTGCTATACTCTTCGCTCGTATTTTGATCACACTTGAAGGAACACAATGAAACGTTTTGCCATCTTTCTGACCATCGTTTTGACCAGTCTCTCCCTGCTCGCCGCCAACGCTGAAGCCAAGCGCTTCGGCGGTGGCGGCAGTATCGGCAAGCAACGCAGCATGAGCGCGCCGCCGCAAAAGGCGGATGCCGTGCCTGCACAGCAAGCGGCTCCGGCAGCAGGTGCTGCCGCACCCGCCAAACAAGGCAATAAATGGTTGGGGCCATTGGCTGGCGTAGCCGCCGGTTTGGGTCTGGCCGCGCTGTTCTCGCATTTTGGTCTGGGTGAAGGCATGGGCATGTTGCTGATGATCATCGCGGGCGCAATCGCTGTGTTCTTCCTCATCTCGATGTTCCGCAAGAAGCAACAACAACCCGCGATGCAATATGCCGGAGCGGGAGCGCCTTACAGCGGTGTGCAGCAACCTGTACAGCAACCGTCGAGCGGAAGCGCGTCGGGCAGTGCGTCTGTTGCTGCCGCCAACATTCCTGCCGATTTCCCGGTAGAGAGTTTCTTGCGCGGCGCAAAGACGACGTTCATACGCCTGCAGGCGGCAAATGACCGCAAGGATCTGAACGACATCCGCGAATACACCACGCCGGAGATGTTCGCCGAGATCTCGATGCAGTTGCAGGAACGCAGTGATGTGGCGCAGAAGACCGATGTGGTTTCTGTCAACGCCGAAGTGCTGGAAGTCGTCACCGAGAACGATACCGCTACCGCCAGCGTGCGCATGAACGGCCAGTTGCGCGAGAACAACGGCACACCAGAGAACTTCGACGAGATCTGGCATGTGCAAAAAGACTTAAAGGACGACAAAGCCGTTTGGTTGTTGTCTGGAATCCAGCAGGTTTAAGACACTACCAACCCGTTCGTCCTGAGTGCCGCGCTTGCGCGGTGTATCGAGGGATTCCGTCGCGTACCGCGCCGGATGGTTCGATAAGGCCTGCGGCCTACTGTGCGTGCGGTGTAGTGGCGCATGCCACGTACAGCCACGGCCTACTTCCTGCGAGTGCACCACGAACGGTCAGATAGGCTAACCAAGAACAATTCCAGTACACTACGGGGCGCAGCGAAATTGCTGTGCCCTTTTTATTCGGACTCGTTGGTAATGCGTTTCATCCGGCTGCTCAAGATCATATTTGTCGTCCTGCGTTTCGGGCTGGACGAGTTTTTGCTGGCGCATGAGCGCACAAGCTGGCTGCTCCGTCCGCTCAACTGGCTGCTCTTCTTTCGCAACACTTCGCGACCGCGCGCTGAACGTCTGCGTTTGGCCCTGGAGACATTGGGGCCGATCTTCGTCAAATTCGGCCAGTTGCTTTCCACACGTCGCGATCTGATTCCCGCCGACATCGCTGATGAGTTGGCAAAACTGCAGGATCAAGTACCGCCCTTCCCTTCTGCACAAGCGGTGGCACTGCTGGAAGGCGCTTATAGCAAAGGATTGCACGACGTGTTTGCCAGCTTTGATGAAACCCCGGTGGCAAGCGCTTCGGTGGCACAAGTGCATTTTGCCGTGTTGCCGGATGGGCGCGAGGTGGCGGTCAAAATTCTGCGCCCAGGTATCTCGCACATCATTGCGCATGACGTGGCACTGCTGGAAATCTGTGCCGGGTTGATCGAGCGCTGGTGGGCAGATGGCAAGCGCCTGAAGCCGAAATTGGTGGTCGCCGAATTCGAGAAATATCTGCATGACGAGCTTGATCTGATACGCGAGGCAGCCAACGCCAGTCAGTTGCGCCGCAATTTCGCGGATGCCAGATTGCTGCTCGTTCCCGAAGTGCATTGGGATTGGTGTTCCGAGCGAGTGATGGTGATGGAGCGCATGCACGGCATTCCTATCAGCCAGATCGCGGCATTGCGGGCGGCAGGGATAAAGCTCCCCAAGCTGGCTGCCGACGGCGTTGAAATTTTCTACACGCAAGTGTTCCGCGACGGCTTCTTCCATGCCGATATGCATCCGGGCAATATTCTGGTCGCTCAGGACGGGCGTTACGTGGCACTCGATTTCGGCATCATGGGCACGCTTACCGATAGCGACAAAAATTACCTTGCCCAGAATTTCATCGCTTTCTTCAATCGCGATTACCGGCGCGTCGCCGAGCTGCACATTGAATCGGGCTGGGCACCTGCCGCTACCCGTGTGGACGAATTCGAAGCAGCGATCCGCGCGGTGTGCGAACCGATCTTTGACAAACCGTTGCGCGAAGTGTCGTTCGGGCGCGTGTTGCTGCGCCTGTTCCAGACCTCGCGCCGCTTCGGCATCGAGATCCAGCCACAGCTGGTATTGCTGCAAAAGACCCTGCTCAATATTGAAGGGCTGGGATTGCAGCTCGATCCCGAACTCGATCTGTGGAAAACAGCCAAGCCCTGGCTGGAACGCTGGATGAGCGAACAAGTCGGCTGGCGCGGCTTCTTCAAAGCTCTGCGCCGCGAAGCACCGCGTTACGCGTCTTTGCTGCCACAATTGCCGCGCTTGTTGCACGCGCGTCTGAATGAAGACCTTGCAGGGCAAACATTTCCGTTGTTGCGTGAGTTGCTCGTCCAACAAAAAAAGCGCAATGCCTGGATGTCGGTCATTGCGCTTTTGTTAGGTGTTTCCTTGCTACTCGCCGCTTATATTCACTTCGCTTAACATCATCAAGAACCCACTGTAAGAGCCAGCTTGCTGGCGAATTTCACTTCCATGGGAAATTTGAGTTGCACCGCAAACCCCGCACAAAGCTGATCACTCGACAGTAACCGACTTTGCAAGATTTCTCGGCTTGTCCACATCCGTTCCTTTTTGCAAAGCGACGTAATATGCCAACAATTGCAACGGGATGGTATGCAGAATTGGGCTGAGGAAACCCGCGTGTTCGGGCATTTGCAGAATGTGTATGCCTTCCGCTTCCTTGATGTGAGTGTTCGCGTCGGCGAAAACAAACAGCTCGCCCCCGCGCGCGCGGACTTCCTGCAAATTGGATTTCAGCTTTTCCAGCAGCGCATCGTTCGGCGCGACCGAAACCACCGGCATGTCCTTGTCCACCAGCGCCAGCGGGCCATGCTTCAATTCGCCCGCCGGATAGCCTTCGGCGTGGATGTAGGAGATCTCTTTGAGCTTGAGCGCGCCTTCCAGGGCGATCGGGTAATGCAGGCCGCGCCCGAGAAACAACGCATGTTGCTTATCAGCAAAGTGTTTGGACAGTTCGGCGATCTGTGGCTCCAGCGCCAACACCTTTTGCACCGCGCTGGGCAAATGGCGCAGCTCGTGCAAGAACTGTTGCTCGCGGTTTTCGTCCAGACGCCCGCGCATCTTGGCCAATACCAGAGTCAGCAGGAACAGCGCGGCAAGTTGCGTAGTAAACGCTTTGGTCGAAGCCACGCCGATCTCCGGACCCGCACGCGTCAGCAAACGCAATTTAGATTGGCGGATGATGGCACTTTCCGGCACGTTGCAAATAGCCAGGGTGTAGGGATGACCGGTCGCTTTGGCATGGTTGAGCGCCGCCAGGGTATCCGCTGTTTCACCGGATTGCGAGATGGTGACCACCAGCGTCCTGGGATTGGCGACGCTGCTGCGATAACGATATTCGCTGGCGATCTCGACAGTGCACGGGATACTCGCGATTTCTTCCAGCCAGTAGCACGCCACCAGGCCGGCGTGGTAGCTGGTGCCGCAGGCGAGAATGAGGATGCTGTCTATTTGCGCAAATGCGTTTTTTGCTTCCGCACCGAAGATACCGGGTACCAGCGATTGGCTGTTACATACTGATTCCAGCGTGTTGGCCAAGGCTTGCGGTTGTTCGTGGATCTCCTTTTGCATGTAGTGCTGGTATTCGCCCAGTTCCACGCTGTCGTTATCCAGCTCGCTGACATGCACCGGCCGCTCGACCGCGCGTCCCTGCGCGTCGAAGATGCGATAGTTGGAGAGGTTGACCTCGACCACATCGCCCTCTTCCAGATACACCACATTTTTTGTAACTTGCAGCAGCGCCGACATGTCCGATGCGACGAAGTGCTCACCCTCGCCCACGCCCAGCAATAACGGGCTGCCCTTGCGCGCCGCGATGAGCTGATGCGGATTGTCCGCCGCCACCACGGCAATGGCATACGCCCCGACCAGCTGCGACAACGCCATCTGCGTGGCAACCAGCAGGCTGCCTAGCGCATAGTGACTGTGGATCAGATGGGCGATGACTTCGGTGTCGGTGTCGGAGGTGAATTCGTAACCGTGCGCGGTCAGATCGGTGCGCAGTTCTTCGTAATTTTCGATGATGCCGTTATGCACCACGGCAATCAGGTTGCGGCTGATGTGCGGGTGTGCGTTGCGTTCGCTCGGCACGCCGTGCGTGGCCCAGCGTGTATGGGCGATGCCCAGTTCGCCATGCGTGTCCGCGCTCTTCTGCTTCAGCTCGGCGACACGCCCGGTGCTGCGCACACGATCGAGTTTTCCGTCATGCACCACCACCAAGCCGGCAGAGTCGTATCCGCGATATTCCAGACGTAACAGCCCATTCACCAGAATGGGCACAACATTACGCTTCGCAACTGCTCCAACAATCCCGCACATTATTAAACTCCCGTTTTGGAGTGCGGCCTGCGTGTGTTGTTGGGGCTTCAGCCCCTTACAACCACGGCGTACCCCTTGCGGGTGTACACGTCGCCGCTTTCTCAAAGCGCTGACATGTCAGCGCACTCCATGTTACTTCTTCTTAGTTGGCCGCTTCCACCCGCTGACGGTAATTTGCTTGCTGCGCGACAACGTTAATTCGTTTTCCGGAGTATCACGCGTGATGGTCGAGCCTGCGCCGATAGTCGCGCCCTTGCCCACACGCACCGGTGCGACAAGCTGGGTGTCCGAACCGATAAATACGTCGTCCTCGATGATGGTGCGATGCTTGTTCGCACCGTCGTAATTGCAGGTGATGGTGCCCGCACCGATGTTGACGCGGCTGCCCACGGTGCTGTCGCCGATGTAGCTCAAGTGATTGGCTTTGCTGCCCTTGCCGATCTCGCTGTTCTTGATCTCGACGAAATTGCCGATGTGCGCATCATCCGCCAACTTTGTGCCGGGACGCAGACGAGCGTAGGGACCAATGTGGCAGTTAGCCCCCGCTTCGCTGCCGTCAATATGGCTGCACGATGCGATCTGCGTGCCTTGCGCGATGGTCGAATTGCGAATGATGCTGTAAGCCCCCACCCGTACTCGCTCGCCCAGGTTCACGTCACCCTCGAAAATACAACCGACATCAATTTCGACATCGCGGTCGCAGACGAGGTTGCCGCGAACATCCAGTCGAGCCGGATCGGCCAGTGTCACGCCCTGCGCCATTAATCTATTGGCCACGGTCTGCTGCCAGACACGTTCCAAGGTGGCGAGTTGTACTTTGTTGTTGATGCCCTCGACTTCCCAGCGCTGCGCGGGCTGCACGGTATGTACCGCCATACCTTGTTGCACGGCCATCGCCACGATGTCGGTGAGGTAGTACTCGCCTTGCGCGTTGTTGTTGCCCAGCTTCGCCAGCCATGCGCGCAGTTGTGCGGTCGGTGCCAGCAGAATGCCGGTGTTCACTTCGCCTATTTCGCGTTGTTCCGGCGTCGCGTCTTTTTCTTCGACGATGCACTGCACATCGCCCTGCGCGTTGCGCACGATGCGACCGTAGCCGGTGGGATTATCGAGATTGACGGTGAGCAACACCAGGCCCTCGCCTGCCTGCTGCATCTGATGCAGGGTGCTGTGCTGGATCAGCGGCACATCGCCGTACAACACCAGCGTGCGACTGTTGTCCTGAAAATGCGGCATGGCCTGTTGCACCGCGTGCCCGGTGCCGAGTTGCGGTTCCTGGATCACGAACTTCGCCGCGTATTGCTGCATCGCCTGCGGCACGGCTTCGCCGCCGTGCCCGTACACCACGCACACCTGCTGCGGCTTGAGTTCCACCGCACAATCCAGCACATGCTGCACCAGCGGCTTGCCCGCCAGCGCGTGCAACACTTTGGGTTTGTCGGAATACATGCGCGTGCCTTTGCCGGCAGCGAGAATGACGATGTTCAAAAGGCTCATGTTCTGCTTTCAGAAGATGGCGGATTATAGCCGATACAACCCCGCCGTCTCACCTGTCCAACGGACTCACCACACCCCTGCCACCTTTGTTCAGCACATGGGTATAGATCATCGTGGTGGAAACATCCGAATGCCCGAGCAGCTCCTGCACGGTACGGATGTCGTAGCCATTTTGTAAAAGGTGTGTGGCAAAAGAATGGCGTGAATCGACCCTGAAACAATCATGGCACTTGTTGCCGTTCGCGGCTTCCGCCGCAGCCTCGGGACGGGGAAGTCCCTTTCATTCGTTAGATGCCACAAAACCGAGGGCTGCCTAAACTGCTATGATTCGCGCATGTCTCCAACCGTATTTCGCCAAGGCGCATTTCGTTTTTTCTTCTTTTCACGCGAAGAACCGCGTATGCACGTTCACGTTGCTCATACGGACGGAGAAGCCAAGTTCTGGTTGGAGCCGAAAATTGAGTTGGCGATGAATCAAGGACTTTCACAAAAGCAGATTCATGAAGTATCGTTAATGCTGCCGGATCATTATGAGGAGATCACCCATGCTTGGCGTAGCTACTTCTGACATCGAAGTTTCCTTAGCTTCAAACAAGGGGTTCTGGTTGCTTTTGAAGAGCGATGAGCTGTTTGTTCCCTTCTCAGAGTTTCCTTGGTTTAAGCAGGCCACTCTTGAGCAAATCACGACCGTTGAATGGCCAACCGCTAACCACCTCTATTGGCCGCTGCTTGACGTTGATCTGGCTGTGGATTCAATTCGCAATCCGAATCAATTCCCTTTGGTTGCAAAGCCCAACCAATCGTTCAAGTGAACGCCATATTTCGTTTGAAGAAATTGTGCTGGCAATTGAGGCTGATGGTTTGCTAGGGAAGATGGGATGGACGCCTCCCTCCCATTTTCCTAAGCGAATACAGAGATAGAAACACAACCGTTCGCTGGTATTATTCCGCCCATCGAAGATTTCGATTCTCGCCCTAACTTAACAATGACCTACTCAGCTATCCTTGGTGCATCCCTCTTCTTACTAACGGCTTTTGTGATAGAGCGCATTTGCACTCACAAAGACATACCTTCAGTGCTGGTGGTGGTGGTGGTCGGCCTTATCGCACATCCGATACTTGATTTCTTCGGCTTACAGGTCAGGTGGGTTGGTGCATTGGTTCCCATCGTCGGCGCAATCGGCTTGGTGCTTATCGTGCTGGAGGGAGCGCTTGATATCGAGCTAAAACGCGAGCGCATCCACCTCATCGGCACCACGTTCATCCTTGCTTTTGCCGGCTTCGCCGCGTGCTTGATCATATTCGCCATTGCCGCCCATCTCGCGCTGGATCTCAGTCCAGTGCAATCATTGATGTTAGCCACGCCTTTTGCCGTTATCAGTAGCGCGGTAGCGATCCCCAGCAGCAGCTTTCTACCCGCTGAGAAGCGCAATTTAGTGGTTTATGAAAGTTCAATGTCGGACATCATCGGCGTTTTGGTGTTCTTCTCACTCCTTGGTTCGGATAGTGTTGCAGGTGCGCTATTGTCGTTACTAGGCGGCGGTGTGCTCTCCCTGTTTCTTTCCTTACTCTGCGCCGTCGCGCTGATGTTAGTACTGTTGCGCGGTGTGGATGGACACATTCGTTTCGTACCCTTGCTGGCAGGATTGTTCGCGCTCTACGCCATCGGAGAGTTGCTACACTTGTCGCCGCTGATCATGGTGCTGTTCCTCGGTCTGCTCTTGAACAAGCCCTCGCTGATTACCAAGCTTGCCCCCTTCAAACACTGGGTCAATGACGATTACCCTGCCACACTGTCCGAATTCAAGATGTTGGTAGTGGAGCTGACTTTCGTCGTTCGCGGATTCTTTTTCGTGTTGCTTGGATATTGGACGAATGTGTCCGATGTCCTTTCGGCAAAGGCTTGGTTGGTGGCCGGATTGGTGCTTGCCGTCATTTATGGCAGTCGCTTTGCCCTGTTGAGATGTGTGCTGGGATCGGATGGTACAAAATCCCTCGGCTGGATCGCACCGCGCGGCCTGATCACAGTGTTGCTGTTCCTTCAGGCGAAGAAGGCTTTTGACTTGCCGGACTATTTCAACGGTGCGGTCATTCTCGTGGTTCTGGGTTCTTCAGCGCTGATCTTGAATGCGCGCGGCGCGCGAGAAAAGATAGTGGCGCCTCAGGATGACACGGCAGCTTAAGTGCTCAGCTTCACATTAGTTGCCTATCCAAATTATTCACCATTAAGCACCTGCGCAAAAATCTCCCTCTGCATCATTCCTGCACACTTGGGAATGGCCGACTTTTCAGCATTGCAGTTACCCCACGTAATCCACCATCAGCGGCGCATGGTCGCTGAAGCGCTGTTCCTTGTAGATGCCCGTGGTTAATGCTTTCGCTGCAATGGCGGGTGTGGCGACTTGGTAGTCCAGACGCCAACCCACATCCTTCGCCCATGCTTGGCCACGGTTCGACCACCATGTGTAGGCTTCGAGTTCAGGATGCAGTTTGCGGAACACGTCGACGAAGCCTACTTCACTGAACAGTTCGGTGAGCCAGGCGCGTTCTTCCGGCAGGAAGCCGGAATTCTTTTTATTGCCGCGCCAATTCCTCAAGTCTTTTTCGGTGTGGGCGATGTTCCAGTCACCACAGACGATGATGTCGCGTCCGCTGGCATAGAGCTGTTTCATGTGCGGCATGAAGGCTTCGAGGAATTTGAACTTCACCGCTTGACGTTCTTCACCGCTGGAACCGGAAGGCATATAGAGCGACACGGCACTGAGATTACCGAACTGCGCTTCGATGTAGCGCCCTTCGGCATCGAACGCTGGAATACCCAAACCCACGATCACCGCATCCGGCTTATGCTTTGAGTAGATGCCGACGCCGCTGTAACCCTTCTTTTCGGCATAGTGGAAATAGCCGTGGTAGCCGAGCGGGGAGAGCATGTCGGGCGTCATGTCCGGTGCTTGGGCTTTGAGTTCCTGCACGCACAGGATATCGGCATCCTGCTTGGCTAACCACGCCAACAACCCTTTGTTGTAGGCGGAGCGGATGCCGTTCAGATTCAGGGTGATGATGCGCATGTTGTCTCTCATTGGATAAGCCTGCGCATTATAATGGCGACCTTATTGCAGTGGCTTTTCTCTGGGCCTCTGTGTCTCTGTGTCTCTGTGGTGAATTGTATTTCGAGGTTCTATGCACGCTTACCGCCAGGATTTTATCCGCTTCGCCGTCGCGCAGAACGTGTTGCGCTTCGGTGAGTTCCAGACCAAAGCCGGGCGCCTGTCGCCCTACTTTTTCAACTCCGGTCTGTTCCAGGACGGCGCGGCGTTACGAGAGCTGTGCCAGTTTTACGCCCAAGCCATCATCGCCTCCAATGTGCCATTCGATATGCTGTTCGGCCCCGCCTACAAGGGCATCCCGCTGGTGGCGGGTACGTCTATCGCACTGGCCGAGCAGGGGCGCAATGTACCGTATTGCTTCAACCGCAAGGAAGCCAAAGACCACGGTGAGGGCGGCAATACAGTTGGCGCGAAACTACAGGGCAAAGTGCTCATCATCGACGATGTGATCTCCGCCGGAACTTCGGTGCGCGAATCCATCGAACTGATCCGCGCGGCAGGCGCGACCCCCTGCGGCGTGGTCATTGCACTGGATCGTATGGAGCGCGGACAGGGCGAATTGTCTGCGGCTCAAGAGGTAAAACGCGACTACGTGTTGCCCGTCATCTCTATTGCCGCGCTGGATGATTTGCTCGGATATTTGCAGGGGCAAGCAGAACTGGTGCAGAATCTGCACGCGGTACAATCTTATCGTGACCGTTACGGGGTGAAATGATGATCGATTCCAAGTTGTTGGTGAGTGCTGCCGCTTTGTGTGCAGTGTTTTCTTTGAACGCCGAAGCCAAGCTCTTCAAGTGGGTGGACAATAACGGCACCACGCACTACGGCGAAACCATTCCGCCGGAGTACGCCAACAAGGAAGCGGTGAAGCTTGAAGACGGCCGCATCAAAAAGCGCGAAGAGAAGCATGAAAAGGATGCCCAGAAGGCGGCTTTGAAAGACCCTGCAGCTGAAAAAGCACGCATCGAGGCCGAACGCCACGACAACGCTCTGGTCAACACCTACAGTTCGGAACAGGAAGTCGATCTCGCACGCGAACGTAACCTGCAGCAGGTCGAGGCGCGCCGCGACAGCAACACTACACTGCTACAATCGGCGAAGGAAAATTTGCTTGGGCTGCAGAAAGAGCTTGAAAACGCAACCAAACTGGGGCGCAAGGGCACCAAGGCACAGCTGGAAGCAGAAGTTACCCAGGCAGAGGAACGTATTTCAAGGTTGCAAAAAGGTCTCGAAGCCAACGCTAAAGAACTTGAGACGGTTAAGGCGCGCTATGCGGCAGACAAAGTGCGTTACCGTGAGCTGAAGGGTTTTGCGCCCCAGGACAATCCCCAAAGTAAGTCACAAGGCAAGAAATAACTATACAGACTCAAAACAGCGGGTGGTTGCATCGTAGCGCAGCAATTGCCCGTGCTCGATATCAAAGTACCAGCCATGCAGCATCAGTGTTCCCGCCGCCACACCTTCACGAATCCATTCGAAAGTCATCAGATTTTCCAGTGAACTGAGTATGGCCTGTTGCTCGCAGGCACGCTCCTGGTCTTGCGGATTGGCTTGTGGCAATTCGCTGCGCACTTTGCTTTGTGCTTCCTCTGCAACCCGCATCCAATTGTTGATATAAGTTGCTTGCGCGCCCGCCATACCGTCGCCGTTGAGCAACGACCGAATGCCGCCGCAATGGGCATGACCCAATACGATAATGTGTTCGACTCCCAAAATACGCACGCCGTATTCCAATGCAGCACTGGTACCGTGACGTCCGCTGCTGCGATTTTCAGCAGGCGGCACCAGATTCGCCACATTGCGAATGACGAACAGATCGCCCGGTGCGCTATCCAATACCAATGCCGGATCGACTCGCGAATCACAGCAGGCGACGACCAGAATCTTGGGGTTTTGGCCATCCTGAACGAGTTGACGATATAACGCGTCGTCATCCGCAAAATGCTGTTCGCGGAATCGGTGAAAACCATTTATCAGATCTTGCGGACTAGTCATGCTCCAGTAAGAAGGCGTTGTGCTTCACGGTATTTGCCAGCTGTCTTTTGCAGCACATCCGCCGGTACTTGCGGCGCGGGCGGCTGTTTGTTCCAGCCGGAAGATTCCAGCCAGTCGCGCACGAACTGTTTGTCGAAACTGGGTGGATTGCTGCCGACTTGGTATTGGTCAGCTGGCCAGAAACGCGAAGAATCGGGCGTCAGTGCCTCGTCGATGAGATACAGCTTGCCTGCCATATCCACACCGAATTCAAATTTGGTATCGGCGATGATGATGCCGCGTGTCAGCGCATACTCCGCCGCCTCGGTATACAGCGCCAGCGTGGCATTCTTCACTTCCTCGGCACGCGCTGCTCCCAGTAATTTCTTCGCCTGTTCGAACGGGATGTTTTCGTCGTGATCGCCCACTGCGGCCTTGGTCGAGGGCGTGAACAATGGTTGCGGCAATTTCTGTGCTTCCTGAAGTCCGGCAGGTAACTGGATACCACACACTGCACCGGTCTTTTTGTAGTCCTTCCAGCCGGAGCCGACCAGATAACCGCGCACGATGGCTTCAATCGGCAACGGTTTGAGCTTCCTGGTTACGAAGGCACGGCCGCGTATCTGCGCACGTTCGGCATCGGTCTTCACCACTGTTTCGGGAGCAATGCCGGACAGATGGTTGGGGATGACGTGCGCCAGTTTCTTGAACCAGAAATTCGACACGGCAGTGAGCACTTCACCTTTGCCCGGAATCGGCGTGGGCAGAATGACATCGAAGGCAGACAAACGGTCTGTCTGCACGATCAATAAATGATCTGCATCCACTTCATACAGATCGCGTACCTTGCCGCGATGCAACAGTTTCAGACTGGTCAGATTGGATTCGTGCAATGCAGCCATGAGTACCTCAAATTACGAACTTGCAGGATGTGTTAGCTCAATGCAGGCAATGTGGTCGCGGCAATCTGTTCCGCCTGCTTCCTGCGATAGTCAGCCAGCTTCTGCGCCAGTTGCTTGTCGTTCAGCGCCAGCATAGCGACCGCAAACAATCCGGCGTTCGCCGCACCCGCCTCGCCGATGGCAAACGTCGCCACCGGAATACCCTTGGGCATTTGCACGATAGACAGCAACGAGTCCATCCCTTTGAGATACTTGGAAGGGATGGGCACGCCCAGCACCGGCAACGCAGTCTTGCCGGCAATCACGCCAGCCAGATGTGCCGCACCGCCCGCGCCGGCGATGAAACACTGCACACCTTGTGCCGACATTTCCTTGATGTAGTCGAATAGCAGATCGGGCGAACGATGCGCAGAAATGACACGCGCATCAAAAGTGATGCCGAAATCCTGCAAGGCGTGTGCGGCTTGCTGCATGATTTCCCAGTCATTGCTGCTGCCCATCACGATTGAAACTAATGGTTTTGTCATGATTGTTCCCTCACCCCAACCCTCTCCCGGTGGGAGAGGTGGGTGCAATGTCAGACACCCTTGTGATAGCCCACCAAACGTTCTACTTCATTCCTTGAACCGAGGATCACCGGCACGCGCTGATGCAGACCGCTGGGTTTCAATTCCATGATGCGCTCACGTCCGGTCGAGCTTACACCGCCAGCCTGTTCAACGATGAACGACATCGGATTCGCTTCGTACATCAAGCGCAACTTGCCTGCTTTTGCCGCATCCTTGGTGTCGAACGGATACATGAAGATGCCGCCGCGTGTCAGGATACGGTGCACTTCGGCAACCATGGAAGCGACCCAGCGCATGTTGAAATCCTTTTCGCGCCCGCCGTCCTTGCCCTTCACACATTCTTCCACATAACGCTGCACGGGTTTTTCCCAGTAGCGTTGGTTGGACATGTTGATGGCAAACTCCTGTGTGTCGGCTGGAATCTGCATATTCGGGTGTGTCAGGAAGAAGTCGCCGACATCGCGATCCAGCGTAAAGCCGTTCACGCCTTGTCCGGTGGTCAGCACCATCATGGTATTCGGGCCGTATAACGCATATCCCGCGCATACTTGTTTGGTGCCGGGCTGCATGAAATCGGCAGCCGTCGGGCTGGTCACGCCTTCCGGGCAACGCAGAATGGAAAAAATGGTGCCGACGGAGATGTTCACATCGATGTTGGATGAACCATCCAGCGGGTCGAACGTGATCAGATATTTTCCTTTTGGATACTTGGCCGGGATCGGGTAGATGTCATCCATCTCTTCAGATGCCATCGCTGCCAGGTGACCACCCCATTCGTTCGCTTTGATGAAAACTTCGTTGGTGATGATATCCAGTTTCTTTTGTGTTTCGCCCTGCACGTTTTCGCTACCCGCGCTGCCCAGCACACCGATCAGCGCACCTTTGTTCACGTCGTGAGCGATCTGTTTACAGGCGGAAACGACGTCGCTCAACAGCCCGGTAAAATCACCGCTTGCGTTGGGAATATGGCGTTGCTCTTCGATGATGAATTGAATCAGACTCTTGCTCATGCTGCTTTCTCCTCGGTTATATTAAATTTTGTTGCACGATTTTACCGCTTTTGGTGTTTGCCCTATTCCTTAATTTGGTCGGCAGCTAACTTTCGGCTCGCCGCCGATTTGCAACTTCACATCCGTATGGGCAGGTATTAATCGCGCCGAAAACTGCGCCCTGCCCTGTTATTTTGTTAAGGACAAGAAAAGCGTGGGCAGCTTTTCGGGCAATTGCGCCACATTGTCCAGAATGGTGTATTGCTTGCCAAAAATATCCGCCACATATTCGTCCGCCTTGGGATCAAGGTTGATGCAATAACTGTAGATACCTTGTTGATCCAGCTCCTTCACCGCCTGGCGTGCGTCCTCGATCAAGATGCGGCCGTCTTTGCTGTCGATATCCGCAGGTTCGCCATCGGTAAGGATCAGCATCAGTTTTTTATCCGCCGGTTGTTTTTCCAGATAGTGTGCCGCGTGACGCATGGCTGCCCCCATGCGCGTGGAATAACTGGCTTCCATCGCTGCCAATCGACCTTTCACTTCGGCATCCCAATGCTCGCTGTAGCCCTTGATGTGCAGGTAGCGCACATCGTGCCGCGTGTTGGAATGAAAACCGGCGATGGCGAACGGATCACCCAGTTTCTCCACCGCCCAGCCGAGCAAGGACACCGACTCCTGGCTTATTTCCAGAATGGTCTGTTCACTACCCGCTGCTTTTTGGTTGAGCGATTCTGAAAGATCGAGCAACAACATCACCGCGATGTTGCGCCCGTCGTTGCGGTGACTCATGTTGATGCGCGGATCGGGTTGCACACCGCTCTTGTAGTCGATGAGCGAGCGAATGGCCACATCCAGATCGAGTTCGCTGCCTTCTTCCTGATAGCGGATGCGCACTTTGTCCTGTGGCTTGAGCAAGTCCAGCAGCTTCTGCAGGCGTTTGGCCAGACCGGCGTGTTTGGCCAGAAGCAGGTCAATGTCCGCCGCGTTGCCTTGCGGATGCAAGCCTTCATACACGCTGACCCAGTCGGGACGATAGCTTTGGTTGTTGTAATCCCATTCGTGGTAATGGCGCGGTGGCAAGCCCTTCAGCGGGTCACCCGGTTCGATCTTGCGCTCTTCATCGAACGCTTCTTCCTCATCGCCTTCTTCGATGAACTTCCACATTTGACGGTTATCGTCGCGGTAGTCGATCACCGTGTCCTTGAAGTGCGTCCTGGACAAGTTATCGCTCTGAAGGCGGGTGCGCGCCACAAAGGAGACCGCGAGATCAGCCATCTCTTGTGTGCCGGACTCGCTCTGCTGCATCAATTCATGGAAGCGCTGCGCAAACCCGATGATATGTGGGTTCTTGTACGGGTGCTGCGCATCGAGGATGGCGCGCGACAGCATTGCCAACCGATGGCGCACGCCGGATTCTTTTTCCACATCGCAGGCATATTCCGCCGGTACCGGGTGCAGCGCCAGGAAAATACGGCGCAGACCGGGATACTCACGCATCGCCAGATATTCCACGCGGCAGTCTTCAAGAAACTCAGTCGCCATGCGCTGAAACGGGCTCAGGTTGTCGGCAATGATGGCCGTCGTCCAGCGCCGATGGCCGACGATGTGCGCCAAGGTGGCACGATAACGATCCAGACCGGTGACTTGCCGCTGCTCATCTCCCTCTCCCCCAGCCCCTCCCACGTCAACGGGAGAGGGGAGAATAAAGTCGTCATACACATCGGGCAGCCGGATGCCCAGTTTGTCGTAATAAGGGATCGGTTTGCGCAACTCGTCGTACGCGCTGGAATAGGGGATGAGCAAGTCATCGTCCTGCCATAGACCGCGCAAGTACATAGCCAGTTTGCGTTCGTTATCCACCAGCAACGTGCCATGCCGCTCGCGCTGCAACACCGCACGGCTGTCTGCCGATTGCAGGCTGAAGTACTCGGTCTGCCGATCCGGGTGGTCGTCGTAGTAACGCACGCCGTAATCCACCCATTGCTTCAGCCCCCCCAGAGACAGCTTGCCGAGCAACAACGGGATTTGCTTGAACATTTCCGGCAAGCCCGGACTGGGAAAGGTCTGGTGAATGCCATGCACCGAACCGGTGGTGCGTTCCATCAAATCCAGCGCGATGGCGAGATAGTCGCTCAATTGATCGCGTGTAGGCAATCTACGCGAGGTCACCGCTAGCGATTGCAGGAACGGGGTGATCGCCTTGCTGTTGGGCGATTTTCCCATCTTGCGGATGAACAACATGATATCGATCAAACTGTCTTCGCCGACTTGCCTGGCGACATCCGGCCATTCTTCAAGAAAGATCAGGATAGGCTCAGCGCCGCGCCCCATCTTGCCAAGAAAGCGCGCGTGCTCGATGTATGCCGCTATACCTTCGGCAGTCAGCTTCTTCAGTGCGTTGCGCATGCAATCCGGAAACACTTCGGCCACACGCGGGAAGCCGCAGTCCAGTTGTCTCCAATAGGATTCCAGTTCGGTTGGTATGGTTGTGGTTTCCATGATTATTCTGGAGTGTGGTGACGCGTCGCCGCTATATCAATATCAATGCGCATAACCACAATTACGCAAATACCGCATCAATCGCGTGATCCAGCGTGTCGCGGATATCCGCATCGTCGGTGATCGGGCGCACCAGCGCCATACGGCAGGCAGCTCGGTGTTCGACACCACCTTTGATCAACGTCGCTGCATACACTAACAGGCGCGTGGAGATACCTTCGTCCAGCCCGTGCCCCTTCAGGTTGCGCGCGGCCTGACCGATCTTCACCAGTTGCGCGGCCAAGCCGATCTCGATGCTTGTTTCCTTGCTCAGGATTTCCGCCTCGACTTTGGCCTGGGGATAATCAAACTCGAAGGCGGTGAAACGTTGCTTGGTGGACTGCTTCAAGTCCTTCAACAGACTTTGGTAGCCGGGATTGTAGGAAATGACCAACTGAAAGTCGGGATGCGCTTCGATCAGCTCGCCCTTCTTGTCCAGCGGCAAGGTACGACGATGGTCGGTCAGCGGGTGGATTACCACCGTTGTGTCTTGTCGCGCTTCGACGATTTCGTCCAGATAACAGATCGCGCCGATGCGTGCTGCTGTCGTCAGCGGACCATCCAGCCAGCGCGTGCCGTTGGCATCCAGCAGATAGCGGCCAACCAAGTCTGACGCGGTCATGTCTTCGTTACACGCCACGGTAATGAGCGGCTTGTTCAGCTTCCATGCCATGTATTCGATGAAGCGCGATTTACCGCACCCGGTCGGGCCTTTCACCATCACCGGCAAGCGCGCAGCGTAAGCCGCTTCATACAGTTTTACTTCGTCACTCTGCGCTTGATAAAACGGTTCTTTGATGACTTTGTATTGGTCTTTGTTTGACATTGGCATAACCTCTTTCACCTGATCTCTCGCTCACCATTGTGTGTGGGTTTGCGTATTCAATGCGGCAACGAGTCACCGCACTCCATATTGATCTTGATTTCCGGAAAAAAATGCCCCCAGCAAGTGGGGGCGCATTTTCACCACTTTGGTGCAGCCTTGATTACTTGTGCACGCCCAACTTTTCGCGCCAGCCTGGGAATATCTTGTCCGCATCTTTCGGAAAGGATTCGAATGCACGCGCAAATTCCTTGTGTTCCTTCGCGTATTGGATCGGATCGGAACCAGACTTCCAGCATTCGTAAGCTTGACGCAGCGACTTGGCACCTGCTGCCGGTGAGTCGATGTGACCGTATGCTCCTCCGCCTGCAGTATTGATCACGTTGCCGTGGCCAAGGTTCTCGAAGAAACCTGGCAGACGCAGCGCATTCATGCCGCCAGAGATGATTGGCGTCGTTGGTTTCATGCCATACCACTCTTGATGGTAGTACGGACCGTCCACAGAATCACGCTCGCACATGTAAGCGATGATACGGTCATCCTTGCCGCCTTCCATCTTGCCGAAGCCCATGGTGCCCACGTGGATGCCGGAAGCACCTTGCAGGCGCGACATCTTGGCCAGCACAAACGCGGTGTAGCCGCGTTTGGAAGAAGGTGAAGTCACCGCACCGTGACCGGCACGATGGTAATGCAGGTACTGATTTGGGTATTGACGACGTGCTGTGGTAACCATGCCGGGGCCGCCCACGTAGCCGTCAACCAGGAACGCAACCTTGTCTGCATCCGGACCGAAAGTTTCCAGCGCAAAATCAGCACGAGCCAGCATTTCGTAGTGGTCATCAGCGGTGATGTTCATAGAGAATATCTTTGCATCGCCGGTTTCATCTTGCGCGCGCTTGAGCGAGTCATACACCAATGGCAATACTTTCTTGATCGGGCAGAACACCTGGTTGCCTTGTGGCTCATCGTTCTTGATAAAGTCGCCACCCAGCCAGAATTGGTAAGCAGCCTTGGCAAATGGTTCAGGACGCAGACCCAGTTTAGGCTTGATGATGGTACCGGAGATGTAACCACCGTCTTTGATCGGACGGCCCAGAATGCGCCACAAGTCAGAGATGTCCTTGGAAGGACCATCAAACAATTGCAGCATGCGTTGCGGGACATAGAAATCCTGCATCTGCAGATTTTCAATATCGCCCATACCCTGGTTGTTACCGATTGCCAAGGTCAGGAAAGAAACGATCATCGCCCGGCCGTCAATCACGTTGCGATCGAACAGGTCGTTCGGGTAAGCCACCTTCATGATGCCCTTGGCTTCGTCGATAAAGTACACCAGCGCGTCCACGCCCTTGGTGAAATCGTCGGTGGTGCTCACTTCAACGTTGGTACCCGTGGAAGATTCCGCAGCGATATGCGCCGCCGCTTCCAGATAACCGACTCCCGCTGCCGGGGTCATGGTATAGGCAACCAGAATGTGTTTGCCACCCTTGATCAGATCCGCTTCTTTCAAGCTCAGATCTGCATAACGATTTGACTGATCCATTGTTTTCTCCTCTTGTCGTTGAAATATTCTTACTACGCGACGAACTTTACGGCCTCTGCATCATAAATAACAGTCAAATATTCTTATTTGAACCATAAGCGTTATTTATGGATTAAAATCCGCACATCATGTTGCCACTCAGCTTGCGCCAACTACAGGTTTTTGAAAGCGTCGCACGTCACTTAAATCATTCGCGTGCTGCGGCTGAATTATTCCTGTCCCAACCCGCCGTATCAATGCAAATCAAGCAGGCCGGGCAGACTATCGGATTACCCTTGTTCGAGCAAGCGGGGAAAAAGCTTTTTCTGACCGAGGCCGGGCGCGAATTGTTGCACTACGCCCGTTCGGTGTTGCTGTTAATGCAAGAAATGGAATCGGTGTTCGATGAGATGAAGGGCCTGGAGCATGGTCATCTGAGCATCTCTGTGGTTAGTACCGCCAACTACTTCATGCCGCAATTGCTGGCCAAGTTCATCCAGGCTCACCCCAAGATCAAAGTCAGCCTGTCCGTAGCAAACCGCGATGCCGTTATCAAACAACTCGCCGAGAACATCGCCGACCTCGCCATCATGGGGCAACCGCCGGAAGGTACCGACATGCTGGCCGAACCCTTTATGCAGAACCCGCTGGTGGTGATTGCTTCACCATTGCACTCGCTGGCGCGCGCCAAGAAGATTCAACCGCGCCAGTTGGCGAACGAAACTTTCTTACTGCGCGAACAAGGCTCAGGCACGCGCGGCGTTGTGGAGCGCTTCTTCTCCAGCCACAAGCTCGCTCTTCCGGTGCACATGGCAATGGACACCAACGAAGCCATCAAACAATCGGTACAGGCCGGCATAGGCATCGGCATCATCTCGCGCCATGGCATCGAACTGGAACTGGAGACCAAACGGCTCGTTGTGCTCGATGTTGAACACTTCCCCATCGTGCGTNNTCACTGGCACATCGTGCATCGCAAAGATAAACGCCCCTCCACTGCTGCACAGGAGTTTGAGCGTTTTCTGCTGGAAGAATCGCAGAGCATGATGGGGCAAAACGATACTTCAGCAGAAAAAAAACGAGGGCGAAATTGACCTTCCGAAACCACACAGTTAAGTAGATTCTGGCCGTTCACATTGGTGATTGGCTAAACATCCTGAGGCAATCGCCAGAAATAAAAAAGCGACCCGAAGGTCGCTTTTTGATTGATGCTTATTATGATGATTACTTAACAATCGCCTTCAATTCGCCCTTGGCATAACGGGTCGCCATTGCGTCCAGCGAGATCGGTTTGATCTTGCCGGCTTGGCCTGCGCTACCGAAGGCTTCGTAGCGAGCCTTGCAAATCGCCCGCATCGCCTTGGTGGTTTCTGCCAGGAACTTGCGCGGATCGAAGTCTTTGGGGTTTTGCGCCAGATAACGGCGTGTGGCGCCAGTGGAAGCCATGCGCAGGTCGGTATCGATGTTGACCTTGCGCACGCCGTGTTTGATGCCTTCGACGATCTCGGAGACCGGCACGCCGTAGGTTTGCGGCATCGCGCCACCAAATTGGTTGATGATCTCCAGCCATTCTTGTGGCACTGAGGATGATCCATGCATCACCAAGTGGGTGTTGGGAATACGTGCATGAATTTCCTTGATGCGGCTGATCGCCAGGGTGTCGCCTGTGGGCGGCTTGGTGAACTTGTACGCACCGTGGGAAGTGCCGATGGCGATCGCCAAAGCATCCACTTGGGTCAGTTTGACGAATTCAGCGGCTTCGTTCGGGTCGGTCAGCAGTTGGTCGTGGCTCAGCACGCCTTCTGCACCGTGACCGTCTTCCTTTTCACCGTGGCCGGATTCCAGCGAACCCAGACAGCCCAGTTCGCCTTCGACGGAAACACCGACGGCATGCGACATCTCTGCCACGCGGCGGGTGATGTTGACGTTGTACTCGAACGTGGACGGTGTCTTGCCATCGGTCATCAGCGAGCCGTCCATCATCACGCTGGAGAAGCCGGAA
>CXWL01004760.1_pt1 | contig 30181 bp, 31 predicted proteins | sample 590931 | NCBI WGS metagenome assembly CXWL01 (sample SAMEA3498368, study PRJEB10139) | groundwater metagenome | biome: water well; material: biofilm material | place: Germany | collected 2015-04-27 | reverse complement strand
GGGGCGCAGGTCGCTCTGTCCGAGTCCGCGTTGGGCCAGGTCAACATGGGCAACAAAGTGTACGAAGTCGGCACCATGAAGACGGACCTGATTGAAAACGCCATGAACTACAACTTGGGCACGGTTCAGGTCAATCAATCGGCCGGCAATATGAACAACCAGGGCTCGTCGATTGCCATCTCGGCTACCGTCGCTCAGGCGACGTTGGTTCCGGCAGTCAGAGGGTTCTAATCGGTCATCCGGTCGGGCGGGAGCCTTATGCTCCCGCCCGACTCTCCGGGCGGGTTGTGCGAAGGGATTTATGGACGGACGAGACCGAGGACTCACATCGTTGATGCGGTGGCAAGTCATGGCCGGGGCCATGATTGTGTCGTTTGGGTGTTTGGGCTTCGGATTGGACGCCGTTGCGCAGGTTGCGGGATCCGGAGACCTCTCAACTGGTACGACGAGTTCCAGCACCATTGAAGTGGAAACGGAAGAAATCCATCTGTCCGGCACAGGCGTCGTGTCCAGTACAACAGTGGCCGCGCAAGTCATCGCGGACAATCAGATCGAACAACTCGGCGTCATTGGCAGGGTGTTGCTGCAGGATGCCTTGCACGGCAACGCCGGAATTGTGAACGTGAATCAGGAAGCCGGCAACGTGAACAACCAGGCCAATGTGCGGGTCCTGGCATTCATGGCGACGGAAATCAAGTCGATCATCGGGGCCTTGAATCTGACGGTCTCTCAGAACCTGACGAACAACACGGTCGTGTCGGACGGGGGCGCGCGCAGCGCGCGCATCGCCAATAGTTTCGGCAATGCGGCCGGCATCGTGGGGGTCAATCAAACCGCCGGGAACGCCAATAATCAGCTCAACGTTCTGGGGATGGCTGTCGGCGACACGCTGGGGCCGGATGCGTTGCCGATCAACGATACGACGCTCGGGCAGGTGTCCAGCGGTAAACAGGACGCGCAGGCCGGCAATGGGCTCCGCGCAGATGTGATCGAGAATTCGTTCGCGAATTTTCGCGGCATCGTGCAGGTCAATCAGTCATCAGGCGATCTGAATTCGGTCGGCAACGTCTTAGGTGTCTCGTTTCAGGTTTTCAACCGGTAAGGAGTTCCATGAAGGCTCGCTTTGTCGTTGCGATGCTGATCTGTGCCGTCTGTGCGGATTTCGCCTGGGCGAATCCTCCGATTCCACTGCCGGGCGGGTCGATGCTGGTCAATGTTCCGGTCAAGAGCCTCGTCGAACTCCGGTTTAAGAATATCGAACGGCAGGCCTACGACATCAGTTGCGGGGCTGCCGCGATGGCGACGTTGCTCAAGTACTATTATCAGGAAGATGTCCGTGAGCAGAGTCTCGTCGATGCGATGATCGCGGTGGGCGACAAGGACAAGATCCAGCGGGAGGGGTTCTCGCTGTTGGAGATGAAACGGTTCGCCGAGCAGCGGGGATATGTGGCCAACGGATATCGTATTAGTGACGTACAGAAGCTGGCCAATCTCAAGATCCCGTATGTGGCGTTGGTCAACGTTCGTGGGTATGCGCATTTCGTGATCGTCAAGGGAATTGCAGACGGGGAAGTCTTCATTGCCGATCCGGCCTACGGCAATCGATCCCGGACGCTCGAAAGTTTTGCCAATGAATGGAACGGTGTCATTCTGGTCATTTTGCATTCGAGCCGGGAGGGGAACAGCGACTTTACGATGGACACGCTGCCCAAGGCGTCGATGGGGCAGGTAGTGCCGATTATTCAGCGGTTAGGCAGCGCTATCTGGCCACGAGGGGCCGCCGAGTATTGATAAGACATGAAACAGCAAGTTATCGATCGATAATGTTTTGATCGTTTGGAGGGAGAGAGCATGTTGAAGCAGGTGAGTATGTGGATGTTGGCCATGATGCTCGGAGCCGTTCCCGCGGCCGTCGCCGGCCCGCTGCACGATCTGTTGCCGTTGGATGAGTGGGCGACTCCGTTGTCTGAGCCGGAAATGGCCGGGATCCGTGGAGGCTTCAACGGGCTGGCATTCAACGTGATGTTCTCGGGGTACTACACGAACGTCGGGCAGGTTGAAGGCAGCCTTGCTGTGGATACGACGGGGACGCTGGCCACCGGTCCTGTGCCGACGCCGACCCCAACTGCGACCGTGCAGAACGGGCAGGTGAACATTTCAACGAGCGTCGGGAACTTTAACGGCTCCAGCGGCATTTTCCAGATTACGCAGGTGCCGGGGAATTTCAACGTCGTGAATAACAATCTATTCGTGCAGATTGCGATGGTGAATCTCCAGCCGGGTAGCCGGCTTCCGAGTCTGGTGGACTTGTTCAGACCTTGAGCGTCTTGTCGTCGTATCGGATTTCTATCGTGTGCGCTCCCGCCGGTTCTCTCTTCGGAGGCTTGGCGGGAGCCTTTGGATGATCTCCTTCAATACCGCTGGATGTCGGCGGGACTTTTCCTGCCGGTTGCCGCTTGTGCTGCGCCTGCTCCGTGGCGAAGTCCGGCTTTTTTCTTGATCGCTCCTTGATCTGTGATAGACCTAACGGCACAGGTCTGGCGAGTGGAATCTTGCCGCCGTGACATCTCTCTCTTTGAATCCAGGAGGATCCGCTTTGAGTTCACTGCCGGTGCTTCGTTATGTGCGTGCAGCCCTATGCAGTCTCAGTTCAGTGCTTGCCGTGTGCGCCGGGACCGTTCCGCTCCTTTCGCTCCCGGCCGAGGCCGCTCAGACACTCCTGGCCCAAAGTCCGGTTTCGCATCCGCCGGATGTCTTGCCTGTTCCCCAGGGGCCGGAGTCGATCGGCGACAGCGCAACTTCCGGGCCTGCGCTGCCTGTGCCGTCGGCTCCGCAGCCGCTTGATGCGTCTCCCTCACCGCAAGGGCCGGAACCGATGAACTCGAGCGTGCCGAGCGCACCAATGGCTCCGTTGAAGGCGCTGTCATCGTCGGCCATGAGTGAGCCGGAGCGGCCCAAATCTGAAAAGCCTATCGACCAGCTTTCCCTTTCCCGAGGGGCCATTCTGCTGCCCAAAGGCATGTTGCAAGTGGAGCCGTTCGCGGACTATACGCGGATCTCGTCCGATCGCGTCGCCATCAATGGATTTTCGGTATTCGAAGCCATCGTGGTCGGGACCATCCGAGTCGATCGCGTGTTCCGCGACATTTACACGACCGGAGTCAATGTTCGGTACGGATTGCTCAACCGGCTTCAACTGGAAGCCCGTGTACCCTTCGTGTACCGGCAGGATCGGGAGTTGACCGGAATCGGTACCACTCAGGAAGCCGACCGTACTATCCACAACGCCGACATCGGCGATGTGGAAGGCACGCTGGTTTACCAAGCGGTGATCGGCACGGATGTGTTGCCCGACGTTCTGTTACGGCTCAAGGGCCGCGCCCCCACAGGGACCGATTCATTCGAAGTTCCGACGACCGTCGGACAGGGGGGCGAGGTCCGGCTGTTGAAGACCCCGACCGGGAACGGTTTTTATACCGTAGCCCCCGGCATTCAAATGGTCTGGCGCACGGACCCGGTCGTATATTACGTGGGAGGAAATCTTCTGATGAATCTGGAGCGTAATGTCGGCGGCGCGGTCGGCATCGTGACGCCGGGCAATACGACGGAGTTTTTTTTCGGCCTGAACCTCTCGGTCAGCGAGCGGGTCTCGCTGAACATGACGTTCTACGATTCGTGGACCGATAATACGCGCCAGAACGGTAGACGAATCGCCGGGACTTCCTTCAATAGCGGGCTGCTGTTACTCGGCACCGCGTTGTCGCTGAATCCTACCACGACGCTCCTGGTGACCGGGGGGATCGGGATCACAAAGGAGTCGCCTGACTTCCAGCTGGTCGTCAGCCTGCCCTTGACGTTCAGATTGCCGAGTGCCTTGCAACTGCCGGACAAGCTGCCCTGGCTGTCCGGATCCTGACGGGGTTGGTGGCATGGCCCCCTGTAAAAGAAGCGCGGTGAGGGGCAGCCCGTGATTTTGACAGGGTTCTCTTTGACGGTGAACAGAACGGCGACCGGGCCTATGGACCCGGTCGCCGTTCTGTTGTCTGCCCCCGAAGAATGCTTTTCTAAGCCGGTTTTGCGGGAAGGGCTTACTGAGGGGCTTCCTGTGGAGGGGCCTCCTTGGGGTTCTTGGGCGATGAGGATGTGTCTAGCGTGGCGCTTCCACCAGTGGCTGGTTGAGAGGCCTCCAGCAGCCGGACCGCGGATTCCGCAAATCGGTTGTCGACGAATCCGTCGAGTTTCGGCAGGACTTTCAGAATTCCCCCTTCCTTGAGGCCCCATCCGTTGTACTCTGCATCCGTCGTATCGCTGGTCGTCCAGATCGGCCGATCATACTTTGTCATGGCGATCCAGGACTTGGTGAGTTCCGGAGTGACGGCGCGCAACCCCTGCCGGTGAAAGAAGATGGCCAGGAGGCGCGCGGCGTCGTCGGGGTCTTGCTGAATGTACTTGAGCGATTTCACCCAGGCGTTCGCAAAACGCTGGACCGTGTCCGGTTCCTTTTCAATCAGCTCAGACCGTACGATGACGGGCGCGGCGTCGATTAATCCGAGCAAGTTGGTCAGATCTTCCGCCCCCATCAATACGTGAGCGGTGCCGCTTTTCATCACGGCCGAGGTAAAATGCCGGGATTCGAAAATGCCGTCGGCCAGGGGCGTCTTCTGGTCGAGCGCTTTCGTCAGGGAGTCGGGGGGGAGAAGCTTGATCGTCACATCGGAGGGGCGCAGCTTGAATTTGTTCAGGAGGCGAATGAGAACCGGATGGGCTTCCGATCCAACGCCGATGGCGATCGTTTTCCCTTTGAGGTCGGCCACCGATTTCACGGCCGGTTGCTGATCCGAGATCACCAGCTCCATTTGAGTGCCCCATCCGTTCAACGAGAGGATCCGGAGGGGCAGCTTGAGCGCGGCCATGATCAGGCCTCCTCGTTGCGATACGGCGGCAATATCCGTCGAGCCCGAGCTGAGCGACCCGATAAGCGCTTCCGTCGAGGTGATCGTCAAGCCATTGACGACCAGATGCTCCTGGGAAAACAGGCCGCGCTCTATCGCCACGATCGCCGGCAGGGCGTCCCAGCCGCTGCTGTAGGCGAGGCGGATGAGTTTCCAATCCCCGGCATGGCTCCATGCCGGGGTGAGGACGATGCTTGCGATCACCAACAGGCGGTATACGGACGATTTGGCTTGCGTCACTCTTGCCTCCATTTCAGTTACGTCGAGGTTTTGCGCGGACCTGATGCTGCGCGTATGGCGGCCGATGCCATTTCGGTTCTGGCCGATGACACCGCCCACTGTCTCTGTTTTAGCTTGAAACGGTGTGCAGTCAAGCCGATATCGATTTCCGCCAACCTGCGCAGGAATCCACGGCTGCCGCCCTCCGCAGTCGTCTGCTACGGAGGGTGGATGAACCCGCTATACTCCACCTGCGCGACGGGGATGTTGAGCAGTTATTGCCACAGTCAATGGACCGGCCGCACGTCGCCTAATGACGGCAGCGTCCGCAGAGCCCGTAGAGTTCGAGGCGGTGAGTGGAAATGGTGAAGCCGTTCCGGGTGGCGACTTCCTCCTGAAGCTTTTCGATCTCGCAGTTTTCAAACTCCACGATCTTGCCGCAGTCGGTGCAAATCAGATGATCGTGATGGCCCTTGTGGGAAATGTTGTCATATTGCGTTTGTGTGCCGAAATGCCGGGCTTGCGCCAGACCGGCTTCGCAAAAGAGATTGAGGGTGCGGTAGATGGTTGCGAGTCCCAGATGCGGGTCTTTCTTCGCCAGTTGGTGGTACATCTCTTCCGCGGTGATGTGTTCCTGTTGGAGGAAGGCGTCGAGGATGAGTTCACGCTGACGCGTGTACTTCAGCTGGTGCTTGCCGAGATGCGCTTTCAGCGCCTCCATCTCTTTCGCATGTTTGGGCATAGAGTCCGGCCGATCTCCGTGTAAGAAAAGCCATTTAAGACCAAAGCGAGCAGAGGGTCAAGGGGGGCATAGCCGGCGGGCGGGTTTGACGATTCTCCTGTGGGCTGTCTATAGTTTGTTCAATTGAAGATTCATGGAGACAATAGATGAGAAAGCCGAATCAGATTACGGTCGATCGAGCCCTGCTTCTCTATGTGCTGTATCTTGCAGAACCGCACGGATTGCTGAGCGACGTCAAGTTGCAGCAACTGGGTTTTCTCTGCGAGCTCCAGACGTTTGGCAAAGGCTTCAAGGGTTTTCACTTCGAGTTTTTCCGGTTCGCGTACGGCGCCTTCAGCAAGGATCTGGACAATGACCTGATGTCCCTGCGCCGGAAAGAGCGGGTCGAAAATTTCACCCTGTCTGATCAGGCGAAAGAAGAAGTGATTCCGCTCTTGCTCAAAGGCATCGAGGGTGCGGAGCCGAATGAAAAAGTGAAGGAGATTATCGATGCCGTCATGACGACCTATGGTCCGCAAGACAGCGGCGCCATCACGAATTCGGTCGAGGCCGTCGAGCTCAGCACGCCGCAAGATCCCGAGTTCAAAATTCCCATACGGGACATTGTCTTCCATACCACGCTGCTGGTCCCGCATCGCATCGAGGTGCAGGCAGAGTTCACCCTTCCTCCCGCCATTCTCTCCAAACTCACTACAGCAATGGGGTATTAGTTCGCTTCCTGGTGTGCGGGGTCGTTTCTTTCTCAGCGACTCTGAGCCATTGACAGCGGGGGAGCGTCCCCTAGGAGCGCGCGCGAGGCTGTCTCAGTCAGGCTGTCGAAGGGCTGCGAGGTGATAGGCACGTGCCACGCTCGCAGCGCCCGAGCAGCGGCGCCGCCATAAGCCGGGCCCGTTCCCTCATCCTCGCGCGTGACAGCAATAAAGGGTGTATTGGGGTGTAAGTTGCGAAACAGCACCAGCCTGGAGAGTCCATCATGATCGGTTGAGAGCACCTCTGCGACAATGAGGTCATAACCTGACACTTGCCTTACTCCCGGTTGGCTGAGGAGCGCTCGGGTGTTCGGGACGCCAAGCACGGCAGCTCCGTCTCGTCCCATGGACTGGCGGAGTGAGTGCCGGAAGGTCTCATCGTTACAAATAAGCAGAATGGTGGACATGCAATGGCTCCTCTTGACTGTGTGCACGGGGCCGAGTGCGTCCCCAGATTTTCCCGGGCATCATGGAGGGATTGGCGGTTGGCAAGGACTGGACGGATTGGCCGATGAACCAGGCGGCGACCTGGGAGCGTCGTGTCATGTGCAGCCGGTCGAAGAGATCGGCGAGATAGTTTTTTACGGTCTTTTCGCTCAGTTTGAGTTGGAGTCCGATTTCTTTATTCGTGAGCCCTTCGCTGAGCATGGGGAGAATCTGTTGATGTCGCGGCGAGAGGTGAGGGGCCAGCCCTTGCGGGGATTCTGCCTGCCGCCCCATCCACTTCAGGGCGGTGCTCATGAGATCGTGATCGAACGCCGGTTCTCCGTCCAGTACTTGCGCGACGACTCCGGACAGCCTGGAAGGGTGGATAGTTTTGAGGATGAAGCCCGTGGCGCCTGCCTGCACGGCGTGCAGAAGCAGTTGTGCGGAGGCGGCATTGGCCACGAATACTATTCGCAGGGCCGGGCATCGGCTGAGGAGGACTCGACAGGTTTCGATTCCGTCGCCGTCTGAAAGCCGGGTGCCCATCAGCACCAAGGCCGGCTGACACCGGTCTACTTCGGCGAGCAGCTCGGTGACAGAGGAAACGGGAGGCCGCACATTCAGGCCCGGCTCGGCTGCCAGAATTGTGTGGAGCCCAATGCGTGTGGGCAATTCAGGGTCAGCGATAAGGATCGTATGAATGGCGCGGTGCGCAGAGCGTATGGGCATATCGTGAAGCATCCTTAGGACACAGTGAACTCTCTATGAAAGAATGCGCGGATGACGGGATTTCGGCAATCGGCAGCAGTCTGATTATGAAGTAGGAGTCACTATGGGTAACTTGTCGGATAAACACCGACAAGCTTGTGCGTAGAGCGGGAGTTACTTGCCCAGCTGATGGTCAACGGCCAGGCGGATCAGTTCCGCTGTTGTTCCACTGTTCAACTTCTCAAGGGGGTGAGGTCGATAGGTGCTGTTGGTTTTTATGCTGAGGGTGAGTTGTTCTGCGACCTCCGTTGGAGGGTTCCCTGATCCGATGAGGCGGAGCACTTCGAGTTCCCGGTCCGAGAGTATCGCGTACGGTTCCTGAGTCTCGCCGTGCGGTTTTCTGTGTTTTCTTCAGCGCGGTCGGTTGGAACCGCATGGCGGTCACCAGTTGGCCGAGTTCGTCGTGAATGTTCCTGGCGATGCGGCGACGCTCGTGTTCCTCCACTGACGGCCAGCTTGGTACTTGGTTGAGAAATCGTGTCCATGCTGCCGTCTTCCATTGTGCCATCCGGGCAGGGCAGACACTTGGGAGGCAGGAGGCAGAGCGGATACCAATCTACTGGGCCTCAACGATAGCGCTCTGTGGCGATGGCCGAATGCTGCGGTAGCTCGTGGTATTGGCGGTATGGGAAGAGAGGAGGGCTTATAGCTTGTAGAGTTCGCCGTACTTCTTTTCGAGGTAGGTCAGAAAAGGCTCCGGGTTGATGCTCTTGCCCGTCACACGCTGGGCGAGATGGTCCGGGGTGAACATGCGGCCCCAACGATGAATTTTCTGTTCCAGCCAGCGGCGCAGCACCGTCAATTGGCCGGCCGCGATCTCGTCGTCCAGGTGGGGAATTTCCAGCTTGGCTTGCTCGAAGAACTGGACCGAATAGAGGTTGCCCAGCGTATAGGTCGGGAAGTAGCCGAAGGCGCCGAAGGACCAGTGGACGTCCTGCAATACGCCCTCGGCATCAGTCGGGGGAGTGATGCCGAGATACTCCTGCATCTTCTGGTTCCAGATGCCGGGCAGATCGTCCGGCTGTGTCCGGCCTTCGATGAGATCCTGCTCGATTTCGAAGCGGAGCATGATGTGCAGATTGTAGGTCAGTTCATCGGCTTCTACGCGGATAAAGGAGGGCTTCACGCAATTGATCGCTGCATAGAAGTGCTCCATGTCGATGCCGCGCAATTGGTGGTGAAAGGTCTGCTGCAGGACCGGGTAGAAGAAACGCCAGAAGGCCCGCGATCGGCCCACGCAGTTCTCCCACATGCGTGACTGGCTCTCATGGATGCCGAGCGATACGGATTCCCCGAGCGGTGTACCGAAGTAGCGCTGGTCGAGTCCTTGATCGTAGAGGCCATGGCCGCCTTCGTGAATACAACTGAAGAGGCAGGACTGTAGTTCGTGCTCATGGACGCGGGTCGTCACGCGCACGTCGGTCGGATGGAACGACGTCGTAAACGGATGGGCGGAGAGGTCCAGCCGCCCTCGCTCAAAATCATATCCCATGGCGATGAGGACAAGCCGTCCGAATTCCAATTGCCGGGCCTGATCGTACGCATGCCGGAGAATGCTGTCGTCGATCTGATTCGGGCTCTGGGTCACGCGCTTGAGCAGCGGCACGAGACGCGCTTTCATCTGCGCAAACAGCGGCCGGAGGGTAGCGATGGTGGATCCGGGTTCGTAGACGTCCAGCAACGCATCGTAGGGCGAGGTCTTATACCCGAGGTATTCAGCCTCTTCCCGCTTGAGCGCCAACACCGTGCGGAGGTTGGGGAGAAACTGGCGAAAGTTGTTCTGTTCTTTGGCCTCGGCCCAGACCTGCTGCGCCAGGGAGGTTTCCCGGCTGAGCCTGATCACAAAATCGGAGGGGAGCTTTTTCGCGCGGCTGAAATCCCGCCAGATTTCGCGCAGCAACGAGCGCGAGGGTTCGTCCCACAGATCGCCCGGTTGATCGATGGCCTGTCCGGTCGTCGGGTCGACGGTGGCGGCGAGAAACCGTTCGATATCCGGGGCGACGAGTTTGTCATGGGCGATGCCTTGGAGCACGGCGATCTGTTCCGCCCGCGCTTCCCCGCCGCCGGCCGGCATGTGCGTTTCCTGGTCCCACGATAAGACGGATGCGGCGCTGTTGATTCTCGTGATTTCCAACAGCTTGGTTGTCAGTGGTGCAAGCGTCGCAACAGTCTTCACGTCCGGCCTCCTCGCTTATGCTAAGATCTCAATTTTTCAGTCAGTCTACGCAAGGCGGACAGGGTTTTTCAAATGATGCGGGAATGATGCGAAAGGATGGCGAATGAAGACGCTCGTGGCTCCTGAGATCGAGGCCTATGCCCAGGCGCAATCCATGCCGGAGTCCGATGCGGCGCGTGCATTGCGCGAAGAGACTCAGTGCACGATGGCGTATGCCCAGATGCTGGTCGGGCCGCTGGAAGGGGCGTTTCTCAAAATGATGGCGCAGCTGGTCGGGGCGACGCGTGTGTTGGAAATCGGGATGTTCACGGGCTACAGCGCGCTTTGTTTCGCGGAAGCGATTCCTGTCGATGGCCGTGTGGTCACCTGTGAGATCGATGAAACTTCGGCAGCCCTGGGACGAAAGCACTTTGCCAACAGTCCGCATGGCAAGAAGATCGAGATCCGNNATCCTGATCGACAATGTGCTCTGGGACGGCGATGTGCTGAAGCAACCGCCCCCCGATGAGAAGACGGCGGCGATCCAGGAATTGAACCGGACGGTGGCCGGCGATCCGCGCGTGACGGCGGTGTTGGTGACGATTCGCGACGGCGTCCTGGTGATTCGGAAGAAGGGATCGGCGTGACGGGATTGTCGTCTACCAGCGCGGCCTATGGGGCCCTCGTGCTTGCCGCCGTGTTGTGGGGCGGATCGATCGTCGCGCAGAAGCTGGCATTGGGATCGTTTTCCGCCGTCGAAGCGTCGGTGTTGCGCGATATCGGCGGGCTGGCCATTCTGCTCACGACCTGGTGGTGGCAGGAGGGAACTCTGGCCAAGATGTCGGGCGGAGATCTCCGCACGTTGTGTCTACTCGGACTTGGAGTATTGGGCAATCATCTGTTGATTCTGATGGGGCTGAAGTATGTCAGCGGCGCGGTGGCAGGGGTCATCATCGGCTCGGCTCCGGTCGTGACGGCGCTGTTGTCTGCCGTGATGATTCAGGATGTGCCGCTCCGGTCCGTGTGGGCCGGGGGACTGCTCTCCTGTGCGGGTGTTGCCCTTGTATCGATTGCAGGGTTTCAGGCAGCCGGCGAACATCCGGTGTTAGGCAGTCTGCTGGTATTTTTGGGCGTGGTGAGTTGGGCGCTCTATAGCATCGGCAGCCGCGCCGTGATGGACCGGATCTCTCCGCTCACGGTGAATTGGACGACGTTGTTGGTGGCGACCGTACTTCAGATTCCTCTCTTGTGGACGGATCGTAAGATGCTTGATGTCGGCGTGGCCTCGGTGACGATGCCGGATTGGCTGGCGTTGGCGTATCTCGTCGTGTTTGCTACGGCGGTGGCGCAGCAGGCCTGGTTATTCGGGGTTCAAGGCATCGGGCCCTCCCGGGCGTCGATCCTTGGCAATCTCACGCCGGTTGCAGCGGTAGCCCTTTCGGCGCTGATTCTGCATGAGTCGGTCGGTCCGGTGGAGATCGTCGGGATTGCATTGATCCTCGCCGGTGTCTGGGTGGTCGATCGATCCACGAAGATGCCGGCCGACTCGGAACGCTCTCAAGGGTAGGGTATTCCACCATCAGGAAATTCCTGATGGTGGACTAATGACCCTAGTACTGATTCTATCAGGGCCTTTCCTGTACGATGCCCCCATTCATGCGCCCTCATCCGTGCCGTACAGGTCCTGGGCCTCATTCCCTCTGTCATTCCAAGGCCGACTGGCCGCATCCCATAGAAGTGCGCCCATTCCTAAGACGCTTGCTCAGAGAGCGCTTCGGTGTTGATTTGTCACGTGAGGTGACAGGGCCGTATTCTGAGGCAGGTAGTTTCATCATCATATGACCCACAGCCCATGACGACTCAGGCCGTCCATATCGCTATCGGTCTGATATTGGCAGGAACATTCCTGTTCGATTGCTTTACGCCGCTGGGGTATCAGGGGTTCCTGCTCTATGCGGTGCCAATCGTGCTCACCCTCTGGCTGGAGCAGGCATGGGCGGCCTACGTGGTGGCAGGCGTGGCGACGCTTTTAGCCTATGCCGGATTGGTCATTTCTCCCACCGGTATTTCGGCGGGCGTGGCCTTCCTGAACCGGACACTGAGTGCCGCGCTTTTCTGGGTCTTGGCCCTGCTGGTGAACCGGAGCCGTGCGGTCACCCTGGATCGAGCCGCCCGACAGTTGGCTGCGCTGGTCGATTCGTCGGTGGATGCGATTATCAGTCAGGATCTCAATGGAGTGGTCACCAGCTGGAATGGGGCGGCCGAACGCCTGTTCGGCTATGATGCCTCTGAGAGGATCGGCCATCCCCTGAGCGCAATCATGGCATCGGAGCAGGTGTGCGAAGAAGCTGTGAAGAGCCGGCAACTCCTGTCCGGGGTCGCGGTGCCTTCGTATGACACGGCATGGCCGCATCGTGATGGATCTGTGATCGAGTTGTCGCTGAGCCGGTCTCCGATTCGCGACCAGTTCGGTTCCGTCGTGGGCATGTCTACCATCGCCCACGATATTACCGTCAGGAAAGCAGCGGAGGCCTCGCTCAAGGAAAGTGAAGGCGCGCTCCAGGCATTTTTTGAATGTGCGTCGCTCATGATGGGTGTGGTGGAAGTGCTCGACGGCGATATCAGGCATCTGTCGGTCAATCGGGCCATGGCGCGGTTTTTCGGCCTGGCTCAGGAGGCGATCAGTGGGCGGACGGCTTCTCAATTAGGCGTGTCTCGTGAAGTGATCCGCATGTGGCTCAATCACTATGATCTCTGCGTCAAGGAGCAGTCGCCGGTGCGGTTCGAGTATGAGCACAATGACCCGCGAGGCGGCCAGGTTGAGCGGCGATCGCTGTTGGCCACGGTTTCTCCGATTGGCCGAGGCGCCGATGGAACCGCGCGGTGTTCCTTCATTGTGGACGATGTGACGGAATGGAGAAAGGCTGAAGATCTGCTCCGGGAGGCGCACGCGATGTTGGAGTTGCGTGTGGCCGAGCGGACGGCTGAACTCGGCCGCGCCACCGTGCGGGCCAGGACGCTGGCCCAGCGTCTCTTTGACGTGCAGGAAGCGGAGCGGCGGGCCGTGGCGCAAGATCTTCACGATGAAATCGGCCAGGTCCTGACGGCGCTCAAATTGAATTTACAGCAGGTACAACGTGACGGGCGCGGGACAGAGCCCTCAATGGAGTTGAACGAAAGCATCGAGATCAGCGACCAGCTTTTGGTCCGAGTTCGGAGTCTGGCGTTGGATCTGCGGCCGTCGCTGTTGGACGACCTTGGGTTGGTGCCGGCTCTGCGCTGGTATGCGACCCGGCAGGCGGAACGGGCAGGCTGGAAGTTGCAGCTGTATCTGGACGAGGCGCCGCTGATTTTGACGGGCTCCCGGAGCATTGCCTGTTTTCGCGTCGTGCAGGAGGCGATGACCAATATTGCTCGACATGCCAAGGCTACAGCGGTGTCGCTCTCTCTTGCGGTGGCATTCGAGGAGGTGCGTGTGGTGGTCCAGGATGACGGCTGTGGATTTGATGAAGTGGCGATGCGAAGCCGGGCCCAACAGGGCCAGAGTATGGGATTGTTGGGCATGGAAGAGCGGGTCAGCCTGGTCGGAGGCAGCATGACGATCCGGTCGACGGTCGGCCGGGGAACCTCTCTGTCTTTTTCCGTTCCGCTCACCGAACCGCAGCAGGAGGCGGTGTCCTGATGAGCAAGATCCGGGTGTTGCTCGCGGAAGATCATCAGCTGGTTCGGGCCGGGATCCATGCGCTGCTGGATAAGATGGAGGGCGTCTCGGTCGTGGCTGAAGTCAGCGACGGTCAGGCTGCGGTGAAAGCGGTGGAAGCCCATCAACCCGACCTGGTGCTGATGGACATTGCCATGCCGGGATTGAACGGGCTGGAAGCCGCCAGCCGGATTACGAAGGCGTGGCCGGCCGTCAAAGTGGTGATCCTGTCGATGCATGCGAATGAAGAGTATCTTCGTCAGGCTCTGAAGGCCGGGGTAAAAGGATATCTGCTGAAAGGCGCTGATCTTCCTGAGTTGGAGTTGGCCATTCGAACCGTCAGCCGGGGCGAGCCGTATCTGACTCCTTCGGTCGCCCGATATGCGATCGAGGCGTATCAGCATGAAGGGGGGCGTCCGGTGAATCCGCTCGATCGGCTCAGCCCGCGCCAGCGGGAGATTCTTCAACTGATGGCGGAAGGCCATTCGACCAAAGAAATTGCGTTCCGGTTGAGCCTGAGCGCCAAGACCGTCGAGACCCATCGCGCCCAGCTGATGGACCGCCTCGATATTCACGATGTGGCCGGCCTGGTTCGATTTGCGATTCAGGTCGGACTGGTTCATCCCTCCGCGTAAGGCCGGGTTCTGCCCCGCCTGCGAAATTTGTCTTGGGATATGTGTCCCATCAGGAATTTCCTCACTGGGTTGGTGGCCGGCCATTTGGTAACAATAGAGATCCGAATGGGGAACCGGCGGTGAAAACCGTCGCGTGGCGAGGATGCGATGATTGTGATCGGGCTGTTGGTCAAAGGCCCCCAGGGGGAAGAGTATCTGGTCACGGGCGAGTCCGAATCCGGCGCCGGTCCGTCGCCGGTCCGGATCTTTCGCCGCGAGCCGCAAGGATGGGTTTTAACCAATCTGTCGAGCGATGAGCAGGCCCGTCTTCGGGCTGAATCGATGATCGGTATTTATAAGATGGCGAGGCAATTCGGTGTCGGTGTTCCCTGGCCTCCCCAGGGGCTCAATCCAGATGCTTCCGGACAATAGCCAACGTTCAGAGGGAGGTCTGATCCGGGTGCTGGTGGTCGATGATCATCAGGCCCTTCTCCGCGCCTTGGAGGACTGGTTGGGCGGAGTGCCACTGGTCAAGGTGGTCGGGATTTGCGGATCGGCCAAAGACGCCATCAGCTGCCTCCCTGAACAGCGACCTGATCTGGTGTTGCTCGATGCCAATATGCCCGACATGGNNTCAAACAATGGAATCCGTTCGTTCGAGTGGTCATCATGTCCTTCGACGAAATCCATCTCGCCAGTGCGCGAAGGATGCCGACGGTCGATAAGGCTATTGATAAACACCATCTGCGAGAGCAGTTTCCTCTGCTGATTCAGGAAGTCACTCGGACCAGACTCTCCATCTAAGATGCCACCTTCCGGCCTCCGGGCGTGATTCTCTCCTCGCCCTCCTGCTGTTGATTGCAGTATGATGCCTCTCTCACGGAGGAGGCCGCATGCTCGAACAACGCATCGACGAAGTGACCAAAGCCAATCAAGCCTTTTACGAGGCCTTCGGGAGCCTCGATATCGCCAAGATGGATCGTATCTGGGCGCACCAGGAATATGTCACCTGCATTCATCCCGGCTGGACCCTCCGGTCAGACTGGCCCGAAGTGCGCGACTCCTGGGTGCTGATTTTTAACAATACGTTCTCCATGCAATTTGAATTATCCGAGGTCATGATCCAGGTCGCGGGCGACATGGCCTGGGTGATCTGCGTCGAAAGCATCACCAGCCAGCAATCCGACGAGCCGCAAGAGGCTAAGGTGCTCGCGACAAATCTCTTCGAACGCATCGGCGACGAGTGGCTCATGATTCATCATCATGGGTCGGCGGTAATGGGCTAACGAGCGGGTGCCTCCTTGCTCGCGCAGCCCCCACACAGGTCAGATTAGATTTGTACTGGATGATGGTGTGGTCGCTGTATGCGCGCAGGTGGAGGCATCCCGCTCGTTAGCCCTGGGTTAGGGAAAAGGGGGAGTGGTGCTCGCTCAATGCGCGCGGGGGATGGCTCTGTGAATATGTTTGACCGCGGAATGGAAGTCCTGAGATCTCTTCAGCAAACTTGCCGGTTAGGTCTTCGGTGAGTTGGAAGGGACTTCGTCGATTTGGATGGTCTTCTGCCATTCGGCGGAGACGGTGTCACGCTCTTCCATCGTCATGGCGGCGTATTTCAGAAACATTTGCGGGCCGCGGCGGCGGCGCCAGGTGAGGAAATTCAGGAAATGATCCTTGCACAGGGACTTGGTGCCCGCCGGTGCGTAGGGATTGGATTGGCAGTTTGGTGCGCAGCAGTTGACGTCATGCATAGTGTGCCTCGTGTAATAGAACTCAGTATGCCGGTGGGCGCCTCTCATTTTCAAGGCCTCAGTGCCTGACTTGACCCCTCCGGCCCCATAGGATAAGGACGGTCCATGCGATTCATCACCCCGCTGATTGCCATGATTCTGCTGTCCATTATTCCGGCCGGTTGCACATCTGCCTCACGGGAGGGATTGCCTCCGGGCAGTCCGTTTCTGGCTGAAGGGGTAATAAAGCCGGAGGCGCTTCCACAAGGGATCGCGGTCGGCGATGTCACCGGGCATAGCGCCGCGTTGTGGACGCGAACGGATGGTCCGGCGATGGTGCATATCGAATGGGCACCTGCGTCGGCCTGGGATGCGGCGGAGAAGATGGGGACGGCGGTGTGGCCTCTCTTGCGGACGAATCGGGTGACCACAACGGCGGAGAGCGATTTTACGGCGACGATTCCGCTGTCCGACCTGGTTCCCCGCACGCGCTATCGGTATCACGTGCTGGTGGGGCATGTGGCGGTGCCGCATGAACATATCGAAGCGGTGCTGGCGGCGCGCGGGGAATTCGTCACCTTGCCGGATGAGGGGACGTCGGTGCCGGTCACGTTTGCGTGGAGCGGTGATCTGGGCGGCCAGCAGCGGTGCCGGGTCGGACCGGAGGGGTATCCGATCTTTGATCTCATGCGGCGACAGCACCTCGACTTCTTCTTGTTTCTGGGGGACACGATTTATAGCGACGATGTCTGTCCTGCTCCTCCGAACGAACCGGGAGCTGATTTTAAAGCTACGACGCTGGACCAGTATCGGGCGCGGCATCGGTATCAGCGCGGGTCGTTGCCGCTGCGACGGTTTCTGGTATCGGTGCCGGTGTATGTGACCTGGGACGATCATGAAGTGAAGAATAATTTCGCCGGACCGTATGAGGAGCAAATGCCGGCGGGTCGTCAGGCCTTGCGCGAGTATTGGCCGATTGCGTCGCCGNNATCGGACGGTTCGCTATGGCGCGGACATGGAACTGTTCATTCTGGACGATCGCCAATATCGCAGCAAAAATTCAGATCCGGACGGGCTGGAGAAGACGATGCTCGGCAAGGAGCAGTTGCGGTGGTTGTTGCAGGGGTTGCGTAATTCATTGGCCACATGGAAGGTGATCGCGACGTCGGTCCCGCTTTCGATTCCCAAGGGGGGAGGGGCGACGGTCCCCGGTAACGATGGATGGGCGGGCGGGCCTGATGGGACTGGGTTTGAGTATGAACGGCAGCTGATCGTCGATACGATTCTCACGCAACACCTCAAGAATGTGGTGTTCCTGGCGGGGGATGTGCACTATGTGCAAGCCAGTGCGTACGATCCGAACGGGGACGGGGTGCCGGATTTTCATGAGTTTGTGGCGGGACCGCTCTCTGCCGCTCCAGGACGCATGTCGCCTCCGACGCTGGCGCTCAATGCGACGAATCTTATTCAAGAAGGCGGGTACTATAATTTCGGTCTGGTGCGGGTCTCCGGCTCCGCGTTCGATGTGACCGTGCTCGACGACAAGGGAGCGGTTCGTTTTTCACATCACCTCTCGGCGAAGTAGTCGACCGGCGCTAATATCCCTCTTGCATTCCCGACCATGGGCCAGTTACCGTACCACTTCGGTTCGGGCCGGTATGCGGGAGTGTTCTCACTATGCTGTTCCAGGTGTTGTCGGTCGTTGGCGCTCTCATGGTGCTGACCGCCTATGCGTTGATCCAAAGCGGGATCTGGCGCGAACTGGATGCAGGCTATCTGGCTTTGAACATCATCGGGTCGCTGCTGTTGGGCGTGGTGGCGATCGAGGATCAGCGGGTGGGCTTCATCCTGTTGGAATTTGCCTGGGCCGGGCTCGGGTGTATCGGGGTGGTGCGGGCGATCAAGGCACGGAAAACAGCGGAAGCGGTCTTATAAATCACGTCGGATAGCACGACACAATCGTACGTCATATGCGTACGGCACATGAGGGGAGATCACGTCATGGCAGGGTTGATGTCAGCAGATGAAGTGTTCAAGAAGGCGGAAGATGCAGCGGCAGCGGCAACGAGCCCGGATGAAAAAGCGTTGCAGATCGATTATCAGGCGTTGAAGGAAAAATTCCGCGCCGCTCTCGGCGATCGCAAAGTGGCCTTGTGCCATATCAATAAGTTTCTTCCGGAAGGCTACGAAGATCAGGGTCGGTTCAATCTCGTGCTGCTCACCGCCGGCAATGTCGTGTTCGACATGGTCATCGGCGATTCCTACTTCCGGTACGACGTGGTGTCGGTCGGGCAGTTGGATAAAGTGCAGGTGATCGATGCGATGTGGGACAACAAAGAAAAGCGCAAGGAAGAACCCTTCTTGAGCCTGCGTTTGATGCACGGTGAAGAAGCGCATCTCTTGCTGGCGTTGGAAGAGGAAGAGCGGGCCAGCCTGCTCAAGTTTGCCGGCGCCGTGTCGGCTGCAAGAAATCCTGAGAAGTAGTGATTCTGCTAGGCGCGGCGGTAGAAGGGCAGATCCGCTACCGTCGCGTCGTGCTTCTTGCCTTCGACCTCGATCGATAACGTCGTGCCAGCCGTACTGAAGTCTCTCAGCGGAAACCCGAGTGCGATGATGCCCTTCTGATGCGGTGACGTCGTGGCGCTGCTCATCCAGCCCACCTCACGGTCTCCGCTGAACAGCTTGGCGCCTTTGGGTGGAATCGTCGCATCGCGTAACACGAGCCCCACGAGCTTTCGCCGCACATTGCCGTAAGTGTCCATCCGTGCCACGACTTCCTGGCCGGGATAGCAGCCTTTGGTGAGGCTGAACGCCTTACCTTCCAGGTTTGCTTCCGGCGGGACGATTTCTTCGTTCAGTTCGGATCCGGCTTTCGGGATGNNCTGGCTGCCGACGGCCTTGATACCGATGGCCGCGCCGGTTTCCATGAGGCTGGCCCAGGCCGTCGCGACTGCATCGGCGGGAAGCAGAATTTCCAGATCGACCTCGCCGGTTTCTTCTGTTCGAAGCACCAGGGCCTGGTGTCCGCCGATCTGGGCGGTCACAAAGTTGATCGGCTGTAAGTCGCCGCAGTCGATGCCGAAGGCGGATTTCATGGTCTGTGCCGCTTTGGGTCCGCTGACCAGCAGCAACCCCCAGCTCTCTGCACAGTTTTCCATCTTGGCTTTCGTACCGTAGAGGAGAAACTTCTTGAGCGCGGCATGAGTCGCGTCGCCGATTTCCCCGACGTCTTCGAGCATGACCGCGTCGGTCTGCACGTAGCAGCGGAAGTAGGTGAGCATCTTCCCCTTGTGCGTCAGAAAGCTGGAGTAGCGGCCCTGGCCGGGCTGCAGGGGAAGGAGGTCGTTGCTGATGACGCTCTGTAGCCACTTCACCCGATCGTCGCCGGTGATCCTGACCTTGCCGCGGTGGGAAAGGTCGGCGACACCGACGGCCTGACGGACCGCCTGGTATTCCGCGCGCCACTCTCCATAGTGGGCGGGCATCTCCCAACCGGTGATCTCTTCAAACGTTGCGCCGAGCTGGACATGCTGTGCGTGCAGACGGGATTGTTTCATCAGACGCCCTTCTGTACTTCATCGACCAGGTCTTTGGTGCGGGCCGAGAATTCATTGCGCGAGACGATTTTGGTGACCCCCAGGGCCTTGGCCCTGTTCCATGTGTCGACTTCTTCATGATTGGCATAGGCGAGAATGGGAATGGACTTCGACCGGGAATCGGCTTTCAGCGTCTCAATCGCCTGAAAGGCATCGATGGTCAGATCGTTCATATCCAGAATCACGGCTGCCGGAGGAGTGGCTGTGGTTTTTTCTGTGATGTCCTGTTGAGCCCTGGCCTTCTCGATGCGATAGCCGCCGGTGCGCAAGGCGTCGCGGACTTTGGTGTAAAAGAAGATATCGGTCACGGCGACGAGGATGGTGCGTTCGGTGTTGTCCATGCAATCCTAATTTAAGGAGCTGATCAGCCGCCCCAGCGATTTTTTCGCGAGCGCGTAGTTGGGATTGAGCGTGAGCGCTTTCTTGTAGGCCTCGATGGCTTCGGTCCAGCGGCCTTTCTTCTCGTAGACTCGGCCGATGTTCAGGTGCGGGAAGGCCGGACTTTCATAACGTCTGGCCTGCATGGCTTTTTGAAACCAGACGATCGCTTCGTCGAAGTCGCCTTTTTCGATCAGATAGGCGCCGATGTCGTTGTAGGGGTTGCCGAAGTCAGGGTCCTGGGCGATGGCTTTGTGGCACTCTTCGATGGCGTCATCAAGCCGTCCCATGAAGCTGTAGGTCCACCCCAGGAAGGTATAGGCCTCGGCCGTGGGATGTATGGCCAGCGATTTCTTATAGAGATTGACGGCCTCTTCCAGGTCGCCTTTCATCTGGCGCTCATAGGCCTGCTGGAAAAGGTGCCAGGCTTCGCGCTTGTCCTCTTCGCGGCCTTGGCCCTGCTCTAAAAAGTCTTGTACGTCCATGGTGGTCAGGCTGATGAAAAAGGTCCCCGGCTTCGTTCTCGTTCGTGCGAACTCCTCAACGTACTGAGAAGTACGCCTGCGGGTTCACACTCCCTGCGGCCTAGCCGGATGACCATTTTGATCAGCCTGCAGGTCAGAGGGCAGTGTTTACTCCGCGTCTACTCGTTCTTGAGCTTCTTCTTAATCAATTCCGCTCCGTAGCGTCCCGAGAGCAGCATCGAGCCGAAGGCCGGACCCATGCGCGGGGTGCCGTACACGGCTGCGACGGCCAGTCCGATGACGAAACAATTCGGGTAGACCTCGCCGGTCCGGTCCATCACTTCCTGCTCGGATCGTGAGACCCACATAGCGCCGTTGCCCGGCACGGACTTGTAGAGGTTGCGCTTGTGGAGCAGGTCCACGACGATGGCATCGTGCCCGGTAGCATCCACGACAATTTTGCTCTCCAGCGCGATGGGATCGACGTGGATGATGTCGTGACCGGCCATCTCGGCGGTGGTATTGTTCACGACGATGCCTTCGAGGATGCCGTCTTTTCTCAAGATCAAATCGACGACCCGGGTGAGGTTTAAGACTTTTGCTCCGCCACGATAGGCGGCGGCAACGAGTGCGCCCGTCGCATGCGGGGGATCGACCATATACATCCCCTCGCACTCATTGATCTTCTTGCAGGGCACGCCGATCTCTTCCAGGATTTCATTGGCCGGCTCGCAGATGGTGGCTTTGTTCATCAAATAGCCGCCATGCCAGAAGCCGCCGCCGAGCGCGAGGCTCTGTTCGACGACGAGCGTGCGGAAGCCCATCTTCGCCAGGTCGTGGGCGCAAATCAGACCGGAGGGGCCGGCGCCGACGATGATGACGTCGCTCTCGATGAGCGAATCGAATTCTTTATAGTATTCCCGCGCGATCTGCCGGGTGATATCTCTTTCCCGTAATGGGGCTGGCGTTGGCTTTCCCATGCTGAACTCTCCCTCGACGGCTGCTGAAAATGGCCTCTGGCTTCGTTCTCGGCTCGCCCAAATCCTCAACGTACCCCGGAGGGTACGCCTCCGGTTTGGTCTCTCCTGCGGCCTTGCCGGAGGACCATTTTGAGCCGCCTTATCGATAAATCTCGGAACCGGATTTCTTAAACTCTTCCGATTTTTCCTTCATGCCGATCTGGATCGCTTTCTGTTCATCGACCTGCAATTGCGCGGCATAGTCCCGGACGTCCTGCGTGATCTTCATCGAACAGAAGTGAGGTCCGCACATTGAACAGAAGTGTGACACCTTTGCGGCGTTGTCCGGGAGTGTCTCGTCGTGGAAATCCTTGGCTGTGTCGGGATCGAGCGAGAGATGGAATTGATCTTCCCAGCGGAACTCGAAACGGGCTTTCGACAGGGCGTTGTCTCTGATCTGGGCACCGGGATGGCCCTTGGCCAGGTCCGCCGCATGAGCCGCGATCTTATAGGTGATGACGCCGGTCTTCACGTCTTCGCGATCCGGCAGGCCCAGGTGTTCTTTGGGCGTCACGTAGCAGAGCATCGCGCAACCGTACCAGCCGATCATCGCTGCGCCGATCCCTGACGTAATGTGGTCGTAGCCCGGCGCAATGTCGGTCGTCAGCGGGCCGAGCGTGTAGAACGGCGCTTCGTGACATTCCTTCAGTTGTTTCTCCATATTGATCTGAATCATATGCATCGGGACGTGGCCGGGCCCCTCGATCATCACCTGCACATCGTGCTTCCAGGCGATCTTGGTCAGTTCGCCCAGCGTTTCGAGTTCAGCAAACTGGCCTTCATCGTTGGCGTCGGCGATGGAGCCGGGACGCAACCCGTCACCCAGGCTGAACGATACGTCGTAGGCCTTCATGATCTCGCAGATTTCTTCGAAATGGGTGTAGGCGAAGTTTTCTTGATGATGCGCCAGACACCACTTGGCGTGGATCGATCCGCCTCGGGAGACGATACCGGTCATGCGCGTGGCGGTCATCGGCACGTAGGCCAGGCGGACGCCGGCGTGGATCGTGAAATAGTCCACGCCCTGTTCGGCCTGCTCGATGAGTGTGTCGCGGAAGATCTCCCAGGTCAGATCTTCGGCTTTGCCGTTTACTTTTTCGAGGGCCTGATAGATCGGGACGGTGCCGATGGGAACCGGCGAATTGCGGATGATCCATTCGCGTGTTTCATGGATGTTCTTGCCGGTGGAGAGATCCATCACGGTATCGGCGCCCCAGCGGATCGACCAGATCATCTTCTCGACTTCTTCCTCGATCGACGAGGCGACGGCGGAGTTGCCGATGTTCGAGTTGATCTTCACCAGGAAGTTGCGGCCGATGATCATCGGCTCGGTTTCCGGATGGTTGATGTTGGCGGGAATGATCGCGCGGCCCCGCGCGACTTCATCCCGCACAAATTCCGGGGTGATGACCTTCGGGATGTTGGCGCCCCAGGCCTGTCCGGGATGCTGCGCGATGCCGCCGCCATGCCCGTTGCGGGAGGCGAGTTCGCGTGCCACTTCGCGGGACTGGTTTTCTCTGATCGCGATGAATTCCATCTCCGGTGTGACGATGCCCTTGCGGGCATAGTGAATCTGGGTCACGTTCTGGCCGGCCTTGGCGCGGAGCGGTTTACGGATATGTTGAAAGCGCAGCTCGTCGAGTTTCGAATCGGCCTTGCGCATCCGGCCATATTGGGAGGAGACATCCGGGAGTTCTTCGACATCCGCCCGGTCCAGCACCCACTGACGGCGGAGCGGAGCGAGCCCGGCGCGCGCGTCGATGGTGACAGAGGGATCGGTGTAGGGACCGGAGGTGTCGTAGATGGTGATCGGTTCGTTGGGAGTTGGCGCGCCGCCGTTCATGGATTTGGTCGGGCTGAGGCTGATTTCCCGCATCGGCACGCGCACGCCGGGATGGGCGCCGCTGACGTGGATCTTGCGCGACGCCGGGAAAGGCGCGGTCGTCAATGTGGCTGCGCTGTCCGTTGTATCCTGACCGTTCGATCCGTTAGTCGATCCATTCATAGTACCCATGGGGCTCCCCTTCCTCTTATCTATGGCAGGATGCTGAAAAAGTCCGTCAGCCGCGTTCTCGCGTCGCTCAAGGCCTCAACGTACTGAGAAAAGTACGCCTCGGCATTTCGCTCGCTGCGGCCTTGCTGACGGACTTTTTGAGCATCCTGAGGTTGTCCATCTGCTCGGCATCAACCTGGTTGTTCCACAGTCCGTCGTGCGGAGCATGTGCTGCAAAAAAAAACCGCACCTGACAGGAGGGGTGCGGCTGAAAGTCGTTCCGGTGGTCCGGCGACGTGTCCGCTTCCCTACGCTGGTATTACCCAGGTCAGGTTGTGAGGGTCGTCCGATCATTCGGACTCTCAGCCTGATGGCCCCCCTAGCTATGAGAAAGATCGTATGCTCGGCCCCTGTCGTTGTCAACGGGCTAATAGGCCTACCGGCCCGCTAGGCCTTCTTCACAAAGCCGGTTCGTTGATTGTGGGGTGGGGCTAACGTAGAATCCAACCTTCAGGATTCTTGCTGAGGTGTGTGTGAAAACAACTGCGACTCTACCCAGACCGATTACTGATTACCAGGGCCTCTCGTCCGAGGAACTCTTCCGCCGAACGGCTGAGGCGAAGCGCGCCTTAGGTGATCGGGTCATGGTCCTGGGGCATAACTATCAGCGGGACGAAGTGATTGAGCATGCTGACTTTCGCGGCGATTCGTTGTTGCTGTCGAAGCTGGCAGCGGAGCGTTCCGAGCGACCGTATATCGTGTTCTGCGGTGTCCATTTTATGGCGGAGACCGCGGATATCCTGAGCCGGTCTCAACAAACGGTGATTCTCCCTGACATGGCTGCCGGTTGCTCCATGGCGGATATGGCGGCGATCGAGCAGGTCGATCAATGTTGGGAAACGTTGGGGCGCATCTTGCCGGTTGAAGAAGCTGTGATGCCGGCTGTGTACGTGAATTCCGCCGCAGTCCTCAAAGCTTTTTGCGGTGAGCATGGCGGGATTACCTGCACATCATCCAATGCGAGAGCGGTCATCGAATGGTGCTGGGCCAGACGCGAGAAGATTCTCTTCTTCCCCGACGAGCATTTGGGCCGCAATACGGCTAACAAGATGGGGCTGCCGCGCGAGCAGATGATTGTTTGGGATCCGTTTCAACCCAACGGCGGCAATACGCGCGAAGCCATACATCGAGCGAAACTGATTCTCTGGAAGGGCCACTGTAGCGTGCATCAGATTTTTCAGCCCGTCCATATCGATAACTTCCGGAAGCAGTTTCCAGACGGGAAGGTGATCGTCCATCCGGAATGTCATGAGGATGTGGTAAACAAAGCGGATCTCTCGGGATCGACCGAGTTCATCATCAAGACGGTGACGTCGGCGCCGGCCGGTACTGCCTGGGCGGTAGGCACAGAGTTGAATCTGGTGAACCGCTTGAAGCGCGATCTGACCGATAAGAAGGTCTTCTTTCTTTCCTCCACCGTCTGCCAATGCGCCACGATGTTCCGCATCGACGGTGCGCATCTCTGCTGGGCCATGGAGAATCTCGCCGACGGCTATGTCGTGAATCACATCGTGGTGCCCGACGAAGACAAGCATTGGGCGAAGATCGCATTAGATAGAATGATGTCCGTCAGCTAGTTAGCACTGGTACCATCCCCCTTCCTTCCGGTATATTCACCCGTCAATTCAATTGGAACGACCTGTCCTCTGCTCTATTGCTATGGATTACAAAGCCACACTGAATCTGCCGAAGACTGATTTCCCGATGAAGGCCAACCTGCCCCAGCGGGAGCCGGAGATGCTGGCCTGGTGGGCGCAGGAGAAGCTCTATGAGCAGATCCAGGCGGCCGGCCAGGGGCGTCCGCGCTATGTGCTGCATGACGGCCCTCCCTATGCGAACGGTCGCATTCACATCGGTCATGCGCTGAATAAGATTCTCAAAGACATCATCGTGAAGTCCAAGACGATGGCGGGGTTTCAGGCTCCCTACGTGCCGGGCTGGGATTGTCACGGCCTGCCGATCGAGCATCAGGTGATGAAGGAGCTGGGCGACAAGAAAAAAGACCTGGACACGCCGGCTATTCGCAAACTCTGCCGTGAATATGCCGAGAAGTACGTCGCGATTCAGCGCGAGGAGTTTCAACGGCTCGGCGTGTTGGGCGAGTGGCAGCAGCCCTATCTCACGATGACGCCGGCCTATGAAGCGTCGATCATTCGCGAGTTCGGGAAGTTTGTGGAGCGTGGCGGAGTCTATAAAGGTCTCAAGCCGGTGTTGTGGTGCACGCAGGATCAAACGGCCTTAGCGGAAGCGGAAGTTGAGTACGACAACCACACCTCGCCCTGGGTGTATGTGAAGTTTCCGATCGTGACCTCGCCGTCGGTGCTCAGCGCCACATTCCCCGGCATCGCGTTCCCTGACGGCATCACGTCGGTATCGGTCGTCATCTGGACCACTACGCCCTGGACGCTTCCGGCCAATCAAGCAGTCTGTCTCCATCGCGATTTCGACTATGCCTTCGTTCAGGTCGGCAACGAACTGCTGATCGTGGCCGAAAAGCTTCTAGAGAGTGTGGCAAAGGAGTGCAAGTTCGAAGGCCATCGTGTCGTCGGTGTGAAGAAGGGCGGAGAAGGATTCGAAGGGCTGGAAACGCAACGGCCGCTGACGACCGGTTTGTCCCCGATTCTGCTCGGCGACTTTGTGACGCTGGAACAGGGAACCGGCTGTGTGCATATCGCGCCGGGCCACGGCATGGAGGACTATATTCTGGTCCTCAACCATAACGCGACTGCGTCGGTCGGCGAGAAGCTGGAGATCCTGGCGCCGGTCGATAACGGCGGGAAGTTTACGGACGTCGTGAAGGAGTTCGCCGGCCAGCATGTCTTCAAGGCCAATCCGAAAATTGTGGAATTTCTCCAGGCCAACGGGCGGTTGTTGGGTCATGGATCGCTCAATCACTCCTATCCGCATTGCTGGCGTTGCAAGAGTCCGGTTATCTTCCGTGCAACGGAACAGTGGTTTGTGTCGATGGAGACGAACGATCTGCGCAAAGAAGCCTTGGCGGAGATCGAGCGGGTTCAGTGGATTCCGGCCTACGGTCGCGACCGGATCAACGGCATGATTCAGAACCGGCCGGACTGGTGTCTCTCACGCCAGCGCGTGTGGGGCGTGCCGATTCCCGGCTTCACGTGTGTTGCTTGCCGCGATGTACTGGCTGATCCAAAGATTATCGATCACGTCGCCGGTCTCATGGAGTCCAAGGGCGCGGATGTTTGGTTCGAGCGATCGGCGGCAGAACTGCTTCCGGCCGGGACCGCCTGCGCCAAATGCGGCGGGACCGCGTTTGAAAAAGAGCGGGACATTCTCGATGTCTGGTTTGAGTCCGGCGTGAGCTTTGCCGCTGTGCTCAAGCCCAGAAAGTGGTGGCCGGCCGATCTCTATCTCGAAGGGTCCGACCAGCATCGGGGCTGGTTCCACAGCGCCTTGCTGGCGGGAGTGGTGACGGATCATAAAGCTCCTTACAAGGCCGTGCTGACCCACGGATTTGTCCTCGATGGGCAGGGCAAGAAGATGTCCAAGTCGGCGGGCAATGTCGTGGCTCCGCAGGATGTGATCAAACAATCCGGCGCAGAAGTTCTCCGCCTATGGGTTGCGGCGCAAGACTACAAAGATGATCTTAGGATCTCTCCGACTATTCTGAGTCAGCAAATCGAGGTTTACCGGAAACTCAGAAATACCTGCCGATTTATACTGAGCAACCTCTATGATTTTGATCCAGCGCTCCATCGCGTAGGTTTCGACCAATTGCCAGAGCTGGATCGCTGGGCGTTGTTTAAACTTCATAGGCTCGTGGGTGTCGTGAAGGACAGTTACGAGAAGTTCGACTTTCGCCAGATCATCCACGAGCTGGATTACTTCTGCACAGTGAATATGAGTGCCATCTATTTGGATATCCTGAAAGATCGGCTGTATACCTTCCATAAGGATTCTCAGGTTCGCAGAAGTTCTCAGACTGTATTGTGTGATGTTCTGGTGATGTTCTCCAGACTCATGGCGCCGATTTTGAGCTTCACGGCTGATGAAATCTGGCGCATGTTGCCTGAGGGAGTCCGGAAAGAAGCTGGTACGAAGAGTGTGCATCTTGCAGCGTTTCCAGAAGTTGATCCAGCTTGGGCTGATGCTGAGTTGTCTGCACGCTGGGAAACGTTGCTGGAGTATCGCAGCCAGGTGCAGGGTGTGCTTGAGGCGAGCCGCCGCGACAAGGTAATCGGATCGTCGCTTGAAGCCCATGTTCAGCTTGAGGCGGATGCCAAGGCCTATCAGTTTTTGAAACCCTACGAGAAGGATCTCGGTACGATCTTCATCGTCTCAAAAGTGACGCTCTCGCAGAGCTCTGCCGGACAGACGGGTATTCAGGTATCGGTGGCGAAGTCATCGGCTGCCAAGTGCGAGCGTTGTTGGAATTATCGCGAGGCAGTCGGTGCGGATACGGAACACCCGACGCTCTGTGACCGTTGCCTGGAGGCAATCCGTTGAGCGCCTCAATCCTGCGTAATCTGGTCCTGGCATCGCTGACGGGCAGCGTGATCGTGACCGATCAGCTGTCGAAGATGCATATCGTGCAGACCATGCGATTGCATGAGTCCATTCCGATTATTCCCAATCTGTTCAGCCTGACCTATATTCGCAACCCGGGGGCCGCATTCGGGCTGCTGGCGGGGAGCAGCAATGCCTTTCGGATGGTGTTCTTCGGGCTCACATCGATTTTCGCCTTGGTGCTGCTCGGGACCATTCTCTACCGCATGCCGGAGCGCGACTGGATGGGGCGGTTGAGTGTGTCGGCGATTCTAGGTGGTGCCGTGGGCAATCTCATCGATCGCCTTCGCTTCGGGGAAGTGATCGATTTTCTGGATGTCTATGTCGAGAATTACCACTGGCCGGCATTCAACGTGGCGGATTCCGCGATCACGGTCGGTGTGATTTTCCTGATCATTCACTTCATGTTTGAAAAGCCGGATGTCTCGCCGGCGTCGCCGGAGACTTCTTCAGTTCAGACTCCCGGCACGTAACGGGTCGCCCTTCCAACTCTCCAAGAGCCTTCTCCGTACTTGCAAAACTTCCCCGTAGTGTCTCGTTCCCAATGGACGCGAAACGAACTGCCGGGTGCGGCTTGCTAGCGCACGACGATGAACACGAGGACGCCGAGCGCAATACGGTAGTAGGCGAATACCCGCAAGGTGTGCTGCTGGACGTAGGTCAGGAAGGCTGCGATGACCGCCCAGGCGACGAGGAAGGACACGATCATGCCGATGCCCAATGCCACATAGTCTGCCTGATTGAACGTGGCTTTCGCCTTCAGCATTTGGTAAGCGGTGGCGGCGATGATGGTCGGTAAGGCAAGAAAGAAGGAGTATTCGGTCGCGACTTTCCGGTCGAGTCCGGCGAGAAGGCCGCCGATGATGGTGGAGCCTGATCGCGACATGCCGGGAATGAGCGAGGCGCACTGAGCCACGCCGACCCAGAAGGCGGACGTGATCGAGACCCGGTCCAGCTGTGTGGTGTGGATTTTCGGCTGCCGGGCTTCGACCGCGAGAATGATCAGTCCGCCGATGATTGAGGTGGCGGCGACGGTCTGTGGAGTGAACAGCACGGACTTGATCCACCCGTGAGCGAGGAAGCCGACGCTCGCGGCAGGGAGAAAGGCGAGTCCCAAACCGATCACAAACCATAGGTGAGGATGAGCCTGCAGGGACGCCCGGATCAATGCGCCCCAGGTCGGATGTTGGCCGCTCCGTTGCAAGGTTTGCAATGCCGCCTGTTCCTGCCATGCGCCGGAGAGCAAACGGCGGATTTTCTCCCGTTCAAAGACGATGACAGCAAGAATAGCCCCGAGCTGAATCGAGATTTCCGCGTTGGCGGCCGCATCCCCGGTGAACCCCAGTGCGTGGCCGACGAGAATGAGATGTCCGGTCGAAGAGACCGGAAGAAATTCCGTCAGCCCTTCCACAATGCCAAGGATAACCGCTAATGCAGGTCCCCATTCAGTCATGACGTTCCTGTATTGAAAAGTGTGCTGGTGGAGATGATGTATTGTCGCGATCATCACAGAGCTATCCGTTGCCGTCAAGTTCGCAGATGCTTCTTACCGGGTGTTCCTGAGCGATGTGGATCCACGGCGACAGCTGCAAATAAGTTGACAAAGAGGGACTGTTGGCATACACACAAATTGAATATGTGTAGTATGGATGGAAGGTAGCGTTGTGTTCTGTTCGTAGAGCACCTGGCGATCTCACTAATACTCGGTTACTAGTAAGAGGGGGAGGTTCGTATGAGACGTGAGTGGATCTTGTCAGTGCTGGTGGTCGTGGCCATGATGACCAGCGGTTGCGTAGTCTCGAATAAGAAATATCAGGATGCGCTGGCAGAGGCGGATAGCGCGAAGATGGAACTGGAAAAGACGCGCCAGCAGAAAAACGCAATGGAACAGCAGGTGAAGACGCTGAAAGAGCTGAACGTCAAGTTCGGCGGCGAGGCGCAAGCGGCTCGTGACGAACTGCAGCGTATCGAGCATGGTCGGGATAAAGAGCGCGGCTCGCTCGACACGCGTACGAAAGAATTGGAAGATAAGTTGAAAGCAGTCTCTTCCCAGAATCGGAACGTGCGGGCGGAGTATGAAGATGTG
>CXWL01017837.1_pt1 | contig 30202 bp, 23 predicted proteins | sample 590931 | NCBI WGS metagenome assembly CXWL01 (sample SAMEA3498368, study PRJEB10139) | groundwater metagenome | biome: water well; material: biofilm material | place: Germany | collected 2015-04-27 | reverse complement strand
TTGGAAACGCGGATACGACCTCGGCATCAGTGCAAGGCCCGGTTCGGACTACACGGCAACGGCCCGTGTCGCATTTGACCGTCATGGTGACCTCTACATCGACCGCGTCTACCGGCAGCGTTGGGAATACCCGGAGCAGCGTCGTGCCATTCTGGGACTCATCCGGATCGAACCCGATACCGAGCACTTTATCGAACAGAGCGCAAACGGCAACGCCGTCATCCAGGACCTCAGCCGCGAGCCAAGTATCCGCAACCGAAGTTTCAAAGGCGTCGCCGTAAAAGAAAGCAAGATCGCCAGAGCCTTCACCTGGAACGCCCTAGCCGAAGCCGGCCGCGTCTATCTGGTGCGGGGAGCATGGAACAAAGACTTCATCGAAGAAGCCNNCTGCTCATTCCCAAACGGCACCCACGACGACCAAATCGACGCCGTCTCAATAGCCGTCAAAACACAGGTCAACGTAAAGAAGGTGCTTCATGCGTTTTAGAGAGGCTAACTGATCTTTGACAATTTAACCCAGAGAGGCCATCCATCGCGCCGCCGCCATTGACTGACCAATGGCGGCGGCCGGGCAACTCGATAAAATTTCGATGGCATTGTTACTCTCTCTACTGTTTGAACACTGAACAAGGAGTAAGGTGAAAGCTGAAGAGTGAGAGGTGAAAAGTGAAAGGGTGGAAAACGGGAATGGGAGCTACGTCCAGTAGTTGCGGTCGAGCGAGCGGTAGTTGATCGCTTCGCTGATGTGCGTCGATTGAATGTGCTCGCTGCCGTCGAGGTCGGCGATCGTGCGTGATACTTTGAGAATCCGGTCGTGGGCACGGGCTGAGAGGCCTTGTCGCTGCATCGCACGTTCGAGCAACTCCTCGCTCTGGGCGTCGAGATCACAGAATGTACGGATCTGTTTTGGCGACATTGCTGAGTTTGAGAATACGCTGTCGCCGTTAAACCTTGTGAGTTGTGTTTCGCGGGCACGGATGACTCGTTCACGCACCATGTCGGAGCTGTCACCCGCCGGAACGCCTTTGCCGCGAAGCTCGTTAAATTTGACCGCCGGCACGTCGATATGAATATCAATGCGATCCATTAGCGGCCCCGAGATCTTGCCGACATACCGCTGTATCTGTATCGGGGAACATTTGCACTCGCGGCTCGAACCGAAATATCCGCATGGACACGGATTCATCGAGGCGACGAGCGTGAAATTTGCCGGAAAGGTCAGCGAACTCGCCGCACGCGATATCGTCACGTTCTTGTCTTCCATCGGCTGGCGAAGGACCTCAAGAACGCTGCGGTCAAACTCGGGCAATTCGTCAAGAAACAAAACACCGAGATGAGCGAGCGAGACCTCGCCCGGCTTTGGTATCGAGCCTCCGCCGATCAGTCCGGCCTGCGAAACGGTGTGATGCGGCGATTTGAATGGACGCTCCACCACTAGGCCTGACTTCCCTGTTAAGCCTGCGACCGAGTGAATTTTGGTGATCTCAAGTGCCTCTTCAAATTCGAGCGGCGGCAGGATGGTCGGCAGACGTTTTGCGAGCATCGTCTTTCCCGATCCCGGCGGGCCGATGAAGAGAATATTATGCCCGCCGGCACTTGCGACCTCGAGAGCACGTTTGGCAGTTTGCTGGCCGCGAACCTCGTTGAAATCAAAGCGGTATTTCGTTTCACGCTCTTTTAATTCCGAGATATCGAGTTTTAACTGCGGAACACTCGTCGGCATTCCGGAATCAAGATCCTGCACGAGTCCTGCCGCCTGCCGCAGATCTCTGACAGGAAAGATGTTAACGCCCTGAACGACGGCTGCTTCGCGAGCATTCTCGTCGGGCACGAGAAGATTCATGATCCCATTTTCGCGTGCGGCGAGGGCTATCGACAGGGCTCCGCGGATCGGTCGCACCCGACCATCGAGCGAGAGTTCGCCGACGCTCATTGTCTTTTCGATCGATTGGCCGTTGGTGAGATCGCCATTAGCACCGAGTATTCCGAGTGCACTCGGCAGGTCAAAACTCGCACCTTCTTTACGGACATCCGCCGGCGCGAGATTGACGGTGATCTTTTGAATAGGGAAAAAGTAGCCGCTGTTATTGATCGCGGCACGAATGCGTTCGCGAGATTCGCGAACCGCCGTATCCGGCAGGCCGACTATTGTGAAGTTAGGAGACTGGTCATTTTCCCCGGCAGGCGGACGCAGATTGACCTCGATGTCTACGAGAAGAGCATCGATGCCGTACACAGCGGCTGACTGCATCAGGAAGATCATATGACTAAAGATTTGAGGAAAAAGTTAGCCGCAGTTTATCGTATTTCGCCCGAAAAGGAAAAAATACCGATAATGCTCGATGTCGACGTTTGTGTTTTTAATTACGGCTGGTAAGGTGTTATTTTCAAGTGTTTGCACGCTATGCGTCGCTCGATGAGGAAATAATGAAAGAGATCTTGACCAATATGTTCGTTTTTGTGGCCCTGGCGATTTTCTTCTCAGGCTTGACGGCCTGTTCAGGAACCTCGGATACGAATAGCGCTTCAAACACGAATACCGCCGGCAAGACGTCCGGTTACCCAAAATTATCATCGGCTCTCGCCGATGCAGAGCTGGAGCTCGTCGAGGGAGGCAAGTTTAAGATCTCAGACAAAAAGGGAAAGGTCCTGATGCTCAATATCTGGGGCACATGGTGTGGCCCCTGCCGACAAGAAATGCCTCATCTCATCGAGATGCAAAACGCCTATAGAGACAATGGCTTCGAGGTTCTGGGACTAAATATCGGCGGCAACGACGGCCAGCCTGAGAGCATTGAGGATATTCAGCGCTTTGCGGCTGAAATGAAACTTAATTACACGCTTGCTCGCAGCCCGCGTCAGGCGACAGCCGCATTCTATTCTATCTCGAAACAACAAGTTGTCCCGCAATCGATGCTGATCGATCGCGAGGGCCACATCCGTGGCATTTTCGTCGGGGGCGGGCAGCGTATCTTCGATTCGATGAAGACCAATCTTGCAAAGGTGATGACCGAGCAGCCTTAGTTATTTTCGTCACGGATCAGCTCGACCGCGACCTGTGGCTCGACGAGCACGGTCTTAAAACTCGACAAACTCACCAATCCCGGTGCGGCACGCTTGGGTTTATTCACAAATTTCTTTTGCGTATATCGAACTGCTGCCTTCGGCTGCTCGCGTGCATCGCTATAAAAGGCGGCAAGTTGTGCGGCCTCGATCAGTGTCCGGTCAGGGACGAGTTTCTTGCCGGGAATACGAATGACCACATGCGATCCGGGATAGTCGGCTGCGTGAAGCCATAGGTCGAGCGATTTTGCCACGCGAAAGGTCAGGAAATCGTTATCTTTTGCTTTCTTGCCGACAAGAATCTCAAAACCGTCCGATGAGACAAATCGCCTCGCTCCCTTAAAACCTTGCTCGACTTTCTTTCTAGTCCGCTGCGCGAAGATCTTTTGTTTTGGAGTTGTGAGACTGATCAAAAGGTCCTCGTTTAGGTCGGCGACAGCAGTATCAATTTGGGAGAGCTTAGCTTGGGCGTCTTTTATTGCAGCTTCGGTGATCGATATTCGTTCGGTGATCACGCGTTTTCCGTTTCGTGCTTTTGTGTAGCTGCGAAAGTAGCCTTCTGCGATCTCGTTAAGCGACCGGTTACGCTCGCCCGCGATCTCGATCACGGGAACCGCGTCGTCAAAGTAATCGGTCACAAGGACAGTATCGCCGCATCTTTCAGCCGAATTAAGATTGGCGAGGATGAGGTCACCGTATCGTTTCCACCGGTCAGGGTCACCGTGTTTTTCAAGATCGCTGTTGAGATTATCGATTAGTTTGCGGCGTTTTTTTATCTCGGCGGCGAGCTTGTTTCGCGCGTTTGTCGCCAAAAGCTCGATTCTTTCTTCTGGCGTCGGTTTTTGTGGAGCCTCGCTCATTGTTTACAAGTGTAGAGCACACACGAAAATGCCCAAAGACGCGATGTTCACGGCTTTGGGCATATCGGCTTAAGAATCCGTTCTAAAACTCTCGAACAAGGATCGTCCCCGACAATAGGTCGTGGGCGGCGCGGCGTTCTTCATTGAATAGAACGGTGAGGAATCCTGCACCGGCAAAGATCAGGGAAAAGATAAAAACGGAGGAATTGACCGCCGCCTGTTGCAGCGACGGATATTCATTTTCGACGGCATCGACAAGTTCGAGTGAGAATAGACGCATTCCCATCGTCTTGCCAAAGAATCCGAGACAGATCGTCATATAAAAGAATGTGACGATCGTTGCGGTTCCGGCAAAAACCAACATTCCCAACGTGGTAAACCAGTCGCTTCGCGAAAAGGCGATCGGCGAAAGCAACAGCATACTGATAAACGCCGCGATGATCAGATCGAATAGCCCGGCTCCAAACCGCATCGATAGCGGGGCAAGGTCCTCGATCTCGTCATCAAAACCCGTGTCGATCTCATCAGCGACGATCGATTCCGTCTCGGCTTTGATGCGTATTCGTTTGATCTCGCCGAACTCGGATGGGTGAATTGCTTGTTCGTCGCGGGATGCTGTGATCTCGTTTTCAACCTCTACCGGATCGAACGGCATCTCCAACGGAGGCAGTTTGTTGGTGTCGCGTCTTTCGCGAATAACCGGTGCTGCCGGTGGCACAACGAGCTTTGGCTTAGCCACGGTCGGCATTTTTGCCGGCGCAACCCCTGCCGCGGACCCGTTCGTAGGTGCAACAACACCAAACGGGCGGGAGGGCGTCGGCCTTAAGATCGTTGGTTTCTTTGCTTCGGGAGCAGGTTCGAAAAATGCTTCCCGCGATTGCTCTATGCGGCGCAAGGCATTTGCGACTCTCGAATCTCCGATCTCAGGCAACGCCTCGGGCTCACGCCTTGGTTCGGCCTTAAGTGCCGCCCCGCCGTTTGTTGGAAAGTGATGATCGGCATCCCGTAACGAACCATTTGTGCTCTTCCGTTGCTGCACAGCGTTCTGCATTTGCAGCCGCCAATCAGGGATCGATGTGTTCTTATTCTGAAAACCAACGAGCGTTGGACTCGTCTTAGGCGTCCTCAAGTTTGCCGTCTGTGGTTTCGCCATCGGCGGCGGCGTTATCATCGCGGGCGGCGGCGGCAATGGGCGGCGTTCAGGCTGCGGCGGCGGCTGAGACTCTGGCCCGACAGGAACTCGCTGTGTGATCTTGGTCTGCAATTCTTCGCGAACGCTGTCGTTCATCATCGCACCGCACGAAGGACAGATCGATAGGGTTGGGGCTAAACTCCGGGCGCAAACTGGGCAGTTCATAGGCGTCTTTGAGTTGGCTAGGATTGTGATCGTTGTTGCGAACTTCCGAAAACTAAGCAATGCTATCAGACTTTACTTTAACTCGTCAACCCTAAAGCGCAGCGAAAGTTGAGTTTTCTGCCGTATTAACAAAATGCTAACTGGTTGTGGAAAAATCTTAAGCGCTATGTGGAAAATTAAAGAGGCTGTCTGCCGTCGAATCCGCCGTCTGTCTCATGCCACCATTCGATCACCTCACCCTCGCCCAGTTGCCAGCATAGATAGACTACGCGATCGGCCCGTAGACTCGGAAAATCGATCAACCCACGCCTGTGATCCTTTAGTTCGACACCGGCTTCGTGGATCTCGGTCGTCAGCTTTCCGAGCATATATAGCGTGTTGACATAACCCGTCCCGCCCAACATTCCCCCGCCGAATTCTGAAGCTCCGGCCGCGGCTCGAGCGTCAGCGCGCATTTCTTCGACGATCTCGTAAAGTCGTCTTATCTCATGAAGTTTGGGCACGATCACCTGCAAAAGTTCATTTGCTTCGTCGATTGTAAAGAGTTTCATCGGCCATCCCTTGTTTACAACGGTTATGTCGGACTGCATTCGCCGCACTTCAAATTGCGAGGATTAGTTTGTCAAGGTCAGCGGGAACGGTCAAGCATTTCATTGTTGAAAGTGTTAAAATCACGATGTTTCGACCCTGATTATGGCTCAGACGACAGATCACGTTCACAATTTTGATCCGGCGATCCAGTCGGAGGACATCGCGTTCAAGCAGGGTGATTTGATCGCCTGCAGAGGCTGTGGACGTACGAATCCCCCGAATCGGGCCAAGTGCCTGTACTGCTCTCACGATCTTGAGATCACCGCGACAAACTCCGCAGAAACAGGCCTAAACCTAAGGAAACTCGAGATATGGGAGCACGGTTGGAACATCATTTGTCGCGGCGCAACCAATCAAGATGGCACGACTACCGCTAAGATCGGCGACCTTATAGGATTGGAGCCTGATACCGTTAATGATGTGCTTAATTCCACATCAGCCCTGCCGATCGCCCGTGTCGAAAGTGAGAGTGAAGCTTCGATATTATCCGCACGCCTTGCCCAACTCGGGATCGACTGTTTTGTCCTCGCCGATGAAACCCTTGATCCGGACCGTCCACCTACGCGGCTCAAAGCGATTGCTTTTCTCGATGGTGGGATCGCGGTGACGAATTTTAATACGAACGAAAAGAAAGAACTCCCAAAAGACGAAATCGCCTTGCTTGTGCCCGGCACACTCGTTTCGAGCAAAACAGACTCGCTCGAAAAAAGAGGAATGCGGGGCAAAACCACGGTGGTTAATGAGACAGCTACTGTTCGTGACGAAGCCGTGCTCGATATTTATCGGCGTAGCGACCCGCATGGATTTCGTGTGCATCTCACGGGATTTGATTTTTCCTGTCTTGGAGCAGACAAGCAAATACTTGCGACCGAAAATTTCCGCCTACTGACCAACAAGCTGATGGCTTACGCAACGGTCTGTCGCATCGCCGACGATTATCGCTCCGTTTGCCATCTCGTGGATCGAATTTGGGAAGTTGAGTTTCGAAAGGATCCGTCGGGGCCGCAGCGCTCCGGGTTTGGCAAAGTGGGTTTTGGTGCCGTAGCATCTACAAGCAATGCGATCCAGTTCATAAAATTCTCTCGATCGCAGTGGCATCTTTTATGAAGAAAAAGCCTCAAGGCCCGGGCAGGCGGCCGCCGGAAAGGAAACGTGAGCAACCGCCCGCCCGGCGTCCGCCACGTCGAGATGCAGAGACGACGGACGGCGGCAATTCACGCACATTGATCTACGGCGTGCTCCCCGTCCTCGAAGCTTTGCGGGCGGAAAACCGTCGGATCGACCGAGTCCTTATCGCCGACGGCTCTCGCGAGCATAGGCTTTCCGAGATCATCGAGATCTGCCGGAGCCGTTCGATAGCGTGGAATCGTGTGCCGCGTGAATCGTTTTCCAAATATCTCGAGTCACCGGTAAACGATCAGGGCGTGGTCGCGTTTGTCGCAGCTGCCGCTTATGTCTCGACGGATGAGATCCTCGAAGCAGCCAATGACCCGCCGCTATTGCTGATACTCGACGGCGTCGAAGATCCTCGCAATCTCGGAGCGATCCTGCGAACGGCCGAATGTGCCGGAGCGAACGGTATCATCATTCCCGAGCGTCGTGCCGTCGGCCTGAATGATACGGTCGCAAAATCCTCAGCCGGAGCGATCGAGTTTGTTAAGGTGGCTAAAGCCTCAAATCTCAATCGATTTATCGAGCACCTAAAGGAAAGGAATATCTGGATCGTCGGAACAAGTACCGACGCCGAAATGGAATATACAGACTGGGACTGGAAACAACCTTGTGCTCTCGTTCTGGGTGGCGAAGCCAGCGGCCTTCACCGGCTTGTAGCCGAAAACTGCGACGTGTTGGTAAATATCCCGATGTATGGAAAAATAGATTCCCTGAACGTATCCGTCGCCGCCGGCGTAATACTTTTTGAAGCCAAGAGGCAGAGACAAGTTACAGGTAACAAGTGACAAGTTTAAGCTCTCTCGTTACCATTTACTGTTCACCGTTTACCAATTTATGTTTTGTCCAAAATGCGGCCAACAAAATCCCGAGACGGGCAAATTCTGTCGCAGCTGCGGCACCGACCTCGGCAATGTTTCGAATGCACTTGCCGCCCAACCAGCAGCAAAGCCGCTCCTTGACAGGAAGGGCAAGCCGGTAAGCTGGGAAGGTGCGATAACAAAATTTGCGATGGGCTTTGCATTTCTAGCGGTCTCAATCGTCCTTGGCTTTACGCGGATGGGACAGGCTTGGTGGTTTTGGATGTTGATCCCGGCTTTCATGATGATGGGATCGGGCGTGGCTCAGTACGTTCAACTCAGGAAGCTCGAAAAAGGCCTTCCCTTGTATGTGCCAACCGATCCCCATGCGAGCCTCTCGTCAGGATCGAACAATGCACTGCCGCCTCCGCAAACTGCGTGGGTCTCACCCGAATCTCGCTACAAGACCGGCGATCTCGTCCCGCCAAGCGTCACCGACGGCACGACTCGCCATCTCGAGATCGACAGCGAAGGCCAGACGATGACGCTGCCGAAAAAGTAGTTACTTCTTCCGCAAACTCATTTTGTGGCCGTTCAGACGTTCTAATACACTTAAATATTTTCGAGGGAAAAGTCGTGAGACGATGCTGATCGCTTTGGCGTCCTTGCCGATCAGTATTCGCGGCTCGCGAGACTTGATGCCTTTTACTATCACGTCCGCCGCGTTCTCGGGGGTTGTTCGAGCAATACGGTCAAAGAGCTTCGATCCCTGTTGTTTCCATTCATCAGGGGTATCTTTGCCGACACGCGAATTGCGCACGATATTTGTCAAAATACCGCCGGGATGGACGCTCGAGACCGCGACATTTGTGTCCGCAAGTTCGTGCCGCAAACTCTCAGTAAATCCCCGAACAGCAAATTTCGAAGAGCAATACGCCGTCTGTTCCTCAGGAGCAATAAAGCCAAAAACACTCGAAACGTTGATAATGTGAGCCGCCGACTGCTGCCTGAGAATTGGCAAAAATACCTTGCAGCCATAAACCACACCCCAAAAATTGATCCCCATCAACCACTCAAAATCCTCGATCGAGAGCTGTTCAAATGTACCGATCACACCGACGCCGGCGTTATTAACAAGGTGGGTCACGCGGCCGTGTTTTGCGACGACCTCATCGGCTAATCTCTGAACTTCATTGCGTTTCGAAACATCGATCACATGCGTCGATACAGGCACGCCGCTGACCATCGAGGCGGTCTCGATCAGACCGGCTTCGTTGACATCCGAGATCGCGATACCAGCGACGTTTTCCTGGGCGATTCGAATAGCAAGCGAACGGCCGATACCTGAGGCAGCACCTGTGATAACTACAACACTCTGTTGATCTAAGGACATTTGAAATACAGCTAACAGCTATGAGCTATCAGCTATGAGCTATTTTCTGACCACTTGCCGGGCATTTCCCGAATTTCCATTAACATCGTAAACGCGGATCGTGACTGCGTATTCACCGTTCGCTTCGACCGGAATCTCGATCGTATAACGTTCCCTCTGACTGTCCGAAATGCCATCGTCAGCATAAACCGACCGCCACGCTCCACCGTTAACGCTGAATTCCGCTCGGGTCAAATAGCTCGCGGCGTCGGTTCCGTCGAATACGAAACGAGCTTTGCTGCCGATAATTTGACCATTGCCAAACGCCGCTACGACCGGTGCAGTGTTGTCGATATCGATCGGCTCGGTCGATCTTTCGCCGGCAAGCGCGAGCGTCAGCGGATTAGACGCGCTATCACGAGCCACAACTTTAAAGATGTATCGCCCGTCCGCCAGCGATTGGCCGTCGATGGCGATAAAATTGTCAGTCAAATTTTCTCGCAGCGGCTTAAAAGCTATATCGCCGATCTCTTTGTAAAAGACATCGTAGACAAGCTTGTCGCCATTTCGATCTTCCGCTGTCCATTGCAGCGAGGTTGCTCCGCGTTGGTAAACTCGACGCGGCGGCACATTGGCATTCGGCACACCGAACGTGATGGGATCCATTCCTGCAAGCTCGATGTTCGGGTCGATCTGGACCGGCGGATTTGCTGCGAGGCCGATGTTTGTTGGCAGGACATTGATAGATAATATTTCAGGGGCGATGTTTCGGGCAACAAAGGCGAGGCTGACCTCGCTGAGTGATGAGCCTACAGCCGAACTCCTCAGCACGGCACGCCATTGTACATATCTCGCCTTCGGGCTGACGATTTGACCGCCGCTCTGTTGAGTAAACGCTGCGCTCCAAACGCTCCATGTCTCGTCCGTCTTTTCGGTATTTCCGCTTCGGGTTTGGACAGAAACAGCTCCGCTCGAACGCCACCAAATGCGGCCCCAAGTCGCCGTTGCCTTTGCATCAAGAACAGCCGAATCATACGTTCCCTCGGCCACAGTTTCCGGCCCAAATCTGAATAGAGAACCTTGATTGCTCGATGTTGCCAGCAAACTCTTACCGTCCGTGCGAATTGTCGAGATCTGATTGGCGTCGGTTTGCAGGGCAAGCGTTTCGCGACCGTCGTTTCCGATGCTGTAGATCCGCCCTTTATCCGACGTTCCGAGTAGGATCCCGTTTCCCGTCTGATGAGCATAGATCGAGAATCCTACCACTGTCGGAGAAGCCCAGATCAAGTCGGTGTTTCCATCCGGCAACAGTCGATAAACCGCTGATTTAGCTGCAGAGAGGTCGTAACGGCTCTTAACCGGCGGTTCGGTACCGGGCATCGCTGGTTTATCGACCGTTACAGTCTTGTTTTCAGGAGCTGCGGGCGTCGCGGCCGCATCAGCCGCAGGTTTGGGTGCAGATGCCGATTCTCCGAGCGCGAGAGCATAAACCGAGCCGTCCGGGCCAACCGCGAGATCATGGATCTCTCTTAGCGGCGAATCGAGCAAACCAAACGGCTTACCATCCGCACCAAACCGCATCACAATGCCGTTCGAATCGCTGCCAGCATAAAGATTTCCTTGTTTGTCGGTCGCAAGCGAAACAATGTGTATCTCACTCGTATCGAACAAAAGCGACACATCGACAGATGCATTGGCGGCCTTAACCTTAAATATCTTTCCTCCGTCGCCGGTCGCTACTGCAAGACCATCCGCCAACACGGCCAGCGCCCAAATGTATTTCTCTTTCGCCTCAAAATACACTTCGGCCTTTCCATTTGCGTCGATCCGATAGACCTTGCCGTCGGGCGATGTCCCCGCAAATATCTCGCCGTTTCGTCCGATCGCGAGTGCCGAAACGTTCATTTCGGCAAGATCGGCAAACTGGGCCCCAACGCCATTCACACCAACCTTGAATATCTTGCCATCGCCACCAGTTCCGAGATACACGTTACCGCTCGCATCTACGGCGCTCGACCAAACATACGCTTGCCCGGTCTTATATACCTCAGTGAGTTTTGGTGCAAGGCTGATCGTGCCATCCTCGCCGATCGAAACACCGCGAGCGTCGCCTTTAAGAACCTCGGCTCGTGAATTCACCGACCAAATCGAGGGCTCGGCAGCAATACACGCAATTGAAAGAAAAAGCGATGAGGCAAAGGCAAGAATGTTTGTTTTCATTAAATTGAACGCTCGAACTGGGTTGTGACGTGGATTATCATAGCAAATTCTGGCCGGGATTCGCTCTCACCGGCAACACACGAGCTTCTATTCAATCGTTTGAATGAGCACGTTTCCGTGCCTTTTCCGTTTGGTTTGACATGCGGGCCTCGATCGGATGGATCGCAACTTTCAATTCGTCGGAATCGCCCGTGATCAGCCGGGCACTGCGTTCGCGAGTAAGATAGGCCCAGAACCACTCAAAAACCACGGCGAATCGATTGCGAAAACCGATCAAGAAAAATACGTGGAGAAAGAGCCACATCAGCCAGGCGATAAAGCCTTTGAATTGCATACCGGCAACGTCGGCGATCGCCTTTCGGCGGCCGATCGTTGCCATCGTGCCTTTGTTAACGTAGGTAAAATTCGTTCGCGGCTCGTTTTTTAGGTCGCACAGGATATTCTTTGCGGTCGCTCCACCCATCTGCATCGCGGCAGGACTGACACCGGGAACCGGTTCGCCGTCAGCTTGAAGCAGCCACGCCATATCGCCGATGACGAAGATATTTGGATAGCCCTTAACGGTAAGATCGGGCTCGACAACTACGCGTCCGGCGTTGTCGGTCTCGACGCCGAGAGCTTTGCCGAGCGGCGATGCGGCGACGCCGGTCGCCCAAAGAACAACATCACACTCGATCCATTCCTCGCCGACCTTAATGCGGCCTGCTTCGATGTCGGTGACAAAGCTGTTCAGATGAACCTCGACGCCGAGTGATTCGAGTTGCGACTTTGCACTCGATGAGAGATCTTTACCAAACGAACCGAGTATCTTGTCCGAACCTTCGAACAACATCACATGCGCATCACGCGTATCGATCACCTTAAAGTCTTTCGCCAGAGCCTTTCGAGCAATGTCAGCGATCGCACCGGCAAGTTCGACCCCGGTCGGCCCGCCGCCGACCACGACGAAATTTAGCTGCCGTTTGTTTCCGGTGAGGTAGGCGTCACGTTCTGCGAGTTCGAACGCGAGTAAAACGCGGCGGCGGATCTCGACCGCGTCTTCAAGGGTTTTTAATCCTGGCGCGGTTGCTTCCCATTCATCATGGCCAAAATACGCATGACGAGCACCGCCCGCGACGATGAGATACTCGTAACTGATCTCGGAACCGTCGGCCAAGATGACTTTGTTATTCTCTTTATCAAAACCGGCAGCCTCACCAAGAATAACCTCGACATTCTTTGCCCAATGCAGAATTCTACGGATCGGCTGCGCGATCTCGCCGGGCGACAGCACCGCCGTCGCCACTTGATATAGCAGCGGTTGAAAAACGTGGTGATTCTTTCGATCGATCAGCGTTACCTCGACAGGGCTATTGGCCAACGCCTTCGCCGCCCAAAGTCCGCCGAAACCACCGCCGATTATCACTACTTTTGGTTTGTCAGCCATACACTAGACTAGGCGGAAATGCTCGTGGAAAGGTATCAAAAAAAGTGCCTCTGGTTAACTTTGATCAAATCTATTCTCGATCCGATTAGGATCTCGGCGGGTGTCGAACACTGCGTGTACTCTTACTGTTTCGCCCTCGACCGTGTAATAGATCGCATGCGGAAATCTACTCGCTATCTTTCTGAGGTAAAGGCCGAAATGGAGTTCATGAACGCCAGCATAGATAACAAGAGATCGTATGTCTGCAAAAATAGACGATTCAAAATAATCACCCAAGCCGGAAAATTGCTCTTCGTAAAACAAGAAGCCCTCGGCAATATCGTCAGCCGCAGACTCTGTAATGATGATCGTCATCATCTCCTCGTCTTTTCACGAATTCTGGCTTGGGCTTCATCGAGCGTGATAAAACGGTCAGTGCCATTTTCGAGTTCCTCGGCTCGCTGCCTGAGCATTTCGCCATGCCATTCTATGGCCGGAACCGTTGAGGAATTGCGTGAAAGATCGTGCATAATGCGATCAATGACGTCCATCTTTTCGGCAACCGTCATGCTTTCAAGCGGCAATACGAGTTCAGCATTCATAAGCAAATATTAGCACAGTCTATGTGCCTACATATCGTGAATATAACGACCGCGCAATTGACATATCATCGGTTCCCTTGATGATCGCCCGGCCATCCGCAAAGATCGTCATCTCGTGTCCGTCCGCCGACAAACGGATCAAATATTCGTTCTGTTTCACTTCGTTTAACTGTCCGAGTTTCGCCGCGAGACCGGCAAGATCGATCACCGTCGGCTTTGGCGGGGCGATCTGGACGGCGTTGCGGCCGCATAGGACGGCGGAAAACTCGCCGGATTCAGCATTGAGAAACTCAAATATCTTCTGGCCGCAACATTTGCAGTCGGCAGTCGGCTCGCCCAGCCTTATCCGCTGCCGGTCGTTGGCCCACACGTCGAACTGCATCAACGAACCATGCAGTGAATCGATATCGCCAACAAGTATTTTCAAAGCCTCAGCCACCTGCGTTGCCGAGACGGTCGCGATAATAGGCATTATCACACCCGCCGTGTCGCAAGTAGGCGAGGAGCCAGCGTCTGGCATCTCGTCAAAGATACATCGCAGACACGGCGTTACGCCCGGGCGTATGGTCATCGTCGTCCCATAGCTCGAGACGGCCGCACCGTAGATCCACTTCACGCCATTCTTCACGCACGCGTCGTTGAGCAGGTATCTGACCTGAAAATTATCCGTGCCATCGATGACGAGGTCGCAGCCGTCGATCAATGATTCGATATTTGAATTGTTAACATCAGCGATGATCGCCTCTACCTCGATCTCAGAATTGACCTCAGCGATGCGCGTCTTTGCGGCAACTGCTTTTGGCAGTCGTTCGGCCGCGTCAGATTCTTTGAATAATGTCTGTCGTTGAAGGTTGGTAAATTCTACAAAATCACGGTCAACGATCCGCAGCTTACCGACGCCTGCACGCGCCAACATCTCGGCGTGAGCGGCGCCGAGAGCTCCGCAGCCAACTAACAGCACGCGGGAACTGAGTAATTTCTTCTGGCCCTCGCGGCCGATCTCGCGGAAAAGAATTTGGCGGGAGTAACGCTCGTTCATTAGCTAAACAACGACCGCACGAATCCACGAATTCCCGATTCGTCGCGGTCGTCAAAAATATTGCCAGTACCGTATCGATTGTCCTGAGCGGCCTGTCGCCGCTGGTCGTCGCGAAGCTTTTCGCGTTCCTGTTCGATCTCGTTTTTCTCTCGCTGGCGGGCCAGTTCCATACCGCCTTTACGAATGAATTCGATGATCGATGGCAGTTCGTCCGCGTCGAACCACACGCCGTGCCGTTTGCATAGATCCACGATCACGCCCGAAGCCTTTGCAAAATTATTGCGGTTCATCAACTCGCCACAGTCCGGACACGGGACGTAATTCACTTTTGTCATTGGCTGTGAACGAACGGTCCGGCCGTCGAAAAACCCGAGGACGGCCGATTGCTTTTCGCGGTCGGCACAGATCGTTTCAAAGGTAGCGACGGCGAGCCAGACGCCGTCGCATTTTGTACACGCTCTGACTCTGGTCTCGTCGATCTTCAAGGTTTCGAGATTTTGACGGCACCGCGGGCATTCACCTGCAACCTCGTCCAAACTGACCTCGACCGGAGCCTCAATGGCTCCACAGTGTCCGCAGAACTTACTGCCGATGAACATCAGCCCGAGGCATTTCGGACAACCGATCGTCTTGAGGCGCGTTTTGCAAAACTGGCATTGGGTGCGGTCGCTATCGACGCCGGCACCGCAGTTTGGACAATTTAGAGCTTCGACACTCATCGCTTTACCCTTTCATTCGAGCCAATAGCGAGGCCCGCATCAACTCAACCGGTGCTTTGCGGCCTGTCCATATCTCAAACTGCTTCGCACCTTGCCCGATCAACATCTCGACGCCGCCGATCGTCGGAATACCAGCCTTTCTCGCCTCCGCGATCAGCGGCGTTTCGGCCAGCCTCGTTACAAGATCATAGACAAATTTTACACCCAAAAGCTCTTCGGCCGTAAATAAAGATTCTGACTCCAAGGCTCCGGGCATACCAATCGGAGTGGCATTTACGAGGACGTCAAATCTATTCACGCGCAAATTGTCGGTATCCGCGGAAAATAAAGGCAGTTGTTTCACCGTAACCGCCATCTCGTTCGAGAACGTCGCCGCTTTGGCTCGGTCGCGTACAAACACGGTTATATCCGCACCTTCGTTCTTCAAGGCGTGGATGCACGCCCTCGCCGCACCACCGCCACCGAGTATAGCGACGCGTGATCCTCGCAGATCACCAAATCTAGCCTTCAATGGTGTGATAAAGCCGTGTGCATCTGTGTTGTAGCCCGTGAGTTTTCCGCCCTTGATGCTTACCGTATTGACCGCTCCGATCTTTTTAGCGGTCGGGTCAATCGCGTCGAGATGTTTGATTATTGCCTGTTTGTGAGGCATCGTGACTGAAAAGCCGCCGAAATTTAACTCAACCTCACGAGTCGCAGGCTTGACCATTCGACGCATGAATTCGTCAAGGTTCCTAACAAGCAGATGGATAAATACGGCGTTCTCGCCCGTCGCCGCGAGAGCCGAATTATGCATGTAGGGCGACAACGACTGTGAGACCGGATCGCCAATGACAGCAAAGGCCTTTGTTTCTACGGTGAGCACCTTGACACGGTAAACCTCTAGCAGATCCTTTGCCGTAAGTTGCCCGCCGGCTGTCTCTTTGCCCGCGTCGAGCGATGCGTAAGTCAAAAACGCTCCGTGAGACAGACCAAGGATCCGTGTCCACTTCCCTGTTTCACCCATGGCGATCGGGATGATCTGTTTGCCAGCCGTCTTGGCCCTTTTAATCAGGTTCCAAACCGGGATCGCATCGACTACGTCCGCCGCCGTAACAGCCAGCTTTATGATCTCTGCATCCGATCCCGACATTCGGTCAAAAATGTCGTCGAGATCATCCGGAACGCCGTTGAAATCGTGAAATGAGACGATCCGGTTTTGTCGCCCTGCAGACGCTTCGATCACATCTTCTTCAAGATCGCTCGCCCAAAGACCATCAAAACCAGACCTCCAGAATGCAAGTCGTTCATCGCTGCTCGCGTTTCCATTTCCGCCCTGTTCGGGCGAACGAAATGTAGCTAGGAGCGGTTTTTGAAAATTTAGGTTCGAAATTGCAGTTCTGACAACTTCAATTTGGCTGGCGTCCAGACAATCAAAACGCACCTCGACAACATCAGCGAATTCGTCCGCACGCTTTATATTCGCGATCATCTCGTCCGCCGTTCCGGCACACACCGAAATGCAGATCTTACCGTTATTCATGACGTTGTACTTTTCTGGTCCATGACAAAACTTATGGCCATAACGAGGCCGAGCATTACACAAAATGCAGCGACGGCGATCACCATCGTATTTCCGGTTTGCTTGACCGCGATACCGGTCGAGGCCCAGGCGATGGCGAGCGGAAATAGATAGTTTTTGAGCCTAAATCGAACCAAAACACCGAGTCCGGCTGCAAAGATCAAAAGCAAGGCACCGATGATATTCCACGCCGTCGGCGACATCTGAACGCCGGCATAGACAAGAAATATCACGAAATTGACCAATGTTGCCGTTGTGACCCAGCCAAAATAAAGGCCAAATACACCTTTGCCAAAGAGTGCGTCCGCGAATGTGTCTGCTCGCGTGAAGCGTAGATTCATGACAAACAAAACCCCGAGCAGTGCGATGATCAATACCAGGCAAACGCCGATCTGATACTGATGCCAAAACCAGAGCCACGCGCAATTAAGTACGCAGGTCAGCAGATACATTGTACGTATCGGGCGAAACGCGACGATCTTTGACGGCAATGTTTGATAAATGCTAAATCCGACAAGCCCGAGATAGATCAACGCCCAAATAGAAAACGTAAATCCCGCCGGAGTGAGCACCGTCGGAAAACGGTTTGAAACTTCATCAGTCATCACGCCGTTAATACGTCCGGTAGCGGCGAGTGCGTTAAATGCGATAGTTGCGGCCGTGGCCACCAAAACGAGGAAGGCTCGCATCCTATCGGTCGAATTTGCCTGGTCTGTCATATAGCGAATTATCGCATTTTGACCGATAAATGCCGTGTAGCGAGTGGCAAAATTCACGTTTTCGTATGAAAATACCTGAAAACGTAAAGTTTTGTAAATTTTATGGCGGAGGCTGATTTTTCTTTTCCAACTAAACGCTTAGACGATGCGTCATAATGGCGTCTGTGGCAATAAGATTGCCCGCCGTGGCACTCAGATTGCATATTATAAAAGCGGACGCACTTTCCCTCTTTCCCCGGAGCGTTAGATTTAACGAAAGAGGAAAAATGAAAGCCATGAAAGTTTTACGACAAATACTATTTATGTTCGCGATCGCTACAGCAATGTCTGTCGCCGCGGCCGCTCAAGATAAAAAGCCGCCACCGCCGAAGGAAAAGCCGCCGGTGGTCAATCCGGCTCCGTCGAAACCGCCGCCGGAGCCCAAACCCAAAAAGCCGTCGGAAGGCTTGGCGTTTTGGAAAAACGATAGCATCGAAGCGGTGTAAACAAATCAAGATAAGGCAGCTCAAAACAGCTGCCTTATTTTTTTGTGACGAATTCTGATAATCTTCTGATTAATTCTTTTCAGGAGATCAAATATGTCAAAATCGGCCGTCCTGTTTCGGCAGAGTGCCTTGCTCGTCGCCTGTGCGCTGTTTCTCACTTTTCCGTCGATCCTCGTGGCACAAGCCGTGGACGCCTCGCTTTACCAGAGCATGAAATGGCGGATGATCGGGCCTTTTCGCGCCGGCCGAACGGTCGGTGCCGTCGGCATACCCTCACAGCCAAATGTCTTTTATATCGGCGTCAATAATGGCGGCGTATGGAAAACTACCGATGCAGGGCGAACGTGGAAGCCGATATTTGACGACCAGCCAACCGGATCGATCGGCGACATCGCTATCGCGCCGTCTAATCCAAACGTCATATACGTCGGCTCCGGAGAAGGCCTCCAACGGCCAGACCTAGCGACCGGCGACGGAATGTACAAGTCGACCGACGGCGGCAAGACGTGGCAGCATCTGGCCCTACGCGACGGACAGCAGATCGCCTCGATCGCGGTCGATCCAAAGGATGAGAACCGCCTCTTTGTCGCCGTGCTCGGCCATCCGTACGGGCCCAATCCGGAGCGCGGAATATTTCGATCAACCGACGGCGGTGCGTCATTTCAACGCGTTCTTTTCAAGGACGAGAATACAGGTGCTATGCAGGTCGAGATCGACCCAAGAAACTCTCGCGTTATCTACGCCGATCTGTGGGCCGGCCGTCAGGGCCCCTGGGAAAACGGTGCGTGGCAAGGCAGAGAGAGTGGATTGTTTAAATCAACGGACGGCGGCAACACTTGGACAAAATTGACCAAGGGTCTGCCTACATTTGAGCAGGGCCTGGGCCGCATTGGCTTTGCGATCTCGCGTTCAAATCCAAATCGCCTTTACGCGACGGTCGATGCACAGGCTCGATTTGCCGGAATATACGTTTCAAATGACGCGGGCGAAAGCTGGACATTCGTCAATGGCGATCCGCGTTTGTGGGGCCGTGGCAGCGATTTTGCCGAGCTCAAGGTCCATCCGAACGACCCAAACACGGTATTCGTCGCAAACATCGCGTCGTTCAAGTCAACCGATGGCGGTAAGACGTTCGCCGGCTTCAAAGGTGCGCCGGGCGGCGACGATTATCATCGTATTTGGATAAATCCTGAGCATCCGGATGTCATGCTATTTGCGACCGATCAGGGAGCAACCATCACGGTAAATGGCGGCGAGAGCTGGTCGAGTTGGTACAACCAGCCAACTGCCCAGTTTTATCACGTCATTACCGACAACGCATTTCCCTATCGCGTCTGCGGCGGACAGCAGGAAAGCGGCTCGGCCTGCGTTAATTCTCGTGGACGAACCGGAGCGATCGCGGCCTGGGATTGGGAAACCGTAGGCGTCGAGGAATATGGCTATGTCGCACCCGATCCGCTAGATCCGGACATTGTTTACGGCGGCAAACTCACCCGCTTCGACCGCCGCACTCGTCACGTTCAGAACATCGCTCCCGAAGCCGTCCGCACCGGCAAATTCCGATTTCTCAGAACCGCTCCGGTCATATTTTCACCGGTCGATAACAAAAGTCTATTTTACGCTGGAAATGTGATCTTCAAGACGACAACTGGCGGCCAAAGCTGGAGTGTGATTAGCCCTGACCTTTCGCGTGAAAAATGGGATGTGCCCGACAACGTTGGCATCTACAAGACAAAAGAGATGGAAACGATGCCGCGTCGCGGAGTTGTCTATACGGTCGCGCCGTCTTATAAAAACATAAATACGATCTGGGCCGGGACCGATGACGGGCTCATCCACGTCACTAAAGACGGCGGCAAAAACTGGACGAATGTAACGCCGCCGGAACTCAAATCGTGGGCAAAGGTCTCGCTCATCGACGCTGGACGTTTTGACGCGAATACGGCATACGCGGCGATCAATACCTTCCGTCTAGACGATCTCCGACCCCACATTTTCCGCACGCACGATGGTGGAAAAACGTGGAAGGAGATCGTCAAAGGTATCCCAAACGGCGGTATCGTTAACGCCGTCCGCGAGGATCCGATCCGTAAAGGCTTACTCTATTGCGGCACGGAGCAGGCTGTCTATTTTTCGATCGACGACGGTGAAAACTGGCAGCCGCTGCGACTCAACATGCCCGCAACGTCGATCCGCGATTTGGTCGTGAAAGATGATGACATCGTGGTCGGTACACATGGCCGCAGTTTTTGGATACTCGACGACATAACGCCTCTGAGACAAATAAATGCTCAAACGACAGCCACAGACGGTGTGCTTTTTGACCCACAGCGTGCGACGCGTATCAAACGAAGCCTCCACACCGACACTCCGATCCCGCCCGAGGAGCCCGCGGGACAAAATCCACCGGACGGTGCGATCATCAATTATTATTTGAAAGCTCCGGCCAGGTCGCCGATCGTCCTCGAGATCACCGATGCGGCGGGCAAACTCGTCCGCCGCTTCGCGAGCGACGACAAACCGCTCGCAGTCGATCTGCGCCGAGTCAATCCGCCGGAGTATTGGATACGACCTTTTCAGCCGCTTAAGAATGAAGCCGGAATGCATAGGTTTGTATGGGATCTTTTGTATCCATATCCGCCCGCCGACAACTACGATCTGCCGATCTCGGCGATCTATAAAGACACGCCCTTTCGGCCACAGGGCCCTGCTGTTCTTCCGGGTGTATACACATTGAAACTGACCGTCAACGGTAAGGTCTTCACAAAGAAACTCAATGTTAGAATGGATCCGCGGGTAAAGACCTCTGCGATCGGCCTGAAACTGCAATTTGACCTTTCGATCCAGGCTTTCGAAGGTATTGCCCGCGCAAGAAACCTCACCGCCGAGGCGCGCAAACAGATCGCCGATCTGGAAAGGTCGCAGCCGACGAGCCCGGCTCTAACGAAATTAAAACTCCTCGTCGATGGAGCACCGCAGCGGCCCGGAACCGCCCTACCCGTCGCCGATCTTCCGCTCAGCCGCCTCGCCGGAGCCTTTACGCAAATGCTCGATCTGCTCCAGGATGCCGACGTTGCCCCGAGCACTCAGGCCGTCGGCGCCGTACGTGATCTGCGTATGGCGTTAGCCAAGGCTGAAGGGGAGCACACAGCAATTTCAGCTGGCGATAGGCCTTAGTTGAATAAAAAGTAACGACAAATTCGTCTTTCACGGGCCGACAACTCGCGATAGACTTATTCCCGTCAATTTGCGGGCGGCAGAGCCGGTTGCGGAAACGGGATCTTTCCGGTGTTCTTTGGCGGCAAAACCGTGAGCATATTTTCCATTACCTCGCGGCTGATCCACGGACGGCCGTAGAGCATACCTGCTCGGATAGCATCGGGATTGAATCTTAGGTCAAACGTGTTCGGATTTGGAAAATAAGTCTCAACGAAGAAACGCCCCGGCCCAAGGTTCAGAAAGCCCGCCGTGGCCGGATCCTGTTCAGAATGCCGCTGGATCTGCCCGTTCGCAAGGACTGTGAACCGCAATTCGCGGACGACTTCACCAGCTATCCTGATCTTAAAGCTCCACTTGCCCGGGTGGTCTGCGAGCCACATCCAGTTGGCATTTCCGGCATTCTGTGATTTAGTTCCCCAAATAAGTCTCGGCCGGAAGACAACAAGGTAAACGTTGTGTTTGTTGACAACCCTGTCATTAGCGGCTCTAACAAAGAATGCTTCCTCCTGGTCGAAGGTCGTCACTGATTCGTGGTTTTGACCAGCGTCAAATCCGTCAGGCGGCGGCACCACTTTTCCGTCAACCTCGATTCGGTATGTAATATCCTTCAAAACCGAGTCGTGCGATAGATTCATCCAGGTGTATATCCAGACGGGCGGGCTTTGACCGCTTTGCGACGGACGCTGAACGAGGTAGCTGAACCCAAACAGATCATCGTAGGAGGTTCCGTATTTCCAGACGTTTTTTCCGCCGTCATAGTCGACCAGCCGGAGAACGTTGAATTTACGAACAGATAATGGCACGGTCGTACCCTCCAAATCGCTAATGTATTTGAACGTAGCCGTGATCTGGCCGACCGTGGTCATCAGGTCCTTTGTGTCATCCCCGCGAAAATCCCAATCTTCAAACCAGGTTTCTCCGCGATTGCCCTTTAGTCCCGTACGCAGTGTGCGGAGCACTTTCCCGCCCTGTGCAAGATCTATGGTAATCGCGTCTCCCGAATTGGAGCGTCCCAGGATGCGCCCGCTAAAAATCGGTGTCCAACCGACATATTGATTTACGCCGCTGACCATATTTCTTTGGCTCATTACCTTAAACTCCAATGGAGTATCCGCCAGGCTTGGTGCCTGAGTTGCCATAGCCTTGTAAGGATCCGGTTCCTGGCCCTCGGCAGGTAAAGTGATGAGCACTATCGATAAGACCAATATTGATAACGACATCCCAACAGCCGTCAGTAGTGATGAAATATGCTCGAATTTCTCTTTCATGATACCTCCCATTCACGATCGCGCCCGCTATTCGCGAAGCGTACATCCAAGAGTCCTCTCCGTTCCCACTCAAATGGAACGCAAAGCCTATGCCGTTCACGACCCCAATGATCTAGCCAATTGACCAATCAAATGACGGCCGAAACGTGAGATTTCTCACACACGACTGCGAAATACTTCTCGTCGTCGGCAAAGCGATCGAACGATACTTTTTGAGGGGTTACCTAATTGATCGGGACTACTCCTGTGGTTCAAAAAAGCTCTGTAATACAACGTGTCTGCTACTCGTGAACGCAGCCACCTCTCCGAGAACGCAGTCCGTCACCGCAGCCAGGGATTCGCGAATTACACTAACTCAAACCGAACGACTACTCAGGGAAGCTGCTCAGGCCAAAGGCAAGTCAACAAAACGGCCCATTAAACATCCGTTTTGTCCGCCCCGGCGATCTCGTTTCTGTTATTTTGTTCGACCGCGAACGACAACATTCTTGAATTGCATCAGTTTACGGACCGGATGCTGCTTGCCCGCTGCCAGGAATGTATCGAAGAAATTCCACGTTGTGAGCCCGTCCTCGCTCTCAGGCTCAAGTAAGTAAAAGGCCAGTCGCCCAAGCGGCTGGGCCGTTCTAACCACCATTGTTCCCGCCGGGAAGGCCAACTTTTCGGTTGAATACTTCCCGGTTATCTTTGCTTCCAAATGCCCCTGAAACGGACGCGCGGCCCGGGTAAACGTCTCAACCGTAAGAGTCTCGACGTCGAGACTTGCATCGGCCCTAAGTTCCTCGACCACGATGCCGTGCTGCAGGAGCTTATCGACAATATTCTTGTCGTACTCAAAGAGATATGCCTGCGGGGCCTTCACGCTTCGGGTTGCGGTAAATATTCCGAAATCTTCCATCACCATCGGCGTTATCTTGTCTTCGATCATCGCCGTCATTTCCTTGCCGGACCTCGGATTTTTTACCTTTTCGACCGCTCCGATGAGGATCTCGACAGGTTTTGGCAAGGTTTTCGGCTGAAAGGCAACTCCCATTTCCATTGGTGAATTTGCACCGAGCTTTTTTACCGTTTCGGCGTCAGCCGACTTGGTCAACTGCTTGATCGCAGCTCCATTTGCCATGCAGAATTTAAGTATCTCCTCGACAAATCGTTCGCTGACCTCGACCCGCCGCTTGAAGGTCAGATAGCTGTACGCCTCAGACAATATCGTCAAACGATTTCGCAGGCCGCCGTAGTTTTGACCGATTCGCGGCTGATGAGTAAAAGCTTCCCATTGGGGTTTCTCGCCCGGTCTCGGCAGGTTAGAAAACCCTCGGAAATTGCCGTAGTAGTAACTGCGAAGCTTATGATTCTTCAACATCGCCGCGGCGATCGACGGCATCATTTTGTCGCGTTGATAATCGAGAATTCTCTGATCGGTATTCGGATTTAGCGGCTGCGAGTACGTCAGATGATATGCGTGATATGAGCCGTTGGTCGTGTGCAGATCGACAGTAAGCTGCGGATCCCAACTGTTGAACAGCCCGACGAGCGACCGTGCCTCGGGCGATTCGAGCTTGATATAGTCGCGGTTGAGATCGAATCTCTGCGAATTTTCGCGTACACCGACACCGCCGATCGGGCCGTTTTGGGCCGTGCGATTGTCCATGCTGATCTTTTCGTTGCCATCTGCGTTGTAGATCGGGGCGAGCAGGATCGTTAGTTTCGAAAGCATCGGTTTGAGATCGCCAAACAACAGCCGACGCGCAATATGCTGCACGGCCTCTTTGCCCTCGACCTCGCCAGCGTGTATGTTGCCCATGATAAAGATCACGGGCCGGCCCGCCGCTCTCGCCTGAGCAGGGGTCGATATACGACGGTCCGACAGGATCAACAGCGGCAGCTTTCGCCCCTCGACCGAGATCCCAAAATCCGTGACGCTCACCAGCCGACTGCGTTTCTGAAGTTCCTCGATAAATGCCTGAACATCAGCATAACGACTCGTTTCCTCAAAATTCGTCGCCTCAGCCCGCGACCTTAGCTCGCCCGGAACCTGCGAAAATACACTAGCCGCCATCCCAAACATCAACAAGACAAGAATGGAAAATGATCGTTGCACCACAAAAAATCTCCTTTTTTCTCGATTAGCAAACAATCCTATCAAACAAAGGAGATAATTTCCCCTTCGCGATCAGGTGCAAAACAAAAAACGGACACCTTTCGATGCCCGCCAATTTCGTCGAAAAGAACCCGTTAGATCTCTACAAGCGGCGCCTTGTTATTACAACAACCTCTTTGCCTCCGAACGCTGTTTCAGCCACCGTTACGCCCACAAATTTTTGATTTGCATCGGTGATCGTATTCAGCTCTTTTTCCATGGTCGAGGTTTTATTCGTGGCAAAAAGTTTATATTCATACTTCGGATTCTCCGTGATAGACAGGTCTTTTTCCAGAATGGTCACCACCTCTTTGCCGCCGAAAGTCGTTTCAAAGACTGCCTGACCCTTAAATTCAAAACCCAGATTGCCATACTCCTGCAGTTCTTTTTGCATTGTCGATGTCTTGTTCGTTGCGAGCAATTTGTATTGATACTTCGCTTTCGACTCTCCCGTAAACGTAAGGATCGCAATGGTTTCCTTACCACCAAACATAGTTTCGCCGCCATTCATGCCCTCACAACGGTAACCTAAATTGGCAGCAGCGTTTAACTCTCTTTCCATTGTGGAGGTTTTGTTGGTTGCCAGTAATTTGAATTTTGATTGAGCAACCGCCGAGATCTGGAGCGTTCCGATCAACCCAAAACAAAAACAGATGTAAAGAAATTTTTTCATAGGATTCACCTTTTCCCTGCTAATTATGTTTTTCGAGAATAGCACAACTCGATCCTGATTCCCCCGATCTGTTTTCCATCTCCGTATAAAAAGGAGTCCGGAAGTCTCGATGCTGACATGTAAACAATATCTGAATTCCGAACTTTCCTGCCTTCTACGGCCCGCAAATCGTTGACCTTCCCCTTATTATGGTATTACACTTCAACTGCCCCCTCTTCAAAAGAAGATTCAGCGGTCCTGCTGCTACTTAGGAGTAAAGTATGTTGCAATCTGCCCCGTGTTCACGTCGTATTATTTTTTTTCTGATATTTTCGTTTTCCGTACTTTCGGCTCTGCTGTTTGGGGCCGTCACGCGTGCCGAATTTGACCCGGCAACCATATTTCGGCCTGCTCTTGCGGCGACCCTCTCGGACAACACAAAAGCGGCCGGTAGCAGCGACTCGACTCTCGGTCGCACGACAGGAGTCACCCTTGATAATGGGTCTCTTTCAGATACGTTTTGGATCCCTGACGCTGTCTACGCTGAACCGGTGCGCCCAAATATGGATGGCCGGATGGGGCTTTCGGCAACGCCCGTACAGAAGGCAGAGTCGGCGTCGATAATTTCTTCGCCGTCAGCGACCTTCGTCGTAACAAAATCTACTGACGGGAATGACGGCATATGTGATGCTGATTGCAGCCTTCGCGAGGCGATCGGAGCGGCCAATGCAAACGGAGTCGGCGCAGATACCGTCACTTTTGCTGCCGGCACCAACGGCGTGCCGATCACCCTCACGTTGGCAAACGGCGGCGGCACGAATGAGGACCTCAATGCGACCGGCGACCTCGATGTGAACGGCAGCCTGACGATCACCGGAAACGGCTCAGGCAACACGATCATTCAGGCTGGAACGAATACTACGAACGGCATCGACAAGGTGTTCGCGTTCAATCCGCTCTGCACCACGGCGATGGCATTCAGCGTCTCCGGCGTGACGATCCGGCATGGCCGCAACACGCAGCCATTCGGGGCCGGGGACTTTAGCTTTACGGGCGGTGGCCTGGATTTCTGCGGCAAAGGAGAAGCCGGCAGCAGCTTTGCGATCTCTAACAGCATCGTTACGCTGAACACCAATACTGATGGCTACGGCGGCGGGATGAATATCGACGAGGCGTTTCCCGCGGCGAGCGTAGTTACCATCACCAACACTCAGTTTACGAACAACACGAGCAAGTATTGGGGAGGCGGCCTCAACATTTTTGGCGACAACGGCAATGTGACGATCGCCGGCTCGACGTTCTCGAACAACTCGACGCTCGGCACCGGCGGTGTCGGCGCTCAAGGCGGTGGCGTTAACATTCGCATCACGAATCAAGTTGATGGTGGTTTCACTAATCCAACACCGTTTGTGAACATCGACACCTCGACGATCGCGAATAACCAAGCCGTCGGGTTCGGCGGCGGAATTGACGTTCAGGGCAGCGGCGATCAGAACGTCAACATTACAAACGCGTCCATTACTGGCAACTCGCTGATCGTGGTTCCCCTCGGCGTCACGAATACCACGGGCGGCGGCCTTGAGCACAACAACAATGCGGCCCGCACCACTACGCTCACCAACGTGCTGATCGCGAACAATACGTCGGCTGGCAGTACGGATTCGCACGGCGGCGGTGTGGCACACGGGGGCGGCAACCTCGTGATTCGCAATAGCACGGTTACCAACAACGTCGCTCGGCAAGACGGGGGCGGGATCTACATGACGACCGACCCTACCATGACGTTGATCAACAGCACGGTCTCGAACAACCGTGCTGACTCGGACAACAATTCTACTGGTGTAGGCGGCTGCATCCGCAAATTAGCAGGCGCCGGAGTAATGACTCTCCAGAACACGATCTGCGACGGTAACTTCAAAGGCACCGGCTCCACCGTCGATGAAGTGAACGGCGCGATCACGGCAAACTTTAGCCTGATCGGCAACACGACCGGAGCGACGATCACAGGTGCGAATAACCAACTGAATTTGAGCGGCCGGCTCAGCGCTTTGGCGAACAATGGCGGCCAGACAGTCGGGCCCAGCGGATTTACGGCCGTGCTGCAAACTCATGCGCCTTTGGCCGGCAGTTTCGCTCTCGACAACGGCTCGAACGCGCTCGTCCCCGGGGCTCTCACCACCGATCAACGCGGCACCGGTTTCACCCGCATCCTCGACGCCACCGACGCCGACACGACCGACGAAGTGGAGATCGGGGCCTTCGAGACGCACCCAACCGTTGAGGACGTGGCAGATCAAGCGATCAACGAGGACGGGTCGCTTGGCACCAGCTTTAACGTCGGCGACTCGAACCTGACGAGCGGTATCGACAGCATTACGGTCACATCCAGCAACACGACGCTCGTCCCAAATGCCAACATCAATGTGGGAGGTTCCGGCACCAACAGCCTTTCCAACAATACAAATGGAAACCAAACGCTGGTCATCACGCCCGTCGCTAATCTGTTTGGCACGACGACGATAACGATCACAGTAACAGATCTGTACAATGGCACCACCTTCAGCATGACCGACACGTTCGTCCTGACTGTCAACCCGGTCGCCGACACGCCGTCTGTGACAAACGCGACAACTAACGAAGACGTGCAGGCAGGAGGCGGCGGTCAGTTGGTTATCAGCCGCAACGTGGTGGACGGCGCCGAAGTGACTCACTTCAAGATCACAAACATCACGAACGGAGCACTGTTTCAAAACGACGGCTCTTCGGCGATTAACAATAATGACTTCATCACGTTTACACAGGCTAATGCCGGACTTAGATTTACCCCCGCTGCAAATCTATTCAGCCCCACAACAAACCCATTCAGCTTCGACGTGCAGGCATCGCTAAGCAACGTTAACGGCGGCCTCGGCGGCAGCGTGATCACCGCCACGATCACCGTGAACCCAGTCGCCGACACACCGGCGGTCACTAATGCAACGACGGTCCACGGCGGACAGACAATCTCGGGTCTTGTCATCAGTCGTAATCCGGCGGACGGCTCCGAGGTAACGCATTTCAAGATCACTAACATTCTGGACGGCACACTGTTCCAAAACGACGGCTCAACGCCGATCAACAACAACAATTTCATCACCTTTGCACAGGCGAATCTGGGGCTGAAATTTACGCCCGCTAATAATTTCATCGGCACTGCCCATTTCACGATACAAGCTTCGCTTAGCAATCTAGATGCCGGTTTGGGCGGTAGTACGGTTACAGCGGATATTACGGTCAACAAAGCCAATACGAGCCTTTCAAACTTAACGGACGCCCCCGACCCATCGGTCGTTAATGTGGCATATACGGTTGGTTTCCAATTGAATATCACCGCTCCGGGCGCGGGCACTCCGACGGGTACAGTTGATGTAAACGATGGGACCGGAGGCACTTGCCAAGCGACCTTGCCGGCCGTTAGTTGCCAGTTGACGAGTACGACGGCGGGAGTAAAGACGTTAACGTTTACATACAGCGGTGACGGCAATTTCCTCACCAGCAACAACACGGTAGGGCATCTCGTTCTTGAGCAGCCGACGATCGTCAAAAGCTTTATTCCATCGACGACGCAATTGGGCACAACACCGACGATGCGGTTCGTAGTTACCAATCCAAACGCCTCTACGATGCTAACCGGTATCGCGTTTAATGACACTACTCCGACCGGCGTCACGGTAGGTACGAATGGGCCGACAGCAGTTTGTGGGGGCTTGATGCAAACGACCGCGGGTCATACAGTTGCATTTACGGGCGGCTCGCTCGCGCCTAGCGCCTCGTGCATAATCGATGTTGGAGTAGGAGCTGTCCAAGCTGGCGACTGGCCCAATACGACGGGAGCGATCAGCTCGAACGAAACTGGTGCCGGTGCGACAAGCAACACGGCAACACTGACGGTGGTAGCTCCACCGGTGATCGCTAAAGCATTCACTCCTTCGAATACAGTGCCCGGCGGCAGTTCGACGCTGACGTTTACTATCACGAATCCGGCTGCAAATACGGTTGCGTTGACTGGAGTCGCGTTTACAGATACGTTTGCCCCGGCGGGGATTACGGTTGCTTCAACACCAAATATCACTCCGGCAGCCAACCAGTGCGGTGCGGGTAGCACTGTGACGGCAGCGGGCGGTTCCGGTACGGTAACGCTTGCATCAGGCACGATTGCGCCGGGCGGATCATGCACATTTTCAGTCGATGTCACTGCGACAACGGGCGGTACTAATTCGGTGACGGTCACATCGACAAACGGCGGCACCGGAAACACAGCGACTGCAACTCTTACAACATGCATCTCGCCGCCGGCGAATATGGTCGGCTGGTGGACGGGCGATAATACGCTTCGCGATGTGGCGGGCGGTTATGACGCAGCATCGGGCGGCAGCCCGGCGACCACGTATGCTGCGGGCAAGGTTGGAGCGGCGTTCGATCTGAACGGCACGACGCAATGGATCGAGCGGGTCGATACAACGAATATGGACACGAACGGGTCAGCGTTCTCGTTCGATGCGTGGATCTTCCGCGAAGGAAAGCTAAACGCGAGTGCTCACGAGGGGTTGATCGTCAAGATGGTAGACGGAACCATGGTGTCGCCGGATTCGTTCGGCGTATTCATCCAGGATACCGGCACGGTTGGACCTGCCCAGGATTCGTTCTTTGTCACGTACGGCGGAAGCCTGTTCAATACGGCAAACGGTTCGGTACCGGCGATCAACACATGGTTCCATTATGCACAAACATACGATGGGGCAAATATACGCGTGTACGTTAACGGCGCGTTGATATTCACGCAGCCATTCGTCGGACGCGCGGCGTCAACCGGCCCGCTCTATCTTGGCGGCCGCGCCGCGCAGCACCCATTCAATGGACGGATCGACGAGGTCGAGGTGTTCAGCCGTGCTCTTACGCAGCCGGAGATCCAGTCGATCTTTGC